>Ga0209613_1003761_pt1 | contig 9778 bp, 7 predicted proteins | sample BioC13SIPDNA_2_FD_185747 | JGI IMG/M metagenome (GOLD analysis project Ga0209613, IMG submission 185747) | Anaerobic biogas reactor microbial communites from Washington, USA - Biogas_R2_A C13 SIP DNA (SPAdes) (version 2) | ecosystem: Engineered > Bioreactor > Anaerobic > Unclassified | place... | reverse complement strand
GTACCGCATCCGCGCCGTGGGCGCCGACCAGCGCGGCAACCAGGTCAGCTCCTCCACCTATATGTGGGTGAGCAGCTCCGAATACACCGCCTGGCGGCAAGAGAACCACAACCGCATCGAGCTGGTCCCGGACCAGAAGAGCTACGCGCCCGGCGACACGGCGCACATCCTGATCCCGTCCCCTTACCAGGGCGAGACCAAGGCGCTGCTGACCATCGAGCGCGGGCGCATCCTGGAGCACCGCATCCTGACGCTAGCCAGCAACAGCGAGCAGGTCGCTATCCCGATCACCGCGGACCACGCGCCCAACATCTTTGTCTCGGTGTTCATCGTGAAGGGCCAGGACGCGGACAACCCGCTGCCTTCCTTCCGGCTGGGCTATGCCACGCTGCCCGTCTCCCCCAGGGAGAAAGAGCTGACCATCACCATCACGCCGGATCGCGATACCTATGGCCCCGGCGAAACGGCCAAGTACCGCATCCAGGCCACGGACTATGCCGGGCGCGGGGTGGAGGCCGAGGCTTCCCTCGCCCTCATCGACCTGTCGGTCCTGACCCTCTCGGCTGACCAGGGGCCGGACCTGATGCAGACGTTTTACGCCGAGCGCGGCCTGTCCATCCGCACCGGCTCCACGCTGGCCCTCGCCTCGCAAGAGGTGGCGGCCGCGCCGCAGTCCGAGGAGCTCAAGGCGAAAGGCGGCGGCGGCGGGGAGAGCGGCGGCCTGGACGTGCGCCAGGACTTTCCCGATACCGCCTACTGGAACCCGGCGCTCCGCACCGACGCGCAAGGCGCGGGCCAGGTGGAGGTCAAGCTGGCCGATAGCCTGACCACCTGGCGCATGCGCGCCCAGGTCGTCACCGCCGATACCGCGGTGGGCAAGGCCCAGATGGACGTGGTCTCCACCAAGGACCTGCTCATCCGCCCGGCGACGCCTCGCTTCTTTGTCGTCGGCGACAAGGCACAGCTCGCCGCGGTCATCCACAACAACACCCCCGCCGAGTTCCAGGCCCAGGTCAAGCTCGAGGCCACCGGGCTCAAGGTCCAAGGGGCGGCGCAGATGGTGAACCTGCCCGGCAACGGGATCGTCAAGGTAACCTGGGAAGTGGAGGCGCTGCCTGGGGATCAGGCCGATTTGGTCTTTTCCGTGACCGGCGGCGGGCTCTCCGATGCCGCCAAGCCCTCCTTTGGTGTGCTGCCCGTCTATCGCTACAGCACGCCGGAGGTGGTGGGCACGTCCGGCCAGGTGGAGCCCGACGAGACCCGCGTCGAGGTAGTGCAGTTGCCGGTCGAGATGGACCCCACCCAGGGCGAGCTCTTGCTCAAGCTGGAGCCCTCGCTGGCGGCGGGCATGCGCGACGGCCTCACCTACCTCAAAACGTATCCGTATGACTGCATCGAGCAGACGGTAAGCCGCTTCCTGCCCAACGTCGTGACCTATCGCGCGCTGCGCAACCTGGGCATCCGCAACACCGAGCTGGAGGCCGCCCTCCCCGAGGAGGTCAGCAAGAGCCTGCAACGGCTGTATGTCCAGCAGCACTATGATGGCGGCTGGGGCTGGTGGGTGAGCGACGAGAGCAATGCCTTTCTCACCGCGTATGTGGTGCTGGGGCTGAACGAGGCGCAACGCGCCAGCCTCGCCGTGGATGGCGAGGTCATGTCCCGCGCCGTCGCCTTCCTGGAAGAGGGCCTGAGCCAGGCGCTGGACGTCAAGCAGGGCCACCGCGCCAACGAGCGGGCCTTTGTCCTCTATGTCCTGGCCGAATACTATGCCGACCATGATGGGGCCGCGGATCTGGGCCGCGCGGTGGCGCTCTATGAGCGGCGCGACACCCTGGATATCTATGGCAAGGCCTACCTGGCCATGGCCCTGCAGTTGATGGCCCCCGGCGAAAGCTCGCGCTTCAACACGCTGCTCAGCGACATCAACTCGGCGGCGATCCGCTCGGCCACCGCCACGCACTGGGAAGAGCAAGAGATCGACTACCGGACCATGAACACCGACCTGCGCAGCACGGCCATCGTCCTGCGCGCGCTGGTCAGGCTGGCGCCGGAAAACCCGATGATCCCCAATACCGTGCGCTGGCTGATGAGCGCCCGCAAGGCCGGGTACTGGCCGACCACGCAAGAGACCGCCTGGTCGATCATGGCCCTCACCGACTATATGGCGGCCAGCGGCGAGCTGGAGGCCGACTATAGCTACCGCATCGGCCTCAATGGCCAGGTCTGGGGCGATGGCGCGGTGAGCGCCGACACCCTGGACGAGCCCCGGCAACTGCGCGCCGAGGTCGGCGAGCTGCTGACCGAGGTCGGCAACCAGATCTGGCTGGAGCGCGAGGCCGTGGCGGGCCAGACCGGCAAAGGCAAGCTCTACTATACGGCGCACCTGCGTTACTTCCTGCCGGTGCAGGACCTGGAGGCGCTGAACCGCGGCATCATCATCAGCCGCCAGTACAGCCAGTACGAGGATCCCAAGCTGCCCGTGGAGCAGGCCAAGGTGGGCGATATCATCCAGGTCAAGCTGACCATCATCGCCCCCAATGATCTGCACTACCTGGTGGTGGAAGACCCGCTGCCGGCGGGGTGCGAGGCCGTGGACACCAGCTTGCAGACCTCCAGCGTCGCCTACGAAGAGGGCAAGTTTGACCCGATCGACTGGGACAAGCTTCCCTACTGGTGGTACTTTAAGCACAGCGAGCTGCGCGACGAGAAAGTGGCGCTCTTTGCCACGAGCCTGGGCCGGGGGACCTACGAGTACACCTATCTCATGCGCGCCAGCCTGCCGGGCGAGTTCCTGGTGATGCCCACGCAGGCCTACGAGATGTACTTCCCCGAGGTGTTCGGGCGCAGCGATGGCGGCATGCTGGTGATCGCGGAGGAATAACCAAATACGAGAGCCTGAAGGCCGGGGCGCAGCCCGCCTCGGCCTTCAGGGCAGCTTCGGGCTTGCGCCCGGAAATAGGCAAAAGAAAAGCCCCGTTGGGTAACGGGGCTTTCTTTGTGAACCGCGAACCGGAGCTTACGGAGCCAGCGCGTCGGTGATGCTCTGGAACACGCCCTGGACCTGGCCGCCCAGAGCCGTCAGGGCGGCGATGACGACGATAGCGACGAGAACGATGATCAGCGCGTACTCGACGAGACCCTGGCCCTCTTCCTTCGGCAGATACATGATGATTCCTCCTCTTGAACTATGAAAGAAAAAAATGAGGTTTGTGTCCGATATCGGCGGCTGTGGATTCAGTTCGTTCGATATCGATCACAGCACACAGTATAGCAGCGCCCCCGCGGCTTTTCAATAGTACCCTAGTACCGGGCTCCCCAACAAGGCGCTTCATGGCGCGTCCGGCGCGCAAACAACAAGAGCCCCGCGCACAGCCGGGGCTCTGCTGACCACAGGATGCGGGTCCGCGCCTACGGGGCCAGCGCGTCGGTGATGGCCTGAAACACGCCCTGCACCTGGCCGCCCAGGGCCGTCAAGGCAGCGATTACGACGATGGCGACGAGAACGATGATCAGGGCGTACTCGACGAGCCCCTGACCTTCTTCCTTTGGCAGAAACATCTCGCGCACCTCCTTCCCTCGACCATATCTGGCTGCTCATGGGAACGCCCGGCCGCGGCGGCCCAGAGGTCCCCTGGATTTCCAGTCCATTTCTAGCAAGAGTATAATAGAAGAGGCGCGGATTGGCAAGCCACGCATGAAGCGGGGCCTCCGCGCCCATCTCGTCGGAAGGGGCACCAAGCATGACCATCCTCAGGGTAGCGCTGGCGCAAGCCAACAGCACCGTCGGCGATCTGGCAGGCAACGAACGCAAGGCGATCGGGTTCATCCAGCGCGCCCAGCAGGCCGCCGCGGACCTGGTCCTGCTCCCCGAGATGTTCTTGACCGGCTATCCCCCCGAAGACCTCTTGCTCAAGCCGCACTTTGTCTCGGCCAACATGGCGCGGCTGGAGAGCCTCGCCCGCCAGGTGCGCGGCATCACCGCCATCGTCGGCTTGGCCCATTACGACGGTGACCTCTATAACGCCGCCGCCTTGCTGCACGACGGCCAGGTGCGGGGCATCTATCACAAAAGCTACCTGCCCAACTATGGCGTGTTCGACGAGGAGCGCTACTTCCAGCGCGGCCAGGACCTCCTGCTGTTCCGGCTCCACGGCGCCACCATCGGCATCAGCATCTGCGAGGATATCTGGTATCCGGGCGCGCCCAGCGAGGATTTGGCCCTGGCCGGCGCGCAGATGATCGTCAATATCTCGGCCTCGCCCTATCACCAGGGCAAGGGCGCGGCGCGGCATCGCATGCTGGCCACCCGCGCCGCCGATAACATCGCCGCCGTCGCTTTCTGCAACCTCGTGGGCGGGCAAGATGAGCTGGTCTTTGATGGCGACAGCGCCATTTTCGACGAGCGCGGCGAGTTCCTGGCGCGGGGCCGCCAGTTCGAGGAAGACCTGGTGGTCGCCGATGTGGACCTGGACAGCGTCCTGCGGCGGCGCCTGCACGACCCGCGCCAGCGCCGGGACCACCTGGCCTGGCCGCGCGAGCGCATCCGCATCGTCGAACTGGAGGGCTCGGACAGCCCGGCCAAGCCGCCGCTGCCCCCCTGCAACGTGCAGCCCCTGGACCCAGTGGCCGAGGTCTATCAGGCGCTGGTGCTGGGCACGCGGGACTATATCCGCAAGAACGGCTTCCGCCAGGTGGTCATCGCCATCTCGGGCGGCGTGGATTCGGCGCTGACCGCCTGCATCGCCGCCGACGCGCTGGGGCCCGAGAACGTGACTGGCGTCTTTATGCCCTCCCACTACTCCTCCACCGACAGCCGCGAGGACGCCGAGGCGCTGGCCCGCCACCTGGGCATCAAATACCTGTCCATTCCCATCACCGAGACGTTCGCCGCCTATCGGGGCATGCTGGCTGAGGCGCTGGCCGGGACCAAGCCCGATATCACCGAGGAGAACCTGCAGGCCCGCATCCGCGGCAACGTGCTCATGGCCCTCTCCAACAAGTTTGGCTGGCTGGTGCACCGGCAACAAGAGCGAGATGAGCGTCGGCTATTGCACGCTCTATGGCGACATGGCCGGCGGCTTTGCCGTGATCAAGGACGTGCCCAAGATGCTGGTCTACGCCCTCTCGCGCTACCGCAACACGGTCGGGGAGGCGATCCCGCAACGCACCCTGGAGAGGGCCCCCACCGCTGAGCTGCGCCCCAACCAGAAGGACGAGGACAGCCTGCCGCCGTATGCGCTGCTGGACGGCATCCTGCGCGAATACGTCGAGGAGGGCAAGAGCGCCGCCCAAATCGCCGCGCTCGGCTATGACCCCACCACCGTCCAGGAGGTCATCGCCATGGTGGACCGCAGCGAGTACAAGCGCCGCCAGGCCCCGCCCGGCGTCAAGATCACCCACCTGGCCTTCGGCAAGGACCGGCGCCAGCCCATCACCAACCGCTACCGCGACGGCTCCGCCGCTTCGGGCGGCCGCTCCCAATCATGAGACGAGGATAACGACTTGGGCGAGGACAAGGCGATTCACCTGGGGCATCCCAGCTATGTCTGGCGCTATGGCCAGGACCGGCGCCTGGCCATGATCGACCAGTATGCGCCGCTGGCCGGACAGCGCGTGTTGGATGTCGGCTGCGGCATCGGCGCCTACGTGCGCAAGATGGGGGCGCTCGGCGCCGCGGCCTATGGCGTGGACGTGGACGAGGACAAGGTGCGCCAGGCCCACGCCGATCTGGACCTGGTCTGCGCCAGCGCCGCCGAGCAACTCCCCTTCCCCGACGGCGCCTTTGGCCGCGTGCTCTTGCACGAGATCATCGAGCATGTGAACGATGACCGGCAGTCCATCCGCGAGGCCTGCCGCGTGCTGGGGCCCGGCGGCCGCATGGTGATCTTTGCCCCCAACCGGCTTTATCCCTTCGAGACCCATGGGGCCTATTGGGGCGGCGCGTACCACTTTGGGAATATCCCCATGGTCAACTATTTGCCGCACCGCTGGCGGAAGCGCTTCTGCCCGCACGTGCGCGCCTACACCCGCGGCGACATCCGCGCGCTCTATCAGGGGCTGCCGGTGCGGCTCGTCGTGCACACCCAGGTCTATCCCGGCTATGACAAGATCGCCCACCGCCGCCCGCGGCTGGCCCGCCTCTTGCGCCAGATCACCTACCTGCTGGAGCATACGCCCTTGCGCGCGCTGGGCCTTTCCCACCTGGTCGTCCTGGAAAAAGAGTGATGGCGCCGCCCATCGTCACCCTCACCACCGATTTCGGCCTCGGCGATGGCTACGTGGGGACCATGCACGGCGTGATCCTGGGCCTTTGCCCCGAGGCGCGCATCGTCGATATCTCGCACGATATCGCGCCGCAGGATATCCGCCAGGCGGCTTTTGTGCTGGAGGGCGCCTATCGTTTCTTCCCGGCGGGGACGGTGCACGTGGCCGTGGTGGACCCGGGGGTGGGCAGCGCCAGGCGCCCCATCGCGGTGCAGATCGCCACTGCCTGTTTCGTCGCGCCGGACAACGGCCTGCTGACCCCTATCCTGGAGGCCGAGCCGGTCCTGGCGCAGGTGCAGCTCACCCGACCGGCCTATTGGCTGCCCCAGGTCAGCCGCACCTTTCATGGGCGAGACGTGTTCGCCCCCGTGGCGGCGTACCTGGCGCGGGGCGTGGCCCTGCTGGACCTGGGCGAGCCGGCAACGGACCTGGCGCGGCTGCCCTGGCCTCGGCCAACTCTCCAGCCGGACGGAGCCATCGCCGGCCAGGTGCTCTATGTCGATCGCTTCGGCAACCTCATCACCGATGTGCCCGGCGAGATGTTGGCCGAGTCGGTGGCGATCGAGATCGCCGGGCGGCGCATCGAGAGCCTTTCCCCCGCGTATGCCGCCGCGGCGCCGGGACAGTTGGTCGCGTTGATCAGCAGCGGCGGCCGCCTGGAGATCGCCGTGCGCGAGGGCAGCGCCGCCCGTGAGCTGGGCGTCGGGCCGGGCGAGCCGGTGCGGATCAGGCCGCTCTAGCCGTTCCATCAGCAAAGGGGGTAGAGATGAAAATCGCCGACATCGAGCTCATCAACCTGGACGTGCCCTTGACGCCGCATACGCAGCAACACATGCAGTATTGGCTGCCCCACTGGCGCATCTCGCAGCTCTGCAAAGTGACGCTGGAGGGGGGCATCGTCGGGTGGGGTGAGACGATCCCCAACTATACCTGGGGCAAGGTCCCGGCGGACATCCGCGAGCGGGTGCTGGGCCAGGAGGCCGCCGACCTCCTCTGGCGAGACGAGCTGGGCGCGGGGGCGCAGATGGCGCTCTTTGACGCGGTGGCCCGGGCCGAGAACGTCCCGGTTCATCGCCTGCTAGGCCAGCAGGTGCGCGAATGGTGCCCCATCTCTTGGTGGGCCATGGACATGCCGCCGCAGGATTGGGCCCGGCAATGCGCCGAGGCCGCCGCCCAGGGCTACATGTCCGCCAAGCTCAAGGCTCGCCCCTGGTTCGACCTGCATGCAGCCCTGCGCGCCGTGCTGGACGCGGTCCCGCCGCAGTTCACCCTCGACCTGGACTTTAACGCCACCCTGGACGACGCCGCCAACGCCGTCCGCTTCCTCAAGACGCTGGAACGCTACGACCAGGTCGCCATGATCGAGAGCCCCATCCCCCAGGGCGACGTGGCGGGCAATGGCCAGATCCACCGCCAGATCAGCCGCCCCATCGCCATGCACTATGGCCAGCCACCCATCATGACCGCGCTGCAGCAGGACGTCTGCGATGGCTTTGTGGTGGGGGGCAGCGCCGGGACGGTGTTGCGGCAGGCGCAGGTCTGTGAGGCGGCGAACAAGCCCCTCTGGCTGCAACTCGTGGGCACCGGCCTCACCACCGCCTGGGCGGCGCACCTGGGCGCGGTGGTGGAGCAGGCCAAATGGCCCGCCATCTCGTGCCTCAATATCTACGCCTCGTCGCTATTGACGCCGCCCATTCAGGTGCAGGGCGGTTTTTACCGCGTGCCCGACGGCCCCGGCCTGGGCGTGACCATTAACGAGGCCGCCCTGGCGCGCTATCGCGTGGACTACAGCTTTTTGGAGCCGCCGCGTCACCTCTATCGCTATATTCGCGCCAATGGCGTCGCCACGTACTATGGCTGCGGCAAGCAGGCCCTGGCCGACGTCTATGTCGCCGACGCCCAGCCCATCGCCGAGCCAGGCGCTACCCTGGAGGTGGTCCCCGACGATGGCAGCGCGGGCTTTGCCGAGCTATACGCCAGGGTCGGGCGCAGCCACACCGTTCGCCGCGTCGAGTCGGCCTAGAAACCGGGAGGAAACCATGAGCATCCTATTGACCGAGATGACCCGCGAGGAGATCCGGCGCATCGCCCCGGGGGCGATTGCGCTGCTCCCCACCGCCTCCATCGAGCAGCACGGCCCGCACCTGCCCGTCAGCACCGATACGCTGCTCTGCGAGACCGTGGCGGTCCGCGCCGCGCAGCAGGCGGCGCCGCAGGCCCGCGTGGTGATGGCGCCGACGCTCTGCTACGGCAACTCGCAGCACCATTACCCCTTTCCCGGCGTGCTCTCCATGAACAGCGACACCTACCAGGCCGCCCTCACCGAGATCGCCGACGGGCTGGTGCGCAGCGGATTTCGCAAGATCGTCATCCTCAACGGGCATGGCGGCAACAGCGCGCCCAATACGGTGGCGGCGCTGGACGTGGTGAACCGGCTGGGGCTGCCCGCCACGGTGGCCACCGCCGACTATTGGGGGCTGGCCCAGGCGGCGCTGACCGAGAGCGGCCGGATCGCGGGGATGCGCATGCCCGGCCATGCGGGGCATTTCGAGACCTCCATGGTGCTGGCGCTGCGGCCCGACTGGGTGGATCGCCATGTCCTGGCCACCCTCCCCGCCCTGCCCGAGGACGCCGGCGTGCCCTATGACGCCGCGGCGGGGGCCATCGTGCAGGCCCATGGCGTGTGGGCAGCCGGCCCTGGCTACACCGACCACCCCGCCACCGCCAACCCGGACGACGGGCAGGCCTACCTGGAGATCATCGTCGAGCGCGTGGCGGCGTTCTTGCGGGCCTTTGCGGGCTAGGCGCCCTCGCGATAGCCCAGCGTGCCGTCGGAAGCCCAGGTCAGCAGCTTCATCCCTGCTCTCGCTGCGCCAGCGCGATGATCTCGCGCACCAGCGCCGCCTTGCCGTCCATGTAGGGGTACTTGTCGTTGTCGAACTGCTCGGCCAGCGCCCACTTGAGCTGACCGAGCTGGTCCCGGTACTCGGGGTGGCGCTTCAGGAACTCGCGAAAGGCGATGTGCCGCGCCAACTCGGGGCTGTCCTCCGCGCAGACGTAGAGGTGGTGCTTGGGCAGCCGGCTCTTGAGCGCCTCGTCGGCCAAGTCGAAGGCCTCGCGGGTGGGGATCCCTTGGTCGCCCTCGTGGACGTAGCCCAATCGCTCCAGCCGCTCCCTGGTCGCCGCAAAGGTCCCCGGCGCGATGACGATGTCGATATCGATGATCGGCTTGGCGATCATGCCGGGGATGGAGGTGCTGCCCACGTGCTCGATGCGCAGATAGGCGTCGTCCAGCCCCGCCTCCAACACGCGGCGGATGTCGTCGAACCATTGGGGCCAGGCGGAGTTGTAGGGTTGAACGAGAGTGACGACCATTAGCCACCTCCCACAAGTTCGGTATAGTACAACATGTCGACGGCCAGACAATTCACCCGCTTGAGGCCTTTTGTGGCCAAGTAATTCACCCACCCCGCGGCCAAGGAATTCACCCAGGCTGAGGGGGTTTTGGCCAAGT
>Ga0209613_1003743_pt1 | contig 9820 bp, 8 predicted proteins | sample BioC13SIPDNA_2_FD_185747 | JGI IMG/M metagenome (GOLD analysis project Ga0209613, IMG submission 185747) | Anaerobic biogas reactor microbial communites from Washington, USA - Biogas_R2_A C13 SIP DNA (SPAdes) (version 2) | ecosystem: Engineered > Bioreactor > Anaerobic > Unclassified | place... | reverse complement strand
TGAAAATGTGTACAACCATAAGAGGCTGCATTCAGCTCTCAATTACAGATCTCCGGTTCAGTTCGAAGTGGAGGTTGCCTTAAATACCATTGCTTAACTATTTGTCCATTATCAGGGGTGCAGTCCACAGTCTCGCGCCCCTTGGAGCACGAGTAGGTTAAAGATGCCGTTATATACGGATGTGCCACGCTTGGTTTCCTTGCGTAGATCGAGATTTCGGAAGCTTCGGACGAACTCGGCAATAAGAGGAGGTTCTGCTGAGTCATCGTCAAACCATGCTTTAAGATCTAGGAAATCGCGGGCGCTAATTGATTCAACCGAACCAGAATAGCGATTTGTGAAAACAGAGGCCCAATACCAGTGTCGCAGCTTGCGTCGGGCATCGAGTTGACGAGCAGTAGGAATTCTTTTTGCATGGCTACGCAGTGCGGCAAAGACAGGAAGAATGGAAACATAGGGCAGAAACGAGGAAGTAACAGCTCCATATTCCTGAGGGTGTCTAAGAATCTTTATAGCATCTTCAAGCGCATCCACCGCGGAATTCCAACGAGAACTGAAATCCGCGATGTCTGGAATTAGCACTTCTTTGCGTCGAGTGCCATCGGGATTGCGGACAGATTTCTCCTGTCCCGGCAGTAGAAAGTAAAGATACTTCGGTGAACAGTATCCTTGTCTGAGGATGCTCATCACCTGCAGAATATAAACATTCATTCTCTCTGTTTCGACACCTTCCAGACGCGGGGCCGCCTCGCGCCACATTTGTTTGAGCTGTAATCCCTTTGGCTTGAGCAATGCGTTGATCAGGTCGAAAGCATCAAGGCGGATTCCGCGACTATTGATCTGAGTGAAGATATCGCAGACTTTATCCGGCGCAATATTGCGGTCAAGTTCTATGTAGGAAATTTGATATTGCTCAGTTATGCCCTTAAGGTGTTCGCCAAAGTTCTTCGCATTGATAGCATTATGGTTTGAGGACTGCATTGCAGATATATCGCCAGAATCTTCTGCTTGTTTTGCCCGTTCAATCCAGAACTTCTCGTAATCTTGCACCCAGTTAGGTAAGTCCCAACCTCCTGCCCCTATTATCGCCAAAGGAAAGATATGACTGGCAAATTGCGCATTCCGATCCTTGAAAACCTTGTCCCATCGGCGTGTCATCCAGTCATAGCCGAAGGCTTCGTCATATTCCTCGGCCATGAATTTATCAACATGGATGAAATAGAAGAAGCGATTTGACCGATTTGGGAGCGCTATATCCGGGGCGAAGAATGCATAATAAATCGCCGTAAGACGTTGCTGACCATCGAGGATAATGTATTCAGGCGTTCCACTACCTTCATAGCCGTAGATTTGTTCACAAGAGAATGCATCGAAGTTATCCTTTTTACCTTTCCATAGCAGAAGGGTGCCTATGTAGTAATCAAGGAAGATTGACCTCATTAATTCGCGAATATCCCAAGGTTTCCATTCAAACGCGCGCTGGAAATCAGGGATAACATAGCGTCCATCACGGAGGTAATTGACAAGCATATTGAGATTTTTATGATCTGGTTTTTGCGCATCTTTCATTCGAGTAATCCCTCCTGCTTTAGGATAGCAATTAACCGGTCTTCAGCAGCAAAGGCAGCTTCGGAACTAACCTGAAGACGTTTCATGGCCTCTTCAACGGTCAGCGTTTCCTCCTCGACCTTTGGCTCCACATAGCGAGGTATGTTCAGATTGTAATTGTTGGCCGCAATTTCATCCAGCGTGGCCAAATGGGCAACGCCTTCAACGTCCTTAAAATCCCGATACCAGCCGTAAATACGCTCGACATGCTCGGGCAGCAGCTCGTTCTGGGCTCGTCCGGTCTTTAACTCTTTTGAGGCATCGAGAATGAGCACTTTATGCTTCCGATCTTCAGCCTTTTGCTGGCGGAACACCAGAATACAAGCAGCGAGCCCCGTACCATAGAAAAGATTAGGGCCGAGGCCGATCACGGCTTCAAGAAGGTCCATGCCGAGGATCTTCTGCCGAATCTTTCCCTCTCTGCCCATCCGGAAGAGGGCTCCATGAGGTAGCACTACCGCCATGCGTCCCGTCTTAGGGTCCATGGAGCGAATCATGTGCTGCACCCAGGCGTAGTCTCCGTTCTTGGCTGGTGGCATCCCAGCGAAGTTCCGGCCAAAAGGATCGCTAGACCACACCTCATCACCCCATTTCTCTAAGGAAAAAGGTGGATTTGCGATAACGCAATCGAATGTAGCGAGGTTGTCACCTGAAAAGAACGCAGGCTGACGCAAGGTATCGCCTCGCACGATCTGAAAGTCAGCTGCGCCATGCAAGAAGAGGTTCATGCGGGCTATGGAGCTGGTGGTGAGGTTCTTCTCTTGCCCAAAGAGCTTGCCCCAGAGCGTGCGGTCGTCGCCATGATGCTCTTTCACGTGGTGTATAGCTTCAAGCAGCATACTGCCAGTACCGCAGGCAGGATCATAGACGGTCTCACTTTCCTTCGGGTCGAGGATATTCACCATTAGCCGCACAACCGGGCGCGGAGTATAGAACTCTCCGGCTTTTTTGTTCGTGGCATCAGCGAACTTCTTGATCAGATATTCGTAAGACTGACCGAGAATATCCTCCTGAGCGGCCTGGTTGCCAAGATTAATGCTGGAAAAATGCTCAATGAGGTCTCGAAGAAGCGAGTCGGAAAGCCGATCTTTGTTCGTCCACTGCGCATCCCCAAAAATACCATAGAGGGTTTCGGGATTCGCTTTCTCGATACATCGCATCGCCTTCTGGAGAGCCTGCCCCACATTAGAAGTAACAGCCCGCACGTCAGTCCATTGACAGCCTTCGGGCATCTGGAAACGGAAGTTCTGTGGGAATTGCGCATATTCCTCGTCACCGCCAGACTCCTTTAATGCGGCTTGATACTCTTCTTCATGCACGTCTGAGATTCGCTTAAAGAAGAGAAGCGGGAATACATATGTCTTGAAGTCTGCTGCATCCACCGGTCCGCGGAGGATGTTGGCTGCCTCCCAAAGATGAGATTGAAGCTCGGAGAGTGTGAATGGCCTGCTGCCTAATACAACTGGAGCTTTTCTGTCGGTTCCGATGCCTTTGGCTCCATTGTGGGTCTTATGCGATACCAGTTCATTCCCTCCACATAATCTAATACGGATCTACGAATGTCAATAAGACGTATAAGTTATTTGCGAGAAAATCCGATTTTAGAATTGCTGTGCAATCTTTATGGCAGCTTTTGCCACCTTTGATAAGGCGCTGCAATTTTCAGCAAATATTTTCATTTGTTCTATGTAATTAATTAGATACATTAATTAAATATATAAATTAATCAAATATTATTACAGGGGAGTTTTATCGGTATTTAACTGCTATTTTTTGCCGCTGCCTATAATAGGCGTTTTTTTCGTCTTTTTTTCCGAAAAATTTTTGGACATCATCCCTCTCTGAGATCAAACTGAGCCGCCTAAGAAAGAAACGGGAATCCCAAGGGGGTAGTACCGCCATTCATTATGGGCCACTATCTCCTCCAGCTTCTTTTACGACCTGGATGCAGGGGCCTAGGCTGGATAGCCCAGGGCGAGCATCGCGGCCACCCGGATATTTTCTGGTATCCCTAGAATCCTTTTGACCTGATCCTCGGTGAGGGCACCTATCCAACATGTGCCCAGGCCCTCCTCTATCGCTGCCAGGCTTATGTGATCTACTGCAAATGGTAACAGTACTGGCCCGATGAAATGATATTCGCCGCCCCGTTTGCCAGAGCCTGCCAATCAGCTCCTCGCCGGCCTTCCGGATTTTGTTGTCCTTTGCTGAAAGGACCACAGATCGAATTGACCAAAAAAGCATAGCAGCACTCCTGCATCGCGAAGCGCGACATGCGAAGCATATGCGGCAGAAGATCCCGAGCCCCCGGCCAGTACCGACCTCCCGGAAGGGCAAATAAGACCATCCCAGGAAACGCTCAAAATAGCCTCGGGCTGATGACATATGCGTATAGTGAGTCCGTCGCCCCATCAAGCCGCTCCTCAAACGGCTCAACTATTATCGATTTTGCAGTATTATTCCAGGAATGTGGTTATTTTTGATAATATAATCATAAAATAGAAAAATTTAGGAGGCAGGCGTTGCTCCTGCCCCTTTACCACAGATGTATTCAACCGCAGCAGCCGCCTTTCCGCTGGCCTTTAGAAACATGGTTTTGTCGTCTTTTAGAACGCTCAGCCAGTTCTGTATATACGCCGAAGAATTCTCCAGAGTGTTGTCGATCCCATTGCCGGCACACAGATAAGCCGATGTCAGCTCAGCAACCAGCTCCTCAAAGCTGTATTCTTCGCCGCCGAATGACTCCGCGCCCATGACACCAGAGCGGTTCAGCCTTGATTTGTGGCCGGTGCTGTGGCCATATTCGTGGAACTTCGTGGCAATGTATCCATCCGTCGTCCTGAATGCATCTATTGGCGGAAGGTTTACAAGGTCGTCCTTGGGCATATAGTAGGCCGAACTCCCGCTCTCCCTGTAAGCGGGCGGGTTTGGCATCTTGGAGAGGACAGCATCGCATACCTCAATCAGATCACGATCTGGGTCCAGGGCTGCATTTGCCTCCTTCCTGGGTACGCCTTCGCTCTGATCCCAATTGAACACAGGGAAGGACTTAATAAAGTGATAGATCTTCAGCTCTTTTGTCCCATCTTCCTTCTCGACCTCCCTGACTTTCTTATCTGAAAATATGATGTAGGTGGACTTCTCGCCTCTCTTGATGTGCCCTCCGTGCTTTTGGGCCTGCCGAAAGGTCAGCCAATACTGAGAGGAGTAGCCCCTGACCATCTCGGCGATACCAAGGGTCAGGATGTTAACGCCCCGATATTGCTTGCCGCTGTCGTAATTTGTGGGTAGCTGGCCAGTCCAGGGGCGCTTCCAGGGGATGATTCCCTGTTCCAGGGCTGCAAGGATGCGGTCATTCACCTGAGAATAGACGTCGGAGGCCATTGTCTTCAGGCCTCCTTCTGGTCAATTGCGGTCTTGGCCTTGATCGTGTCAATGTCTACAGGGCCGTTGAACCCTCCAGGCCACTTCCCGCCGGGGCGGATGCTATCTGATGTCTCGGCAGCAACACGCCCTGGTGCATTAGTTCCAGGAAAATACCGCCGCTGGTGCTTGCATTTCTGGCCAGGCCGGTATGCGGCAGAAGGGCAACTGCATGATTTGGCAGTGGTGATGTAATATGCGTCTTTCCTGTTGTTCAGAACTAGCACCATGTCCAGGAGCTTAACCACATCGGGAAGCGGATCAATCGGCTTACCAAGGTATTTCAACAGCGATTCGATCGCCTCGGTGCTTTGAGTCACCGGGGCACCAAACAATACTCTAGTAGTCATTCACCCCTGCAGAAACCGCTGGCTAGGAATCATAATCAGGACTCCTGATCATCCGGAAAAAAGGTCCATAAACAAATCAGACTGGATATATCACGGGAATCGATAAACTCGCACGGCAACCCTGCTATCAACATGACTTTTCTCTTATATTCGTCTCTATCACTTCCTTGTTCTCCCTTTTTCATTCTCGTCATTCACCCATCTTTTCTCTTGTTCCTCCCCTACCGTCTCATTTCCCCCCTGCCCTATAATAGAAAACAAAAAAAACCGAAAATCCTGGGAAAAATGTATACATAATCAAATCCTGTCTGATGTTATCGGTTTTGCCAAAGATATTCACATTTGAAACCTCAGATTTATATATACATTTAAAAACCGTATTGCAGGGATCATAAAAGGCCTCTCTTCAAAATTGCGGATACTCATGTGGAATCGATATCCCGCATGCTGATTGCCAGCCGCGATTGGTTGGCGTTGCAAAGGGCTTGCTTCCGTTAAAAATTGCCACGGGATCTGCATTGTAACACACTGCAATTGCATTGAGAAAGCTGGTTTTTTTCGTCTTTCTTTGTTGTTGTCTCGGGCATTTCTGTTGAAACTCACGAGTGAGAGAAGATGATGGGCTTAGAAAGCAAGGATTGCCCATCATTCATGCATCAGCTCTCTCGGCAGGAGCCTCTACATCTTTGGCAGAGGATAGAAACCATTTTCCATCCCTTTCCTCAAACCCCAGAACTCGAAGCATAGAGGGAATAAATTCCTTCTTGGGAGGTCTTCCTCCTCTTGAGATCAAATCATCATAGATTCCTGCCTCTGAAAGAGCATTGCCATTCTTCTCTATCAGTTCTCTAACTGATTCACGCAGCAACGATAAATGATTGGGGCAGGAAGTACAGTAGTTTATGCCTTCAAAGGTTCGGCTGCTATAGCCAGGACCGATATCAACTCCACAAATGGGGCAAGTGGCGGCCTCTTTTTGCTTGTCGCTCTTCCTACCTGGAGTCGGCAGGTCTTTCCTTGGATGAAGGCCGATTGTAGGCATTCCATCGTTCAAAGCGAGAAACGATGACGGCTGTGTGACGGTCATGTGACAACCTGATTCGCTATCCAGTGACGGCGATGACGGCGATGATGGTCTTTTTCTTATACTCTCTCTTTTGGTATCACACTCTGACGTGTCCTCTTCTCTTCCTCTTTCTTCTCCCTCTTTTTCTCCACAGATAAAAGAAGATAAATCGCCGTCATCGCCGTCATTGTGGCCTTTATTGGCCATATCCAAAGTCTCCTGAACCTGGTTCCCATAATGACGGCGCCTTTCAGACTTGTCGTCACAGGCCGTCATGCCGTCATTCCTTTCTTTTATCGTGATTATCTTGGCTTTGGCTGTTTTCTTGGAATCTATCTCGACTCCGACTTTTCGCAGTGCTGGGGTTATCCGGTTTAGTTTGTTGCTCAAATAACTCGCCGTCTGTGGCCACCCCCCCGGCGGACGCTGATAGTTGTATCCATTCATTGAATTGATCTTGCTAAGAAGCTCAGTCGCTGTGCCGGACCACGGAGATATTTCGTGCTCAGCGATATTTATTATTGTTTGTGCCAGTACATCAGAAGATAGTGCATCCAGGTTTGCATCATTCAAAGTATCCCTGTACGCCTTGAGGAAGAAACCGGGTTTACATTCCAATCCCTCTTCACAAGCTGTGACCCAAACAGCAAAGTCGGCCATTCGAGGTTTCCTTTCGAGCTGTGTGGTTGGGAGATTCTTTAGGCCCAAGGATACTGCGTTGTACAAGGCACCAAGCACACTTGAGTAAATTCGATTGAATTCATCCATAATTTCCTTTTCAGTCCTTCTTTGTGCTTCTTTCAATGGTGGAAGGTTAATGAGTATAGCTCGATCCAAAAGATCATGCCTATTGGGAATAGATTCGATTCCATTGAGAAATATCGGCCTTCGTGCAGACAGAATCGTCTCTTCTGTATTTGTATATAATTCCCTTGTCGAAAGTGCCCCACCTGTCGATAGATGACACAATGAATCAGACAAATCATTAGGGATTCCAGAAAGATTATCGAAAGACATGATCCAGCTATTTATTGCTGCTATCATTAGGTCCTGTTCCTTTTTAGGTGGTCTTCTTAGAGATGCTTCATTGGGATCGATTAAATTTCGTATAAGCTTTTGTGTTGTTGATTTAGCACTTCCCTGTTCGCCCCCAAAAATCGCTACAGGATATGGGCCCTTTGGATTGAGCGATCCCACAAGTATTGCCTTTATGAGTATCCAAGTTTTTTCATCACTGATATTGAGAAGAGGCTTCAGATCATCCAATGTTCCGCCTCTTGTGGGTTCTGGAAGAGGCAACATTCCTTTGCTTCTCTTGAATCTAATGGGAGGGGTATCAACGATATTCCAGCCGGATGAGGTTATCTCCACTGACCTCCACCTGTCGTCGCATAGGTCGATATAAATTGCGTCTCTATATTCACCCACGCGCACAAAAACTGAGTACTCCGGACCATTAAACACTGCTTCCGCTTCGAGAAGGTTTATGGCATCTTGCATAGCTGTCTTGTTAGCTGCTTTTCCTTCTGAGTCAAATAGGAGCTTACCTAACCATCTTGTTATGGCTTTGCTTTGGAGGAGATGGTTTTCCCGATGACCATCGAGATAAAATGAAACATACGGCTCACGTTCCGGATCGCGCCATAGCTCACAGCCACTTTCTTTGGCAAGCTTTACCAATGTGGATGCAACTGAAATACCCCCATTGTGCTTACCTTTTCGTTGACCTGCCTTTGTACTATTACCCATATAGTGTTCTTTAACAGTTTGGAGGGCATTCTCAATAGTTCGCTGACGATAGTCATCCCGCTCAAACTTCTCACGCTTAGATAGTCCCGACTGCCTCCAGATCCTCTCTATTTGATCTTCATCCGTAGTATAGAATGCGATGATGCAGCAAAGGGCTTCATCGGCTTCACTATCAGACTTGTAGCCTGTTGTATCTCCATTCAGTAGCCTTTTAAACTTGGCTCCATTGGCTGCGTTCGTTGCAAGAGCGATGATCTCATCATCAGTCAGTTTAGTCCTCTTGCCTGGTTGTTTTTCTGGCTTCTTTTCTTTTCCGTGCGTTTTGCAGAAATGTTTTTTATAAAAACAATCAACCTCCTCGACTCTTAATTCTACTGCAGCCGGGTAATCGTTCAGTCTTTGCCCTGTAATTGTGAGATAATGAGCTGTCTGGTAGATTTCCAAGTGCCCTTTTTTCCGACCCTTTCCATTATCGGGCAACATAACTCCCTTTGTGACAATCCTTATTCCAGTGCCAGAAGGGCTGATCTCAGAGTAACTATTTATTAAATCAAGTTCTTCCTTAGCCCAAGCTTCTATTTCCCCAGTAGTGGAATTTCGGCACTTATCTAGGTCAATTAACGTGAGCTGTGCTTCTGATTGTGCACCCTTTGTTGGAACAAAACCAATTCCATCAAAATACTCTTCATCCTCATGTGGCAACTTTTGGCCTTGAAGATATGCAGTCTTTACATCATCGAACGAAAACCAGGTACGAGAATCTGTTGCACTCGCATGTCTTCCTTGAATGGTATATGGAGGCTTATCCCATTTGCCGGGTTTAGTATCTTTACCTTTTTTCCATTCATACTTCCAGAGAACCCATTGATTGTGGCTGCGTAGATCTGTCGGCACTACCTCGAAATTCACTTGGAGAGGTATGGGGCACGGCGGGAGGTCATCTGTCAACCTTAGGCACCCCCAGCACATCAGTCAGATTTAAATCCAATGAGTTCCTATAAATATCTTGTTCTAAACAGTTTTCCAGGGCGGCAACCCTGGGCACTTTACTTTCCGACCACATGCCTATGCATCTCCACCAACATTTGGCTTATCGTTTGAAAACACGCGGAACAAGTAAGGCCGATCCGGCATATCCGTGTGCAACACGCTGACGCGTTGCCCGATATGGTCACGCATCTTCTCTTCCATCTCAAGGGGTAATATCAAGGGTACGTTGCTTATTTTCGCAAGAAGCGATCCTTCCAAAATATGAAGTTCAAGGAGAATTCCGAGAACTTCTTCCCACGGTTTAAGACGATGGATGTTAGGAGACATTAGGCGTCGCCTCCTTCTTTGGACGCGACAATGCATGAGATCTCTAACGTTCCATCTCTTCGCAAGCCAACGCTTACCCGATCCCCTTTGTTGAGATCATTTGTCCTTATCCAAGCTCTTGGCAAGTTAATAAAGGCACTACCATGAATGAGCTGGATCTTTCGTAATCCAAGTTCGATAGCTAAATCCTTCATATTAGATATAGGAATCAGATTAATTTAAAACTTGGATTTATCATTAGGGTGTTTTAATGATAACGGTTATCAAATTCAATCGTCAATGATAACTCATTACGCCTATCGAAAAG
>Ga0209613_1003728_pt1 | contig 9853 bp, 9 predicted proteins | sample BioC13SIPDNA_2_FD_185747 | JGI IMG/M metagenome (GOLD analysis project Ga0209613, IMG submission 185747) | Anaerobic biogas reactor microbial communites from Washington, USA - Biogas_R2_A C13 SIP DNA (SPAdes) (version 2) | ecosystem: Engineered > Bioreactor > Anaerobic > Unclassified | place... | reverse complement strand
TGCAGAATGTCAAAGAAAGAAAAGATGTGGGGACCAAGCTGCGCAATACTTTGATGGGCTTGAAACAGGGGGATGACTTCTCGGCCGCGGTGATTTATGAAAACGTCCACCACCGTCTGCTGGTCCAAGACCTTCGTAGGATGGCGCAGCGACTGGAGGAGTCGGGATTGGCCGAGGCCGGGGCCATCTTCCATCTGCTGGCGGATGGATACGGCAGCAGCCAGGTGCTGGAGAACGGTACTTTTCTGACCTGCACCGCCTGGAGCTGGGCCAGCTACAGTAACAAGGGCGGGCGCCGCCACCCGCCGCCACTCAGTACCAGCATTGAATCGCGCTGGTTCAACCATGATTTTCTGGAGGATTTGTACCAGGAACTTGGTTATGACCCGGCGGAGGTAATGAAAACTGTTTTCCGGATGATGCTGGCGGGCAAGGGTACCCACAACCTGCTGGATCGTCTCCTGCCGGCTCGCCCCAAAGATGTACCGGTGGTCATCCAGGAACCGACCGACGAACCCAGCCGTACCTTGCAGCGCTACGCAGGTAACCCTCTGCTGGAGCCGATTGCTGAACATGAGTGGGAGTCCAAATACGTTTTGAATCCTGGTTCATTGCGGATCGGCGACCGGGTTTACCTGTTCTACCGGGCGGTAGGCGAAGACGACATATCCCATATCGGCCTGGCAGTAACGGACGGCTATAAGGTTGTGGAAAGACTGCCCCAGCCCATTTTTTCACCAGTTATTCCGGAGGAGAGAATGGGCTGCGAGGATCCCCGTCTGGTCCTCATCGGCGACCGGATATGGATGCTTTATACCGCTTATGACGGTAACCTGGCTCAGATCGCGGCTGCTTCCATTAAAGTAGATGATTTCCTGGAGCGGCGGTTTGAAGCCTGGCAGCGGGAAGGTCTGGCCTTCAAAAATATATGGGATAAAGACGCCATCATGTTCCCGGAGAAAATTCAGGGCAAGTATGTATTGTACCACCGTATCGAGCCTTCGATGTGGATCACTTACATGAACGAGGTGGAGTTCCCGTGCCGGGAGCAGCACGCTATAATTATCGGGCCCCGGCCGGGGCGGATGTGGGATTCGCTCAAAATCGGGGCGGGGGCGCAGCCCCTCAAGACCATTTACGGATGGCTGCTGATCTATCATGGGGTGGATCACAATTATGTTTATCGGCTCGGGGTCATCCTGGTCGATTTGAATGACCCGCAGCGGGTCCTGTACCGGTCTCCCAATCCTATCCTGGAACCGGAAGAGGATTATGAGGTGGGCCTGAGCGGGGCCTGGGTGCCCAACGTGGTGTTTACCTGCGGGGCAGTGGCCGGCGCAGACAAAGAGGTGCTGGAGGATGATGATGAGGTGCTGGTTTATTACGGCGCCGCCGACACCAGCATCGGGATGGCCTCAGCAACGGTGGCCGACCTTATCCCCGAGAAATACCGCCTAAAGTCATAGGACCGAGGCTTACGACCTGCGCTTGACCATCGATTTCCCGATGAAATCAGATAGGCGGCCGGCGAGCTTCTTGCCAAAACCTAGTTTCACATCATAATAATAACCGGACTCCAGCCAGCCCTTTTCCTTATAGTAGCGATAATCCCGCCAATTCTCGTCTAGAAGCAATTTGATAGCGGTACGACTCAGGCGGAATACGAATACTTGCATGAAAGATGGGGGCACCGGCCTTTGGCTCATCATTTCCTCAAAAAACCGCCGCGAAACCTGGCTGATTTTCTCCGACATCTTGGCCTGCTGGCTCTCGGTCCTAGGTTCCAAGGTCATCAGGCTACATCCCCGGGTCGTTTTGAACCCGAAATTCTGGCCCATCGACTCCAGGTATTTTACGATCGAATCGCCCCCATATATGCCATAGGTCACAATAGCGGTAAACGTCTTATCAAAAAACCGCGGTCGGTGATGACAAAAAGCCATCCGGTCCAGCAGATTCTTCATGGGGGCCGTCACCTGAAAGGAATAACTGGGAGTGGCAAAAACCACGCCATCCGATTGGTAAAGCTTTTCAAGCAGTACGTCACGGTCATCCTGGAGAGGACAAAATTCCTCGCCCTTATCAAAACACAAGCAGCAGCCGGTGCAGAAATCCAGCTTATAATCCTTCAAAAAGACGTACTCGAATTCAATTTCTCCATAGGACTCTAAATTCTTTTCGAATTCCTGTACGGCCTGGTAGGTGGCCCGTTTGCGCGGACTCCCAATGAATGCGGTGACTCTCTTCATAACTAGACCCCCTATCCAGCCCGGTCCTGAAATCTAACCGGGTCTACCTTTTCCGACTCCAGGTAGTCTCTTACATAGGTGCCGATTTCCTCCATGGCCTGCCTGGCTTCAGGAATAAGCGGCGCCAGCAGCGGGAACGCATGGACCATGCCCTCCCAGGTTCGCAGAGTGACTTGGACCCCGGAACTTTGAGCTTTTAGGGCGAAATTCCGGGCATCATCAAAATGTATCTCATGGGTGCCGACCTGGATCATGATTGGCGGCAGGGCTTTAAGGCTTAATCCCGTTGATAAACAAGTCTGTACATTGCTCGATAACTTCACTTTGGTTAAAGTTGTCCGGATCGGTATAAAACTGTTTGGCCATCTCGATAAAAATAAACATAAAGAAATCCCCTACCGCGGTCGGCGGCAAATCCCGGCGAATATCCCCTTCCTGGATGCCCAGCTCGACCACGGCCCCGATCAAGGCTGCGATGCCGCTGTCTCTCCGCTCATGAGGCTCGAAGCTTATAACCTGCTTCATGATGTAAACCAGGTATTTTTCGAAAATCTCCTTTTGCGCTCGGACTCCATCCATCAGGTTGTTCAGGATGTAGACCACCCTGGCACGCGTATCCGGCAGCGTTTGCAGGTGAGGCAGCCGGATGGGGTTTTTGGCCGCAAAGGTCCGCTGGATGTAATCGCTGATGATGGCCTCTTTTTCCGGGTAGTAGTTGTAGAGAGTTTTTTTGGCGATGTCGGTCTCGGCCGCAATCTGTTCCATAGTAGTGCCATCATAACCTCTGGTCTTGATCAAACTGACGGTTGTATCGATGATTCGGTTGCGCAATTCGATTTTCTTCCGATCCATTCGGCTCAGTTTCAGTTGGTCCATGTGATTCTCATTCATAGATTTCGCGTCATTCCATCTATATTATTTCACACAGTATATTTTTACACTGTGTGTAATTTTATTATAAGGCGTCTCTTATTTCTGTCAACACATAAATTTAGGAATACATGAGACGTTGCGTGACCGCTTTTGTGATGGCCTGGCGTCGTGTTATATTATGGAAAAATGATCGGAGCGAGTGTCTTGCACTATATTGGATTATTATTCGGGATCTATGTATTTCTAACCATTGGCATTTACCACTATTTGATCGTCGCGCTGGAGAAGCGGTTTGGCACCTGGCCCTGGGCAGCATTTCTGGTTATCGGTCTGGCTTGCATTTATCTGGCTGTGACCAGCGCCACTGAGGTCGGCTCCATGTGGTGGGGGTATAATTCTTTTGTCAACCTGTGGTCAGTCAAGGAAATGTTTGATCAGCACCGACGGGCACAATAATGAATGGTTCCAGAAGAAATTAAGAGAAATGCCCCGGTAGCATACCGGCAACATTTCTTTTCAAATCGCTAGCCGTCCCCATGCCTCGTTAGCAGGACGCTCCTGCATCCAGTTGCGGTACTGGGCCCTCACCCAGGAAGAGAGGCATCGAATCATTGGCCGCCTCCATGAGCAGCTCCGACAACAACATCGAGAGCACAGCTTCCGCGCCCTGGTTGAGATTCACCCCGTCCTGAGTCAGGGCATCGTAGCAGCCCCCGCTGGTCTTATCGGCCAGACTCAGACCGTGGATGTTTTCCCCTTCATACCATCTCTTACCCAAGCGGGCCAGCTCCAGGTATTCCCTGGACCCAAGAACTTTATAAGCTTGCCAGTTGGCGAACACCATAGAAGCCGCATCCACCGGTTGTTGGTCAAAAAGCGGAATGCGCCCGCCGCGCTGGTACCAGCCAGCGTTGCCGACGATGCTCAGGTATCCCGGGCGGAACAGAGTGTCGTTAAGAAAATCCAGCGACTTTTTCCCAATCCGCAGGCAGTGCTCATTGCCGTTAAATTCATAAACGCATAACAAGGCCTGGGGCAGAATGCCGTTGCAGTAGGTGAGATAGTTCTCGAACCAACGCCAACGGCGCCCGCTGGTACTCTCATAACGGCCCGCCAGAAAATCGGCCAGTCGGCGCACCACCTGAGACAGGAAAGCATTCGGGCAAGGTATGTTCCCGTTGCATAACCCTACCAGTGAGTAGGCGATTGCCCGCGGTGAAGTGAAGGCGGGCAGATCGGTCAGCTTGTTAATAATAAGGCGCCCGCCCAGGGCGGCCAAGTCGGGCCAAGACGAACGGGAGGCAGCAGCGCAGGCCATGATGGCCCGGCCGATACTGTCTTCTGAATCAAAGCGGGAATAGTAAATCCCATCCAACAGGAAATTACTCCACGTCCCATCACGCCTCTGGGCGTTAGCCAGGAAATGCAAATAGCGGCGGGAGTGAAGGTAAGCGTCTTCCTCCATGTGCAAGGCCACCATCAAGGCCCGGGCATTGTCATCCAGGGTATACCCACTGGTGGGATCAGGTTTACTCAGTTGCGAAAACTGAAGCATGCCGGTATCATCCGACATGGCCAGCAAGTGTTTATAATTCAGCATACAGAGGCCTGCTCTCTTCCCCGGCTGAATTCAGAATCTGTCGGAAAAAACGGCTGTATTGTTTCCCGACATTGGGCCAGGTCCAGCCTTCACCCAGCTCCAGGGCTTTCTTTTGCAGCTTCTTCTGCAGCCCATGATCATTCAAGATCCGCTCCACCAATTCGGCCAACTGGTGCGGATCAGCGCTGTCAGACAGGAGACCGCGCCCCTCGTTCAGAGCTTCCCGCGCATAGGCATAAGGGGTAGACACGACGGCGCGCCCGCATCCCATGGCAAAGGCCATGGTCCCGCTGACCGCCTGATCCATATTGGGATAGGGGCTAAGGTAGATGTCGGTCATGTACAGGTATTCGCCCAGTTCTTTGTCGGACAGGAACTTGTTGACGAAGATAACATTGTCAGAGATCTGCAGTTTATCCACCAGCTCGGTCAGCTTCTGACGATAGCGCTCGCCTTCGGATTTCTGCAGCATGGGATGGGTCTGGCCCAAGATCAGGTAGCGGACCTCCGGATGACGAGGTATGAGCTCGGCCACTGCCTGGATACCCAGTTCCAGACCCTTACCGGGGCCAATTAGTCCAAACGTACTGACCACCGGGCAGCCACTCAGTCCGTATTTGGCCTTGAGCCGGCTTTGCGGGTAGCGCTTGAATTCAGGCACCCCGTGTGCTATCACAGTGATCAGTTCGGGGGGAGCTTCATAGAGTTCGATCAGCAACTCAGCCGAAAGCCTGGTCATGCAGACGATACCGGCAGCCCGCTGGCACAGATCATTCAATATCTGCTTTTGGCGTTTGGAAGGCACGGGCAAGACGGTGTGGGTGATGAGGATAAAAGGCTTGTGCAATTGTTTGACCATGGCCTGGATATATTCCCCATCCTCACCGCCGAAAATCCCGTATTCATGTTGGATAATAAGCAGGTCGATATCCGGCCTCTGGTTAATGCAGTTGACGGCGGTGGCGTAGTCGCTTAATCGCTGCTGTCTCATCTCCAGGATCACTTCTTGGGGATACTTGTAAATCGAATCTTCGTCCGATATCGCAATTGCCTGCACCCGGTGACCATGAATGATCAGACTGTTGCGCAGGTCGTTTGAAAAAGTCGCGATACCGCACTGTTTGGGCGGGTAAGTTCCCAAATTGACTATATTCAATCGATCCACTCCTTATAAATTTTCACGCTCATTGCTTATATCACTTAATTTTCCCCGTCATGAACGTTACTTATACTTTAGAGCGGTGAAATGGTCAATCCTCAAACAGCTGGCACAGCGAATCCAATCGACTCCATAAATGAAAAAATATCCCGTTTGATCTCATCCCGGGCAGCCGGGGTATCCCCTTCACAGCGGAAGATAATCTCCGGGCCGGTATTGGAAGCCCGCACCAGGCCCCAGCCGTGGGGGAAGATTATACGAGCTCCGTCGATATCGATGACCTCCTGCAGGGGTCGATAATGTTCCAGCACCTTCTGGACAATCTCAAATTTTTCCGTGTCGGTGCTGGGCAGGCGCATCTCGGGGGTGGCGTGGTAACGGGGCACGTCGCTTAGCATCTCGGTAATGGTCTGGTCGCTGTTGGAGAGCAGGGCGATCAGACGGGCACCGGCATAAAGCGCGTCGTCAAAACCGTAATAGTCATCGGCAAAGAAGATGTGCCCGGACATTTCACCGGTAAAGACCGCATTGATCTCTTTCATCTTGGCCTTGATAAGTGAGTGACCGGTCTTGTATATAATAGGAACGCCGCCCAGGCGCTTAATCTCGTCAACCAAACTCTGCGAGCATTTCACCTCGACCAGGCATGGAGTACCCGGATAACGGGGCAGAATATCGCGCCAGAATAGAATCATCAGCATATCGCCCCAGATCAGGTTGCCTTCCCGGTCGGTTACTCCGATCCGATCGCCGTCCCCGTCGATACCGATGCCGATATCGGCATTATGCTCCTTCACCGCAGCGATCAGGTCCTGCATGTTGTCGGCATTGACGGGATCGGGATGGTGATTGGGGAAGGTGGGGTCGGAATCGCAGTACAGTTCGACCACCTCACAGCCCAGCTGGCGGTAGAGGCGTCCCGCAAACAGCGAAGCAGTGCCATTGCCGCAGTCCACCACGATCTTGATCCGCTTAGGACCCAGCTTGATCTTGCTGTCAATCATATTTATGTAGTCGTCGGTGATATCATAAGTCTCCAGCTTGCCGGGCACATCAGATATGAAAGCCTTCTCTCCCACCAGGCGGCGAATCTCCTGGATCTGGTCCCCGTAGATGGTGGAATCCCCCAGCAGCAATTTGCAGCCGTTGTATTCACCCCCGTTGTGGCTGGCGGTGATCATCATGCCTGCCCCGATATCCAGGTGCCGGGAAGCGTAATAGAACATGGGTGAAACCACCGTGCCCAGATCCACCACATCAAATCCCGATTTTAGCAGGGCCTCCACAATGAGATCCCGGAAAAGCGGTGATGATTGACGGTTGTCGCGTCCCACCAGCATTTTCTTGTGACCGAAACGGTGTGCGTAAACGGCAAAAGCCCGGGCAATGTCGGTCATGGTCTCCCCGGTCAAATCCCGGTCTACTACCCCACGGATATCATATTGGCGAAAGATATTGTCGATCTCATTCTCCCCCCGTCTTCAATTAATATATGAGTTGATTTCATTGATTATAGCAATTATAGTAAATCCTGCCTATTTTTTTGCTGCAGCAACTCCACCAGGTGGCGGAGATCCTGAGTGCGGTCCCGATCGGCCACCAGCACCACATCATCGGTCTCTACCACCAACAGATTCTCCACTCCGAACAAAACCACCGTCTTGCCGGTCTGCTTCACCAGGCAGCCCTGGCTTTCCAGGGTTATCACATCATTGCCCAGGCAGACATTATCGGCCCCATCATGACCGGACAATTCGGCCAGGGCGTTCCAGCTGCCCAGATCGCACCAGCCGAAATCACCAGGGACAACGGCCATGCGGTCGCTCTTCTCGGCAATGCCGTAATCGAGGCTGATATCGGGGAGGGTGGAATAGGATTGCACGTAATGATCATAACCGTCGCACAGGTGGGAGTATACATCGGGCAGGAAACGGGCGAACTCTTCTCGCAGGGTCCGGATCTTGCCCACATAAATACCGGAATTCCACACGTAGCGGCCTGATTCCAGGTAGGATTGGGCAGTGGGCAGGTCGGGCTTTTCCCGGAAAGAATCGACCCCAAAGACATCGGGGATCTCACCGACCTCCCATTTACTCTTCTCTATGTAGCCGAAACCGGTCTCCGGACGGCTGGGCGCTATTCCAATGGTGGCTATCCGGTCCCGTTCCGCAGCCTGCACCGCCTTCCCGACACTATTGATGAAGGTTTCTTCATCCAAGACGTGGTGATCGGAAGGGAATATCCCCAGCACCGCATTTTCGTCTTCACAATCGCAGCGGGCCAGGGCCATGGCCACAGCCGGAGCGGTATTCTTGCCTTCCGGTTCGCTTAAAACCTCTATCAAATCGCGGTCGGGACGCTGCTGGACCAGTCCTTCGATGTCGGCCCGGAGCTCATCATTGGTTATTATCATTATCTTTTCCGCCCCGGCCTTAACCAGGCGGTCTATGGTGTGGTCGAGCATGGTCTTGTCGGCAACGAATTTGCATAATTGCTTGGGATGAGCGCGGCGGCTCTCCGGCCATAAACGCAGGCCCCGCCCCCCGGCCAGAATCACGGAAATCATTATTTATACCTCCATTTGGGTGCACACAAAGGTATTTTATGCAACGCATCCGTGTTTCATTCATCAAACTAGATGTCATCCTGAGGGGAAGCCAAAAGACCTAACGTTGAGCCGCGAACGGCCCCTGCAGCTGCTTGGGCTTGGGACCGTAGAATTGGTAATAGGTGCATTGGATCCGGCCGTTGTAGAGTTTGCGCCTTTTGTCAGCCTTGCGGCCCAACAGCCTTTCCAGGCCGGGGTGGGAGGTAAGCACATAGAAGGACCAGGTGTCCAGATTCTTGAATACATTTCCCATCTGCTGGTAAAGGCTCTCAACTTCAGCCTTTTCGGAGAGACGCTCCCCGTAGGGGGGATTGGTGATAAGGAAACCATAGTGATAATTGGAGCGCAGGTCGCTGACCGGCTGCCGTTGGAAGGATAGCGAATTACCCAGGCCCGCCTGCCGGGCATGGTAACGAGCCAGTTCCAGGGCTTGGCCATCCAGGTCGAATCCCATGATCCCCAGGGGCTGATTGGTGAGGATGGAGTCGCGAGCTTCCACTCGGGCTTGCTGCCATACCCTGTTTGGCAGTTGGGGCCATTTTTCGGCATCGAACTCGCGGTTGAGTCCCGGGGCGATGTTGCGCCCGATAAGCCCGGCTTCAATAGGAATGGTTCCCGAACCGCACAAGGGATCGATGAAGGCCCGGTCGGCCCGCCAGCGGCTTAACAGGATCATGGCCGCGGCCAGGGTTTCCTTCAACGGCGCCTCCACGGCCAGTTTGCGATAGCCTCGTTTGTGGAGTCCGGCTCCACTGGTGTCGATGGTCAGAGTGGCCCGGTTCTTGAGCAAGGCCACCTCCACCCGGTAGCGGGGACCGGTTTCCTTGAACCACTTGACCGGATACTTGCGTTTTAATTTTTCGACAATAGCCTTCTTAACTATCGCCTGGCAGTCGGATACGCTGAACAGCTGGGATTGAACCGATTTGCCCTCTACCGGGAACTCGCCTGTTGCCGGGACCCAGTCCCCCCAAGGCAGGGCCTTGGTTTGCTCGAAGAGTTCATCAAAAGTGCGGGCTTCAAATTCGCCTACCTGCAACAGCAGGCGGTCGGCGCAGCGCAGCCACAGATTGCAGCGGGAAATGGCCTCCATACCGGCGCTGAACGATACCCGCCCGTTTTCAATACGAAGGTCCTGGTAACCGAGACTTCTTAGCTCATTAGCCACCACCGCCTCCAAACCAAAGGCCGAGGTAGCTATAAGATTGATCGTATTCATAATACTTCCGCCCTTGCCACAAAACCTGGTTATTTGTTCGTACTATTAGTAAGAACTATGAAATAGACTTTACACCATACTGGTGCCAAATGCCATTCTATCGATGACGAAATGTGCAAAATATAGCGCGCCGGCATCTTGTTAA
>Ga0209613_1003721_pt1 | contig 9875 bp, 3 predicted proteins | sample BioC13SIPDNA_2_FD_185747 | JGI IMG/M metagenome (GOLD analysis project Ga0209613, IMG submission 185747) | Anaerobic biogas reactor microbial communites from Washington, USA - Biogas_R2_A C13 SIP DNA (SPAdes) (version 2) | ecosystem: Engineered > Bioreactor > Anaerobic > Unclassified | place... | reverse complement strand
CGGTACGAGTTCATCTCGTCGGAGCCGGCGCCGGGGCAGGGGAAGGACGCGTTGCGGCCCAAGCTGCGGGTGGTGTACGAGGCGCCGCCCACGCCGCTGGAGCCGCGCTTTGGCGTGGGCTTTTCCTATGGCTACCGCGAGTATCCCGATGTCCACCGGTATCTGACTGACTATGACTGGGACCTCATGCGGATCGGCTGGTACTCGGATTGGAGCTATTCGGCCTCCTGGGGCCTCCTCAAGCCGTATCTGCCGCAGGGGATGGAGTACGTGCAGTTGATCGACGTTTCGGACCAGCGGTGGCCGCCGAGTTGGGATCGGGTGGAGCTGGCGCTGTCGCGGACGCCGGGGATGATTTGGATCATCGGGAACGAGCCGGAGGATCCGAGCCACCTGACGCCGGCGCAGTACGCGGAGCGGTACCACGCGGCGTACACGTTTATCAAGCAGCGGGATCCGACGGCGCAGGTGGCGATCGGCGGGGTGGTGCAGCCGACGGTGTTGCGGCGGATGTGGCTGGAGCAGATGTTCGCGGAGTACCGAGGGCGGTACGGGACGGCGGTGCCGGTGGATGTGTGGAACATCCACATGCAGATCCTGACGGAGCAGCGGGCGACGGAGTGGCCGATTCCGGTGGGGCTGGACTGGGCGACGGTGCGGCAGTACGGGGTGAACTATCACCCGCATGACAACGCGGGGATCGTGGCGTTTGTGAACCTGATCGCCGGATTTCGGGGGTGGCTGAAGGAGAAGGGGTATCAGGACAAGCCGCTGATGATCTCAGAGTACGGGGTATTGTACCCGGGGAGCATGCTGAACGAGTGGGGGAACACGGCGTATGGGCAGAGGGTGCTGAGGGAGTACATGACCTTGACCTTCGACTATATGCTGCAGGCGCGGGACCGGGAGGTCGGCTATCCGGCCGACGACTACCGCCTGGTGCAGCGCTGGCTATGGTTCAGCCTGAACATCAACCCGCCGGACATGACGACCATGGCGGGGTACAACGGGGGGCTGTTCGACTGGGCGGACCCGGACTATCCGGGGACGCTGACGGAGGCGGGGTTCCACTACCTGCAATACATGCGGATGCTGGATCGGCCGGCGCGGGAGAGCCTGACGGTGACGACGGAGACGGGGACGGACCAGACGAGGAGCGGGGTGGTGGAGGTGACGATCTGGGCCAGCGAGATGGCGCAGGTGGAGCAGATCGCCTTGTCGGGCAATCCGGGGGCGTTTCACCTGCGGCAGACCAAGGCCACGCCCAGTGAGCCGGTGCCGAGCCTGAGCAGCCCGCCGCTGGTGCTGACGCAGACGCGGCTGGTGACGCCGCCTGGTGGGGACCGGATCACCATTGCGTGGGACGTGACGGACGCGCGGTATGGGGGGAGCGCGGCGGAGGGGAGCAAGACGATCTACGCCCGCTTGAAGTACAAGGACGGCACCTGGTCGCGGATGTACCTGACCACCGTGCGCTACTATCAGCACATGACGACCCCCACGCCCACACCGACGGCCACGCGCACGCCAGTTGGGTATGTCTCGCCCACCTGGACTCCCTCGCCCACGCCCATGGCGACCGCGACCCAGACCTATACGCCGTCGCCGACGCCGACGGTGGGGGAGCTGTGCGTGCGCGTGTTTCACGATCGCAACGCGGACCTGAGCTACAAGCCGGGCGCCGAGGAGCTGCTCCCTGGTGCGCAGTTGACCGTGTATGACAGCGCCTTCACGGTCCTGCGGCGCCATACCACCGATGGGAGCGGGCCCTTGTGCGTGGGCGGGCTGACCGCGGGTACTTATTACGTCCGCGAGGACGACCCGCCGGGCTATGTTTCCTCGGTCAGGTTCTTTAGCGTCCCTGTGGTTGCCAATCGTAGCATCACCCTCTCCATCGGTGATCATCTGGCTGCCGCCGGCCGCTAACGCGAGCATTCTATGCCAGGGCCCTTGGCGTATGTTCCATCGAGGAGCTGCTCCGTGAAGACCTCAAGCAGCGGGATCCGGGTCGCCTTGATGGCCATGATTCTGCTCGGCGCCATCTCGCGGGTGGCCGGGCTGGGCGCTCAGAGCTTGTGGCTCGATGAGGCCCACAGCGCACAGGTGGCCTTGCGCGGCTGGCCCAGCCTGATGTCCACGGCGCGCACCTATTTCGGCGGGCTATTCTATTACGCCCAACTCCACTTGTGGGCGAGCTGGCTCGGGGCCAGCGAGTTCGCGCTCCGCCTGCCTTCGGCTCTGGCCAGCCTGCTGATCATCCCCCTGCTGTACCAGCTCGGGCGGCGCATCGCGAGCCCGCGCGCCGCCCTCGTGGCTGCCTTGCTGGTGACCTGCTCGCCGCTAGACCTATGGTATGCGCAGGAAGCCCGCATGTACGCACTAGCTGCCTTTCTGGGTGTTCTCTGTGCGTATGGCTATGTAAGGTATCGCCAGACCAGTGCGTGGGGCTTTGCCCTGTGCTACGTCCTGTCTGGGCTGGCCGGGCTCTACACGCTCTATTCCTTCGCCTTCCTTCTGGTCGCTCTCGGCGCCCATTGGGCGCTGACCCTCGCCGGCAGCGCGCGGGAGGCCAAACCCCGGTCATCGACCCCTGCTTGGCTCACCTGGATAGCCGCGCATGGCCTGTTGCTGGCAGGCTTTGCGCCCTGGTGGCCTGTATTGTGGGGGCACCTGCGGTTGGTGGCTGAGGACATGGGGCGCTGGCAAGCCCTTGCGTCGCTCGTGCGCATCTCGGGGCCAATAGGGCTGAGCGGCTCCCTGTTGGTGCTGCTGATCGGGGTAGGCGCTGCGCTGCTGGCGCTGCTTTCAGGGCGCGGGCGCCGCTGGCTGGCTCGGGCCGCACAGCGCGTCTTGCGCCCTGGCGTGGTCCTGTGGTGGAGCTCATCAGCTTACCTGGCCTTAGCCCTGGTGGCTGGATGGCATCCCATTTCGTCCGTGCGCCAGGTGACCATCTTGACGCCTTTTGCCTGCCTGGCCGTGGCCTTGGCGCTGGATCGCTGGCGCCGGCGCCGTGCGGCGGTGCTGGCCTTGCTCCTGCTGGTCGCGGTCGCCTCTGCGGGCTATGCTCGCGCGACGGTGCAGAAGGAGCAGTGGCGGGAGGTCGCGCAGAGGATGGCTGCGCAGGAGCGGCCCGGGGACGCGGTGCTGCTCCACGCCTTTTACACCGAGCCCGCGTTTTCCTTCTATTACGCGGGCCACATGAAGGTATGGCGTTTTGCCCGCCCAGAGGACGAGACGCGGCTGATGCAGGTCGCTCAGGCACACGAGCGGGTCTGGCTGGTGCTCAGCCACGATGCTTTCGAGGACCCGCAGCGCTTGGTCGAGCGCTGGTGGGACGCCCGCGCCACCTTGGCCCAGGAAGTGACGCTGACGGGCATCCGTGTTCGGCTGTACGAGACCAGATGACGAGATGGAAGCAAGATGGGCTTGTCACCTCTCGTAGGGTTAAGTTGCGCATTTGGCAGGCGGTGATAGAATTACCCATACAGGCCTGCGGCGTGGGACACGCTGCTCCTATCCTTCACGGTAGAGTCCTGGGAGACTAGACGATGCTGGAGCGCTCAGGCTTTCGCTATCTGTTCTTCCTATACTTGGCGGATATCCTGGTTACTGTCTGCAGCCTGGCCTTGGCCACCTGGCTTCGCTACGAGTTGCCCTGGGGCCTGGGACTCACGCCGCAAGGCCAGCTCACTCCTCAAGTCTATGTCACAGTCATGTTTATCTGGACGGCGATGTTCTATCGCTTTTCCACCTACAATACCAAGTACCTCCTAAGCGGCTTCGACGCGATCGAGCGGGCCATTGCCTCGGTCTTGGCCTCCTGGTTGATACTGGCCGGCACCCTATTCATGACGAACCGCGGCGTCTCTCGCTTGCTCCTGGTGTATTTCCTTGTGTTGAACCTGGCTGGTGTCACGGTAGCACGGGTCCTCATGCGCTTGTTCATCAGAACGCTGCAGTCGCGCGGGGTCTCGGCTATCAGGGTGCTCATCATCGGCGCCGGAAAGGTTGGACAGGAACTTGCCGAGCGCCTGACCTCCCGAAAGCAACTGGGGCTCGAGTTGGTCGGTTACCTCGACGATAGCCCGGCCAAGGTGGGCAATGTAATCGACGGGTATCCTATCCTTGGCTCGCTGGACCAGGCGGCGGAGGTGGTCAGGAAGCAGGGGGTCGACGAGGTTGTCATCGCGCTTCCGCTTCACGCCTACAAACGCATGGAGCAGGTGGTGGCCTCGATTCAAAAGACCTCCGCCAACATCAAGGTGGTGCCCGATTTGTTCGCCATGACCCTGGCCGCAGCGATCCCAGAGGAGCTGGACGGCATTCCCCTAGTGGGCATCAAGGGACCAGTGATCCCGGATCATATACGGCTGCTGAAGCGGGTCATGGACATTGTCATTAGCAGTGCGGGCCTGGTGGTCCTCTCTCCACTGATGCTATTCGTCGCCTTGCTGATCAAGCTGGACTCCAAAGGGCCAGTTCTGTTCCTGCAGGACAGGGTGGGGGAGAATGGGCGCATTTTTCGCATCTCCAAATTCCGCACCATGTATGTCGGCTCGGATGGGAAGCAGCCTTCGCTCCTGCACGCGGCCCGGGACGGGCGCCTGGTCTATGAGAAGCGTCCGGATGATCCGCGGATCACGCGAATCGGGCGGCGCCTGCGGCGGTGGAGCATTGACGAGCTGCCCCAGCTCATCAACATCCTCAAAGGGGAAATGAGCCTGGTGGGGCCGCGTCCGGAAATGCCGTTCTTGGTCGACCTCTACGAGCCCTGGCAGCGAGCGCGGTTCGCTGTGCCACAGGGATTGACCGGTTGGTGGCAGGTCAACGAACGCAGCGAGAAACCCATGCACCTGAACACCGAATATGACCTCTACTACATCCAGAACTACTCGTTGCTTCTTGATCTGAGGATCATGTTGCGCACGGTGGGGGCGGTGTTTCGGGGCCGCGGCGCCTTCTAGGCCACCAGGGCCCATTGCCCATGTCGTGGCGGGATTCGGGTGGATTCCGCAGCTACTATCCAGGTGAGCTTGGCCTACGCAGCCCCAAGCGCGAGCCGTGAGAACACCAGGGAGGCCCAGGATCGCCAGCCCATGGTCGTCCGGATCGGTCCGGAGGTCAGCGTTCGTTCGCCAGAGAGGTCCGGGCTCTGCCGTCATGGATGCGAACCCCCGCTGGGGTGTCGCGCTCCTCGTCCTCATGGGCGCGTGCGCCGCGCTGTTCATGTTCCGGACCACCGCGCTGGGGCCAGGGGTCAGCCCTGACTCGACGGTCTATCTGGGAACAGCACAGAGCTTGTTGGCGGGAAGGGGGTTCGCGGTCGCAGGCGCACCGATGGTGCGCTTCCCGCCGCTGTACCCCCTTTTGCTTGCCGCTGCCGGGACCTTGCGCCACGGCGATCCCCTCGAGGGGGCGCGCTGGCTTGGCGCGTTGGTGTACGGGGCCAACACGGTTCTTTTTGGCCTCGCGGTTGGGCTGGGGGCAAGGCGGCGCTTGTCCGCGATAGTGGGGGCGCTGGGGGTCTTTTTGCCGTCCACGCACGTGCTGGCGGCGCACGCGATGGCCTGGTCGGAAGGGCCCTTCATCACCTTTGCCCTGGCGGCTCTGCTTGCCCTCGCCGCCTACGCCCTGCGGCCCGACAGGCGCCTGCTCCTGGCGACGGCGTTGCTCGTCGCCGCTGCCCTGTGTACCCGCTATGTTGGAGTGGCGCTGTTGGCGCCGCTGGTGGCCGCGCCCGTGGCCTTCGGCCAGGGGAACGCGCGGCGCCGCCTTGGCGATGCGTGGTTGAGCGCGGCGGTGGCGTTTCTGCCCTTATCCCTGTGGTTGCTGCGCAATCTCGCCGTGGGCGGGACCGCCACCGGCCGGAGCCTGCAGGTGCATCTCTTTGGGATGAGCCACCTACGCGACTTGGCCAAGACGGTGCAGGGTTTTGGCCTCTCCGTCTCGATGCCCGCTTGGGCCCAAGGGCTCTACGCGATCGGGGTCGGGGCGAGCCTGGTCGGAGCCCTGCTCATCCTGGGCCGAAAGGGCTGCTTGCGTAAGCAGGCCCTCTCCCCCCAGATCGCGAGCGCTTGCCTCGGCCTCCTGTTCGTGGGCATGTACCTCGCGTTCACCCTCGCTTCCATCTCGTTGTGGGATGCCGCGACTGCCCTCGACGCGCGCATCCTGTTGCCGGCCATGTTGGTGCTGGCCATGGCCGGCATCGCCCTGGCCTCGGCGCTGGCGCAGGCCCTCCACCGGAGAGCCCTTTGGCCCGTTTTTGTGCTCTTGCTGGCTTGTGGCGCCCTGGTCAATGGCCGCAGCGCTCTTGCCGAAGCGGCCGACATCCACGCGAACGGGCGGGAATACACTTCACGTTTCTGGCGGGAATCCAAGGTTATCAGCTACCTCAAGGAGCTCCCGGATGGCCTGGTCTACTCCAATGCTTACGACGCAATCGGTTACCTCACGGGCAAGCGCGCGCTCATGTTCCCGGCCAAGGTGGATCACGTCACGCTGAAGCCCAACCCGGACTATGCCGAGCAATTGCGGCGCATGGTTGAAGAGTGCAGGGAGCAGAAAGCGCTGATCGTGTCCGTGGACGCGGTGGCCTATCGCTGGTACCTGCCCTCGGCTCAGGATCTCGAGATGGCCGAGTTGCCTGTCCTGCGGGCCTTCCCGGACGGGGTGATCTATGGTCAGGCGGCCAGCGGGGCAACCGAGCCCGCCGCCGCACCAAGCTCCCACGCCCTGATTGCGACGCTCAAGGCGGTGGAGGGGGAGCCCCGGCTGATCTTTTACCAGGCGCCCGCCGGCTTGTGGACGCCGGTGGCGAGCGCGGGCGCGCACCGATCCGCCATCGCCGCAGGGGAGGTCCGTTTCATGTTTGGTCTGGACCACGACGGCGACGGTGTGAGCGAGATCGCGACGCTCAAGATCGTGGATGGCGCCTCGGTGCTCTTGATCTACGCGCAGCCGGCCGGCCCAGAGGAGCCGGCGGTCGTGCTGGCGAGCAACCGCCAACCCATTCCGGCGGGGGACGTTCGCTTCATGTTTGGCGTGGACCGGGATGGGGATGGGGTAGAGGAAGTTGCCGCGGTCAAGGTGGTGGGGGGAACCTCCTACCTGTACATCTATACGGCTCCGACGGGGCCAGGGGCGGAGGCGGCGATGGTGGCGGCGAACGCCGCGCCGATCCCCAGCGGCGACGTGCGGTGGATGTGCCCGGTAGACTATGATGGGGATGGGGTGACCGAGATCGCGGTGGTCAAGGTGTTGGAGGGTGTGCCCTACCTGTACATCTATACCTGTCCGAAGGGGATGTGGACGGGCGTGCAGCAGGTTGCCGCCAACGCGGCACCCATACCCAGCGGGGAGTTGCACGGCCTCTTTGCCATCGATATCGATGACGACGGGCCGGATGAGATCGCGGTGGTCAAGACCGTCGGGGGGACCAGGTACCTGTACATCTATACCTGCCCCACGGGGCCGTGGACCGGGGTGAGCCGGGTTGCCGCGAACCGGGCGCCCATCGTGAGCGGGCAACTGCTGAACATCCTGCCCGTCAAGAGCGGGGCCCGAGGCCCGTAGGACTGCGCCTGCTCTTGCCTTGGCGCTGGGAGTACGCATGTCCTATTGCCACGATTTGGCCTTTGGTGTACAATTACATTGCGGCGTGGCAGGCCACCTTGGTCATTCCTTGCTCGGGCCAGGCTGCGGCCAGCGCCACTCCGCGGCCACTGGGCCAAGCGTCAACTCGAACGTCAGGCGGGACTTGGTTTTGGCCAAGCCATCCAACCATACTCCAACTCGGGCCAACCACTGCCCAACGGGTTGCCCACCAGAACCGTCGTCTAGGGCCTGGGTTCCGTGCTATAATGAGGGTCGGGGCCGTGTACCAGTGGCGCTTTGGAAGCGCTACCGGGTATGCGGCAGCACAGAGGCGGGCAGCGGTGCAGGCAAGAATGGATCGTTCGCGTTAGGAGGTCAGTATGGGCTTCAGGAATCGGCTTGTGGGTTTGTTCCGGGTAGCCATGTTGCTCAGTATCCTGGGCTCTCTATTGATGCCCTTAGCCCAGGTTTCTGCGGCAGCGGCCATAGGTTCTGATGAAACCTCTGACGTACGGGTGGAGGGCCCGGCGGATCTGGATTGGGTGATCCAGAACCCCGGGGGAGACTATGGGTATGCGGTTGGGACCGCGGGCGATGTCAACGGGGATGGCTATGCCGATGTGATCATTGGCGCGCCAATGGTGAACCCGCAGACCGCCGTGGGGCAGGCCTTCGTCTACCATGGATCGGCCACGGGGCTGAAAACCACTCCCGCTTGGTCGGTGACCGGGGCCATTCACACGAGCCTGGGCTGGTCGGTGGGCACCGCGGGCGATGTGAATGGCGATGGCTACGATGACGTGATCGTTGGCGAACCGCACTTTACCACGGCAGCAGGTCTGGTGGATGCGGGACGCGTGAGCATCTTCCTTGGCTCCGCATTGGGCCTGGCCAGCAGTCCCGCCCGGGTGATCGAGGGCAGCGTGGCGAACGCCGGTTTCGGCCTCTCCGTCGGGACGGCGGGCGACGTTAACAACGATGGATTCAGCGACGTGATCGTCGGCGCCCCGCTGGCGAATGGGGGCACGGCGAGCGTCTACCACGGCTCGGCGTCCGGCATCGGCGCCACTCACGCCTGGAGGATACAGGGCGCCGCGGGAACCGACCTGGGCGATGCGGTCGGCACCGCTGGCGATGTGAATGGCGATTACTATGACGATGTGATCATCGGCGTGGCCTCCGCTGGCGAGGTCCGCGTCTATCATGGCTCGGCCTCTGGCCTGGGCGTCACGCCCGCCTGGACGGTGGAGGACTATGCCGAGGGGTTCGGCGATGCCGTGGGCACGGCCGGCGATGTGAATGGCGACGGCTACGCCGACGTGATCATTGGCGCGCCCTACTTTAGCCCTAGCGACTATGGCGATAGCACCCCCGGGCAGAGCCTGGAGGGGCGCGCCAGCGTGTATCTGGGCTCAGCCCTCGGCCTCGGCTCTACCGCTGCGTGGGCAGGCGAAGGCAACCTGGAGAACGTGCAGTTTGGCAGGTCAGTCGGCACGGCGGGCGACGCGGATGGCGATGGCTTTGCTGACATCGTCGTCGGCGCGCCCTTTGTCGAGAGCGAGGTGGGCGTCGGGCGCGTGTTCGTCTACCGCGGGTCGGCCACGGGCCTGGGCGCCGCCCCGGCATGGTCAGCCGAAGGCCCCGAGGGCGCTCAGTTCGGACACGCCGTGGGAACGGCCGGGGACGTGAATAACGACGGCCTTGCGGATGTCATCGTCGGCGCGCCCTGGATGAGCTGGGCCCACGTCTATCAACCCTTCTCGCAGTCCGGGACCAATAAGGTGCCCCATACGCTCTACGGGTCCGTGCTGATCAACCGCGTAGCGCCGCCGGCCGGGTCTGTTCTCACCGTGTGGGCAGGCAGCGTTCAGGTCGGGCGCGCGACCATCACTTCGCTCGGGGGCGTCTCCAGATATACGGTCGAGGCGCTCTGGGATAATCCGGACACGCCCGCAGTGGATGGCGTCACCGTGAATGGCCAGGAGCTGCGGTTCAAGGTCGGCGAGCGAATGACCGACGCGTTGGCATACTGGTCCGAGGGCGCCAATACCGAGCTAAACATCGTTGATGGCGAGGCTTCCTCCTTGATCGCCGTGCGTAAGATGACCAGTGGTGTGCCGTGGCTGTACCTGTACAACTCGCCTTACGAGTTCTGGTCTCCGGTGGTGAGCCAGGGTTCGAACAAGACGCCGATCCCGGGCGGGGACGTGCGGTGGATGTTCGGGCTGGACCACGACGGGGACGGGACCAGCGGGATCGCGGCGGTGAAGGTGGTCGGCGGG
>Ga0209613_1003713_pt1 | contig 9884 bp, 10 predicted proteins | sample BioC13SIPDNA_2_FD_185747 | JGI IMG/M metagenome (GOLD analysis project Ga0209613, IMG submission 185747) | Anaerobic biogas reactor microbial communites from Washington, USA - Biogas_R2_A C13 SIP DNA (SPAdes) (version 2) | ecosystem: Engineered > Bioreactor > Anaerobic > Unclassified | place... | reverse complement strand
GAACAGTGGGTGTTGAATTTGACAGTTTCAAAGGTAAATTATTTGGATCCAGATGATGAACCTCCCTGGATGAATTAGAACTGGTAGTAACCAATGAAATACGTCGAGAAAATATTAACATGTACTGATGTTAATGGTTATTTTAAATCAGAATATCCAGACTACTAAAACCCTAAAACGAGTTTTTTAGTGACGAAGATCTTCTCCATGTGAAATTAAAGTCAGTGAAGAGGTTATGAAGTTATTGGATCATCCCAGATTTGGGTCTACAACTTGTGAAGAATTGGACTACTACATGACAAACAGCATTCAACCCTTCTACATCTCAAGTAAGGTTTCCATGGCAAATCATCAATGAATAACTCAATTTATAGGCTGATAAATTCTTTAATTTAATAATCCTGATTAAATATTCAACCTTTCCAACTCTTTTTTGAGTAGCCAATGGAGATGTTCAGCCCCCACTATCTTTTCAGAATCCAGTTTCCAATGCGATGGATATAAGATGAATGGAAGAGATTGTTCCCCACCCAAACCTCCATGACTACCAACTAATTCCTCAAAAGCAGCAACTTCACCTGTAATGGGGTAATAAGCGCTGTTTACCAAGATGTCTGGTGTGTTCTGGAAAGAATTGGTACGGATGAGATGCTGCACTGCGTTATTGCCAAAAACCGTTAAAGGATCCTTTCCCTCTATAGATCCATCATACAGATAATGTACTCCTTCAGAACCAATGACTACTGGTCCGTATTCATCAGAGCAGACCATGATAAATCCCACACCTTCGTGCTGTGCTAGGCCAGGTATAAGATCGGGATAGAGGATTTTGATCTCTTCGAAGCTCAATCTTCTTTCATGGTCGGTTAAATATATCAGGCCCAGATTGCCAGATGCCAGCACAATTACCTGTGCTTCTTCCGACTTTACTTCCTCCCGGGAGGGGGTTGGATCAATTTCATGACGTCTTAAATATTCCATTACCCTACCTTTAACAACCGGAGATTCATCAATCTCTTTAACAGCCAGATTAAGTATAAATTGGCCATGATAAGTCATTGCATCCTTTTTTGTCTTCAGATATTGTTTTCCATCCTTTAAAGGTCCTTGTATGGCTTGGCCGAAGTGATCTTCGTTGGAAAATAATTCACTGTAAATTTTGGTCTCAGGGGGCATTAACTCCTGCACCAAGTCTTCCAGTGTCTTCCCATAGCGCTGAAAAAAGGTGGATCCATTAGTCTGACCGTGATCAGATTGAACTACCAGATAATAAGGGCGGGAAGCGTGTATTTTAGCTTGTTCCAAACGATGAAACTGTTTATCTAGTTTACGGAGAGCATAAAAAGAATCCCAATCTCTGGTTCCCGAGTGATGGGCTATTTCATCGTATCCCAAGTAGGTCACGTAACTCACATCAATTTTTCCCTCTAAAATATCTCCGATTAAAATTGCAGTGGTTACTTCTCTCAAGAAAACGTTGGCCCCTGCTCTTATGAATGGGTATGTGAATCCGCGCCTGATTCTAGGTTGAATGTTCCTAGCCCAGTGCAGGATCTGGGAGGTGTAATCCAGCAGCACATCCCAGAAAAATAGGGTCAGTATCCGAGCGAAGTTCGAGGGGTTAGAATACACGTAATACCAGGCTTTACTGTAGTATCTTTTAAGGTTTTTTAGTTGGCTGTAGGTAAATATCACATCTTCTGCATCCCCGGAGAACAAATTAGAGCGACTGGCACCCCGATTAGAAAGGAGACCTTTTCCATTGGAAATTCGCTCTTCGATTACTTGAGCATCAGAAAATCCGGTAGAAACCATTATCTTGTTATTTTTATCTTTCTCCACCCAGCGGAATGCAGGCATATCCTGATTATTTCCGTGGAGAATGCCTGCTTGGCTGGCACCAGTCTGGCTTGAGAGATCGGTTTCCCAGTGGATGAGTTTATGGCTGCCCCTATCTAACCAGCTTTCCAGGGTGGGCATGTGCCCCTTATTCAGGGCTTCCTTAAGTATAGGTTCTGCCAGTCCATCTATCTCCAGGAATATGACACCCGGTTTTTTCTGTTTTGATCTCACTCCCTTTTGAATATCTTTTCTAATAACACTCCGGTAGTAGGTGGCATCGTCGTCGATGGTTAAAAGAGTGGAAAGAAGAGCTGTGCAAGCTGCCATAGCAATGGGTGTTAAGAATAGGGCTGGGCCTTCGATAGAAATTCCCATCAGAATATCACCAGCTACCCATAACAGTAAGGCGTTGAGTAAGAGCGCTCCAAATCCTATGGTGAATACCATAAATGGCAGTAAAATACGGGATAATAGGGGCCAGAAAAGTGCGTTTAGAAGACCCACCACTCCGGCGGCCAGGAATGCTGTTTGCCAAGTATCGAACTTAAGCCCAATGGAAAGGGCATCTATGATTATGAAGCCTAAAAATCCACCTATCCAGATGGTAATAGTGCGGCCTATCCAATAAAACCGGGATGGTTTGTAGGTCTGGTTATACTCTTCCATCATCCACGCCCTGACATTTTAATGTGAACATGGTAATTTCAGGAGGGCAGTTGATACGTAGCCAGAACACGTTGGTTCCCAGACCACGACTGGTGTACTGGACCATATCACCCACCTGATACTTGCCTACAGGATATTTGATGAAGTGTGGTCCCCTGATGAAGGTGCCCAGGGTGGGTATGAGGAACTGGCCACCATGGGAGTGTCCGGATATTTGTAGACTGAAACGTCCGGTAGTGGAGCTTATATCCGCAAAATCCGGTTCATGTGCCAGCAAGATGGCTGGACCTTCCGATGGGAGTTTTTCCATTACAAGATCCAGCCGGTGTTTTTCCAACATCACACTATCCACCCCCGCAATGTGGAGGGTAGATTTTTTCCGGAATAAGCTGTGCACATCGTTGCTAACATCGATGATGTTACTGGCCTGGAGTATACTTCGTATCTGCGCTGCGCCTAGCCAGTGATCATGATTTCCTAAAACAGCGAAAGATTTATCTTTTGGTTTTAAAAGGCTGAGGGCAGATTCCAGATCATCCAAGACATCATCCAGAACGTAGGAGACAAAATCTCCAGTTATGGTTACAGAATCCGGTTTTTCCTTGTTAACCAGATGCATAACTCCTTTCAAGTATTCGGGAGTTATCCATTGCCCTAAATGAATATCAGAAATATTACCCAGTCGATAACCATCAAATTCGCGGGCCATAGAGGGTATGATTACTTCAACTTCCTCCACCTTGAAATTTTCTTGATTAAATTCGGTTTTGGCTACTTTATCTCGCCAACGAGTCATTCCCCGCTGCACTTTCTGCATGTATTTTAGAGCCTTAGGTTCATTTTCTTTCATAATTTCCAGAGCTTTATTTCTGTTTTCGGAGCGTTATATAGTGACATAATTCAAGGACAAATCACAATACCTCACCCAACAATCTCACAAAGACCATTTCATTTACATTAATTACTGAATTTAGATTTAAACCCAATTATAATCATGTCCTTTAATAGATATACATCAAGATAAACAGCAAATATGCCATAAATGGCTATGTTTTATATTCAGCGATTTAACTTAGAAATGATTTGATTCCCCTTTGGTAAGCATAAGGAGATTTCAGTCTACCAGATGGTGATGATTTTCAGAAGAAGAAAGAAACTAGTTTTCCGGCCAATTCACGCTGGAAACTGTTTTAACTGTCGGGGGAGTAGATGACCAAAATGATGGTGATTAATTCATGGCAAACATTATCATTGCCAAGAACATGCCCCCCCCTCAAATACACAAACGCTGGATCTTTCTTCTAAACCACTGCGAAGGTTATGGAGGCTTAGAGCCCGTCGCCACCCAAGCAATGGACACTACATTCAATGATAAAACACTAGTTCGGACTTTTTTAAGATGAGATCAGGGGCTTAATCTTGACCCATCTTTTCTATTTTATCAACTACTTCCCAATGCTCGCCTTTCTTTTCAGCCCTCCTAATAAACAGCACCCCCACTAAGGCACCTACGATACCACCGGCAGTATCTGTGAATAGGTCGTTCATTGTATCTTCATGGGCATTCTGGGTGGGTGAGCCCTGCATCTGAGTATTTCCTGTTATATCACCTAAAGGACCTTTAGACAAATATTTATCATATGTATACTCACCCATTTCAAGTATACCACCTAATCCTATGGTTATTATAACAATCACAATGGCCATCTCTGCTAATGACATCTTTAAACGGCCGTAGTAGTGCATGGTGTAAACCACCATCATACCGATCAGGCCAATATATAAGGGCAGCATGAAGTGCATGAAGTTATCGTAATGGGGCAGTTTAACATATAAACCCATGGCATCTCCCCCCACCAGTTCAAATAACACCATAGACAGCAGTATAAGTTCAATTTCAACAGGTATAATACGTATTTTACCTTTTGTAAAAAATGCAGGAGCATTTATAATTGCTAATGCTACCAGTATGAGTATCCCAAAAATCCTTTCCGCACCATTGGCACCGCCAAAGAGGGTAATATAGATACCAGCCAGAAGCAAAAACATTCGCAATATCCGGAGTAAATTCCGTTGTAGAGGACTCATTTCATTATCTTCAGGGTTAAGAAAGCTCATCTATAGTCTCCCGCTATTTTTTCATAATATGAGACATATTAAGTAGATATAATAATCCTAACATTTATAAATTCATATTGAAGTATGCATATAGATCATGGTTTCACATCGGGTCTTATAATAAAACCAGGGAGACGGAGTTCGAAATGATTTCTAACCTAAAAACTACCATCCATCCCCCTTGCTGGCTGGAAAGTACACGAAGTACATCCCCTGGAATTCTTAGTAGGTTTCCTGTTTGAAGTTATTACATTGAGTCTTCCAGGATTATTTATCGGGCCATTAACAGTGGGAATTGCATCGGTACTCTACCACATATTATATGGATGAAAAAAATAGAAGAATGAGTCCAATGATCTTTTAAAAAATTAATACTTCATCCATAAGGACTTATTTTATTAAATTTTTTCTAAAACTCCATGGTGCAACTTAAAAACTGTATCTGAATATTTAGAAAGCAGGGGATCATCGGTGAAAATCATAATGGTATACTCCTTTTTTAGATCCCTCAGAATGTGCATAATCTCATTTGCTCCAGTTTCAGATAATGGAGAGGTGGGTTCATCAACCAAAAGAATATGGGGGTCATTAACCATAGCACGAGCTATGCTGGCTCTTTGCTGCTCTTCAACCGATATTTGGTGTGGATAGGATCCATTATTTTCTACACCTATACTTTTCAGTATTTCCAACACCTTAAATTTGTTTTTTCGGACCATAGGCAGCATTACATTTTCTAAAATCGTTAAATAAGGTAAAAGGCTCGGATAAGGTGGAACAAAACCTATTTCATTACGGATTAAATTTAAACGTTCCTGTGATTCAGGTTCTGTCAAATCCCTGCCAGCAAAGGCTACTGAACCCGAACTAGGACTTTCTAAAAATCCGGAGATACGTAATAGAGTAGACTTACCCGAACCATGAGGGCCTAAAATTAAGTATATTCCTTTAGAACTTAATTTGAGGGATATTTGGTTTAAAACCAGGATTTCTTCATGTGCAGAGGAAGGATATGACTTATTCACATCCTTTAATTTAAGGACTTCCTTAAACAGGATTGAACACCCCCACAAAACCATTTTTAGATGCTAACCATGCAGGGAATAAACTCAAAAAGAAACTAAGGCCAGTGGTTGTAGTGAGAGTCATGAGGATCAACCATCCCGGTAACACCACTCCCATGTTGCTGAAGCCTAAGATCTGAGTCAGGAAATACAAACCCACACCACCCAATATTACTCCCATAATAGCAGAAATAAGCCCCAGGATGGTACCTTCCAGGGTAAATGTCAGTAAAATCTGTTTTTCAGAGAATCCCATCATCTTTAAAAGTCCCACCTCTCTTCTCCGTTCTACTTCATTGAAGAACATGGTGGTGTAAACACCTATCACTCCAATAATCAGGGCAATGCTTGCTATGGCATCCACCAATAAAATTAGATCCCTCATTAATTTCACCAATTTATTGGCCACCGGGTACTGTTCCAGATTTATTCCCATACTTGAAGTGATATAATGAGCAAGGCCCATGCTTAAACTGTTTTTTTCCGAAGAATTTTCACCAACAGAGTTACTTCCCGTTTCAAAACCCTCAAGTCTATCTAAAAAACTGGTAATTCCCAACCCAGATCCCACCACAACTAAAAGAACCAACACCCCCACAGTTATGCCCATAATCGTGGATATATTGCGCATACGGTTCCTGCGCAGATTTTTCATTGCTAACCAGTAAATGCTCATATCAGCCTCCTAATTTCTCCTAAATCTTCTTTATTACTATAATCATTCTATTAGAAATTTTTTTTAAAAAAATATAATCGGCAATTATGTTGAAATAATGGTACACCATTAATGCAACTTGATACTGAAAATATGTATGATCATTGTATTCCTTTTTTTTATGAACCTTTCTTTGGGGTACATAAATATACAATCCATGATTCGTATTTTCCAAGAAAACTAGCTTGTTTTGGTTTTTATGAAATATTCTTAACTTTTACTTACAATATGATAATTTTATTAAAGAATAGAGAAATAAGTAGATGGGGCTTGTCTGAAAAGTTTTGGAGGATGATCTTATGGCCAAAGAGAACAATGTTTTATTAGGAATTTTGGCGATCATTTTAGGGATCTTAGTTATTGCATTCCCAATATTCAGCGTATTTACAGCAAGCGTACTGGCCGGGCTAGCCATAATCTTTTTGGGAATTTCATTACTGGCCAAGAGTTTCGGGGCTTGGGGCGAAAACAAAGGTGCTAGTATAGCCTCCCTGATACTTGGAATAATTGCAGTAGTGGTGGGAATTGGATTATTCGGAAGTGTAGTGGCATTTAGCTTTTTAGCTAGCTTCTGGCTCTACTTCGCTGGATTTTTCCTGATAATTTCTGGTGTAATGTCACTGTTTAGTGAAGAAACAATGGGTAAAGGAGTAGGAGGTTTAGGAATCATATTAGGCATACTGTATATGATCTTAGCTTCATATGCCTGGAATCCCCACTATCTAGCCATGATAATAGGAATATGGCTAATATTCGACGGAATAGCCTTATTCTTTGTAAAACCATCAGATTTGATGAAGACCGAGTCAACATAATAAAATTAAACTCAGACAAGTCCCCAACATATATTGAAAACTTTTAACCATATCCAGGTCGAAAAACGTTTTTATGGGCATTTTAGCACAATGATATTAAGTTATATTGCATTTTATTCCCTTCAATAAATGTTTCCATGTTCAGCTTTATTGCTGGAGTAGGCAGCATATTTTCTTGGAATCTGTATTTTAGCCCTGAGAAACTGATGGTGATTTTTGTCTATTAAGCAATCCATAAACGAGTATAACGAAATTGATCATAATTATTGTTGCAACCTTGAATTAATCATCATTTGTTAATGAGTATATAATGGCATCTGAAGTCCAGTATAATGATGTGTAGTGATAGTTGTATGTATGGCTATTTCCATCATAGTATTAGACTCATCGGCCTTGAACGTGGCCATTTCTAAATTAGTAGTTGAATTAGACACAACATTATCAGTGATTCAAGGCATCATTGTTTTATACCTACTTATACTAGGAATATTCGGAGAACTCACAACTTCCATAGAAGCATCTTGACTTTCTGAAAACATGACCACCCTGGAAATACAAGACAGCCTTTTTAACTACGTGGAGAAGATGAAGACTGTTAGTTCCCATGACATACCTCTAGTCTGATGCCAGAAGTGACTCAAATAGTGGATTCAACCATAGTATTGCCATGAAACGGACCTTCAATGCACTGACCATCATACTGATGCTATGTTTTATTACCAGCTTATTTCTACCTGGAACGAAAGAAAATCATAATATGTCACATTAAACAAGATAAGTGCATTGTGCCCTCACTATCTAACCCGGGATTAAAATGATGGAAGTTATATTCTTTTTCGCAATTCTTTTCGCCTTTGCCCTATTTTCACGCCGTTTATCGGAAAGTCCCATAACTGCGCAGATGGTTTTTTGTTTAACCGGAATATTTTTAGGTTATATTTTTGCACAGCAAGTGAATCAGGAGTTCAACAGAGAATTGTTACTACTAGTAGCAGAAGTGGCGTTGGTTCTAGTTCTTTTCAGCGATGCGTCGGGTATAAATTTCAATACCTTCCAGAAAAATAAATTAACTTGGAGGATGCTCAGTATCGGCTTGATACTGACCATAATTATAGGGATCATAGTGGGGGCCTATTTATTGACTGATATGGTTTTATGGGAAGTAGCCGCCCTGGCTGCGGTTTTAGCGCCTACTGATGCTGCTCTCGGCCAGATAGTGGTTCAAAATAAAAAGTTACCCCACCAGATCCGTGAAACTCTTGAAATTGAGAGTGGATTAAATGATGGAATAGCTGTGCCATTTCTTCTTCTTTTCTTAGGTTTTGGTTTGGCCGAAGAAACATTTAGACCAATTAACTACTTTCTAGTCACTACTTTTGAGCAAATTGTATTTGGAGTGCTAATTGGCTTGGGTGTAGGATTAATTGGGGGTTGGATGGTTCTTCAGGCCAAGAAAAAAAGTTGGATTACTAAAACCTATCAGAGGCTTGCTTTACTTGCATTAGCCATACTTAGCTGGTTGATAACAGACCAACTGGGGGGAAGCGGTTTTATAGCTGCCTTTGTAGGGGGACTATCTACCGGATTTATTTTTGAAGATGCAGGTGATATTCTAACCGATTTTACCCGTGCAGAAGGAATGCTTCTAAGTTTATCTGTGTTCTTTATTATGGGTGCTTTGATTACTCCTTTGTTATCTTTTGTAACTTGGAAGATCATTTTTTATGCTGTTTTAAGTCTTACTTTGATTCGGATGCTGCCCGTGGCCATCTCTCTTATTGGAACAAAGATAAGTTTAGACACCGTATTATTCCTTGGCTGGTTTGGACCTAGAGGACTGGCATCAATAGTACTGGCCCTTGTGGCCTTGGAGGCTATTCCAGAATTTCCGGGTAAGGATACTTTCACCTTAACCATCCTGGTAACCGTTTTTTTAAGCATAATACTCCATGGAATAACTGCTTTACCCTTATCAGAACTTTATATAAAACGTGACAAGAAGGTAAAAGGGGATTCATAATAAATTATCCTTAAGCTGTATGTAAATTGGAATTATCAAGGAGTACTACATTTCCAACAAAAAAAATAAAGCCAATAAGTACCAAAATTAGTAACGAGTGTGTTGATAAAATAGGAGGTAAAGATATGCAAAGAACTGGTACTGCATTGGTTTTAATTATTTTGGGCATACTTGTCCTGGCATTCCCCTTATTAGGATTAATACCACTAAGCCTACTAACTGGATTTTTTGTGTTAATTTTGGGTATTGGTCTTTTAATAGGTGGAATAGGTCAAATAGGCGAAAGTGTAGGTTTAGGAATTTTGGAGATTATTCTGGGAATTCTTGCCCTGATCATGGGATTCGGGTTCATATTCAATCCAGGACTGTTCAGCTGGTTAATTGGTTTAATAGTCTGGATTGTGGGTTTATTCCTGGTAATTGCAGGTGTTATAGGGATACTATCAAAGGTGGGGGGAAGCCGGTGGAATGGAATTGTGGCCATTATAATCGGTATATTGTACATAATAGTAGGGACTTGGATAAAAGATCCCATTATTCTGGGTGCATTGATTGGTTTATGGCTGTTACTCACCGGAGTAGTAATGTTGTTAATGAAAGAATGAACTGATTTTCAACAAGCCCTAATTTTTTTTTATTTTTAA
>Ga0209613_1003705_pt1 | contig 9902 bp, 7 predicted proteins | sample BioC13SIPDNA_2_FD_185747 | JGI IMG/M metagenome (GOLD analysis project Ga0209613, IMG submission 185747) | Anaerobic biogas reactor microbial communites from Washington, USA - Biogas_R2_A C13 SIP DNA (SPAdes) (version 2) | ecosystem: Engineered > Bioreactor > Anaerobic > Unclassified | place... | reverse complement strand
CGCGCTCGGTTTCAACGCCCCGAAGGGCTCTACCTACATTGTCACCCAGTTAGGCCCAATAGCACACTATGGGAGGGTACTACGGTTTCAACGCCCCGAAGGGCTCTACCTACATTGTCACTGTATCACAACCTGACAAATCTGTCAACAAGGCCTCCAAGCTGACATTTCGGGCCTCTGGTGGGGCAAAATCGCCCATCCACGCCCGTTTTTCGGCCTCTCGGCCCTTTTCGAGCATCTCGCCACGGCGAAAAACCCGGGGGATGCTCGAAAACGGCTCGACAGCGGTCATGGTTCCTGACATCCGCCCTCTCTTTCTCCTCCGTCCGCTGACCTAACGGTCAGCTTGCCAGCTAGTCGCTCCGCTATTGAGCTATCTTGCTCATTATCGCTCAGCAATGGGCCAGAGCAGCGACCAAGCATGAGGGACACCACGCTTCGAGGCTCAAACGGCCCGCTTTTTTTCGAGCATCTCGGGGGGTGCGAAGCGTTTGAGAGATGCTCGAAAAGCAGGTTTTGGCGAACGATTGCTCATATGACGATGGTTTCTTGGTCGTGCAGCGCCTCTGGTCCGCTGGTCACCTCGGTCTTGGCCAGACAGCTCTCGCAGAGATAGTAATAGCGCACCCGATCCAGCCGCGGGCGGATGGCCTTGGTCACAGCCCGCTTCATCCGGGCCAGCTCCTCCGCATCCAGCAGGCACTCAAAGACGCTGTATTGCACCGGCGTGCCATAGCTGAGCAGGAGGTTGTGCAGGCGGGTTCTGCGCCGGTCGTTGCTGATGTCGTAGGTGACCACCACGAATTGCTTATGGGCCATTCTACGCTACCTCGTTCGGAGCGGCAAGTAGGGGCTCTCCCCCCCGATCGCCTTGGCCAGCGCGCGGGCTTGCACCTCGAAACACTGCTGATAGGTGAGCGCCCGGCCCGCGGCGGGATGCTGGACGCGCGTATTGAGGCGGTGGCTGTATTGCTGCAGGAATACCCTCAGCCCGCGAGGGGTCAGGCTTGCCCGGCCCTCCGCCTGGTCAAAGTCGTCCACCCCCAGGATGCCCTTGTTGGCCACCGTCAGCAGCACCGAGTCCACGATGACCGAGCGAAACTCCTCCACCAGGTCCAGCGCCAGGGCAGGACGGCCGTACTTGTCGGCGTGGAAAAAGCCATCATACGGGTCCAGCCCAACCACCTCGCAGGCCGCCATCAAGTTCTGGGTTAGCAGGGTGTAGCCCAGGCTCTGCAGCGCGTTCATGGGGTCCGGCGGTGGCCGGCGCTGGCGCCTGGGCGCGCGCCACGGCTCCGGCAGCGCCTGGCGCAGGATGTCGAAATAGGCACGGGCGGCCTGGCCCTCGGCGCCGCGCAGGCCACCCAGCCCCTGGCACCTCTCGGCACTCCTGATCGCGGCGGCCATGGCCTCGATCCCTGACGTGCCGATGCTGGGATGCGCCAGGACGATCCGCCGCGCCAGCGTCCGCTGGTTCCTGACCTTGCCGATGACGATGGCCCGCGCCACCTCCAGGCAAAAGGCCGGGTCTTGCGCGCGCTGGTATTGCTGCTGTCGCAGGGGAATGTTCTTGCCCGTGGGGGGCATCAGCCGGCCGCGCAGCTGCCCGCTGCGGCTGATCAGGCTCAAGCCCACATCCGCTTCCAGCAGGGCCAAGAGCGCCGGCGTCGTCACGCCGACGTTGCCCACCAGCACCACGTGCGATACGCGGCTCAGGGGCGCGCGCAGCAGCACCTCATCGTCTTTGGTCACCAGCAGGCGCTGATACTCCTTCTCCACCCGCGCCCCCTGCTCCGTGACGTACATCGTCGCCATGCGCCACCTCCGGGGTTAGCTGTACCCATCCGGCACGTAATCGTAAAAGACGCGGTCGTCAAAGTCGCCCTCGATCTCGATGTGCTTGCGGTTGGCGATAAAGCTGTAGGCGTCGCCCTCAAAGTGGATGCCCAGGTAGTCAAAGCCCTCATCAAAGTGGGTGATGTGGGTCTTGCTGGGCTCCAGCTGCAGGTGCAGCGCCGCTAACGTCGCCGCGGTGTCGCGCCAGGCGCGCTCGGCTCCCTCCCGCGTGCGGCAAAAGACGCAGAAATCGTCGGCATAGCGCACAGGCAGGTGGCCGAGCCAGATCAGCTCCTCGTCGAGGCGGTGGAGATAGATGTTGCACAACAGAGGCGAGATGACGCAGCCCAGGGGTATGCCCCGCGGCAGGTCGGGGTTCAGCCGACCCGCCAAAAGCCACTGCTCGACGAGCCGCAGGATGATGGGGTCGGACAGGTCCTCGCGGACGAAATCCATCAGCAGCGCGTGGTCCAGGCTGTCAAAGCACTCGTCCACGTCGGCGTCCAGCACCCAGCGGTACCCGCGGTCGCGATAGTCGAGGATCAGGCGCGCCGCGTCGCGCAGGCCACGCCCCTGGCGGTAGCCGCAACTGCATGCCAGGAAGCGCTGGTCAAAGAGGTCGTCCACGACGCGCAGCACGGCGCGCTGCAAGACGCGGTCGGTGACGGTGGGGATGGTCAGGTGGCGGTAGCCGCCGGAGCGCTTGGGCACGCTGAAGCGACGGAGCCTGGCGGGGCGGTAGGTGTTGGCGCGGACATCCCGGGCGAGGTTGACCAGGCGCTCCTCCCAGTGGCGCCGCCAGCGGGCGATGGTGACGTGGTCGATCCCTGCCGCGCCTTTGCCCTGCGCGACCTCTTCCCAGGCGGCGGTCAGGTTGGCCAAGGATAGGCACTGATCGATGGTGATCGGCATGGCGACCTCCGCGTCGCGTGTGCAGGTCAGCCGGCCCAAGCCGCGCCGGATACCGGAGCTCAGCCCGGGGGGCAGATCGCACTATCAGCTAGGAGTCTAGTCAGGAACGTCCAGCTGCCAAGCGGGTCCGGGGCCCGTCCCTCTCAGGGCCTAACCCGTTCGCAAATGAGACAGGCCAGGTGCGTCCCATCTGACAAAGCACCAGCTGGTACAAACGCGGCATTTGCCCCAGGCTTGGTTGGGGGAGAGGAGATAGCACACTCGATTGTGTGCTATCTCTCTTTTTCCTCGTTCAAGCTCTTCACCGCCCCCGCCCCCTCCGCCACCAGGTTCGTCACCCCATCCCGCCGCTGCACGGTCCCCTCCGCCCACAGGATCGGGCCGCCGCGCAACTCCCGCCCGTACCGCTCGGCCACGTCCGGCCGCACGATCACGTTGATCAGCCCCCACTCGTCCTCTAGGGTGAGGAACTGGTGGCCCTTGGCCGTGGGCGGCGCCTGATGCACCACCACCAGCCCAGCGACCCTGACCCGCCGCCCCACCGGGCACTCCGCCAACTCGGTGCTGCTCAAGAGGCCCCGCTCCCGCAGCCAGGGGCGGTAGAGGGCCATGACATGCTCGCCGGTGGAGAGCCCCAGGATGCCATATTCCGCGCCCAGCGCCTCGGCCCGCGAGAGGGGCGGCAGATCCACCCCCTCGTCGGGGAGCGGCAGGTCCAGCTCCTCCTCGCGGTAGCGCAGCTTGCCTAGCTCCCAGAGGAGCTGTCTTCGCTCCCGTCCCCATCTATCCATCCCCCCGGCCAGGATCAGCTCCTCCACCAGGCGGCGGGGGAGGCGCGTGCGGCGGCAGAAATCGGCCAGGTCGGCGAAGGGGCGCTCCCCTCGCGCCTCGGTGATGCGCGCGCTCCCCTCCTCGCCCAGGCCGCTGACGTACTCCAGGCCCAGCCGTATCCCGTTCTTCTCCACGCTGCATTTGCCCGCGCTGCGCCGGATGTCCAGCGGCCAGACGCCCAGGCCGTGGCGCTTGGCATCATTGACCAGCACCGCCGGGCTCCAGTAGCCCATGGGCTGGTGGTTGAGCAGGGCGGCAGTGAAGGGGGCGGGGTGATAGAGCTTGAGCCAGGCGGAGCGGTAGACCAGCACGGCAAAGGCGGCGGCGTGGCTCTTGGGGAAGGAGTAGCCGCCAAAGGCCGCCAGCTTGGTGAAGACCTCCTCGGCGATGGCCGAGGGCACGCCTTTGATCACGGCCCCGGCGAGGAAGGCGTCGCGAAAGCGCGCGATCTTGGCGGCGGCGTCCTTGCCCCCCAGGGCGCGGCGCAACTGCTCCCCCTGCCCGGCGGTGAAACCGGCCAGGTCCCGCGCCACCTTGAGCACCTGCTCCTGAAAGAGGATCACCCCCAGGGTCTCCGCGAGGGCGGGCTCCAGCAGGGGATGGAAACAGCTCACCGGCTCCTCGCCCCGGCGACGCCTGAGGTAGGGGTGCACCATCTGCCCCTGCAGCGGCCCGGGCCGGATCAGCGAGATGGAGACCACCAGGTCGTTGAAGCAAACGGGTTTCAACTGCGGCAGCACCTGCGCCTGCGCGCGGGATTCCACCTGAAAGACGCCGATGGTGTCGGCCCGGGCGATCATCCGGTACACCGCCGGGTCGTCGAAGGGGAGACGGTCCAGGTCGGCGGGCTCGGTGGGGACGCGCTGGGCCAGGGGAGGGCCGGTGATGACCATGCCGCCGTTGTGGATGCCCAGGTGCCGGGGGTAGCCGTCGAGCTGGCCGCAGAGCTCCAGGAGCTGCGCCAGGGCGGGGTTGTCGCCCGCCTCCTCGACGGCCAGCGCCTGCTGCACCGCCTCCGGCGAGAGGCCCAGGGCCTTGCCCACGTCCCGCCGCGCCGAGCGGGCCTGGAAGGTGATCAGGGTGCAGGCCATGGCGGCGTGGTCGGTGCCGTAGCGGCGGTAGGCGTACTGGATCACCTCCTCCCGCCGGTCGGCCTGAAAGTCGATGTCGATGTCGGGGGCCGCGGCCCGCTCCGCCGAGAGGAACCGCTCAAAGACCAGGTCGTGGGCCAGGGGATCGATGGGCGTGATGCCCAGCAGGTAGGCCACCAGCGAGTTGGCCGCCGAGCCCCGCCCCTGGCAGAGGATGCCCTGCTCGCGGGCATAGCGCACCAGGTCCCAGACGATGAGGAAATAGTTGGCCAGCCCCCCCTGCGCGATGACCGCCAGCTCGCGCTCCAGTTGCGCCAGGGCGCGGGCGGAGGGCTCGCCCCATCGCCGCCGCAGCCCTGTCTCGGCCAGTTGCCGCAGGTAACCCTCGGCGGGGATGCCCCCCGGCGTGGGGAAGCGGGGGAGGTCCTGCAGGCCGCAGCGCAACTGGAAGCGGCAGCGCCCGGCGATCTCCAGGGTGTTGCGGATCGCTTCGGGGTGGTCGGGGAAGAGGGCGGCCATCTCGGCGGGGGATTTCAGGTAATACTCCGAGTTGGGACGGCGCAGGCGGGCGGAGGCGTCCAGGGTGGTCAGGTGGCGGATGCAGACCAGCACGTCCTGCAGGCGGTGGCCGTCGCGGGCGGCATAGTGGGCATCGTTGGTGGCGGCGCAGCCCAGCCCCAGCTGCGTCGCGATCTCGGCCAGGTCGCCGGTCAACCGCTCGTCGTCGGGGAGGAGCTGGCGCTGCAATTCGATATAGTAGCGCTCGGCGCCGTAGAGGTCGCGGTAACGTCGGGCCGCGGCCAGGGCCCCCTCCCGGTCGCCGCGCAGCAGATAGGCCGCCACCTCCCCCTTCCGGCAGCCGGAGAGGGCGATGAGGCCTCCTGTGCGGCCCGCCAAGGCCTCCAGGGGCAGCAGCGACTCGCCCTTGGGAGCATGGGCCCTTCCCTCGCTGATCAGGGCGCAGAGGTGGCCCCAGCCGGTCTCGTCTTCCACCAATACCGTGAGGTGGTGGCCGCCCTGCAGGGTCAGCTCGGCGCCCAGGAGGGGGCGCACTCCCTGCGCCTGGGCGGCGGCGACGAAGCGGGGCGCGCCATAGACGGCGTCGTGGTCGGTCAGGGCCAGGGCCCCCATCCCCAGCTCCCTGGCGCGATCAACCAGCACCTCGGGGAAGGCGGCGCCGTCCAGCAGGCTGTAGCAGGAATGGGCGTGCAGCTCCACATAGTCAGTCATAGAGGCGTTGCAGGCGCCAGTCCCCCGTCAACAGGTCACGGTAGAGGAGCACCAGCAGCCCGTCGGCGGTGGCCAGCTTGAAATACTCGCGCCAGACCCTGCTCCGCCACCAGCCCTCGTCCACCCGCCAGCGCTTGGCGATCCCCTGCACCCGGCGGCGCTGCCCCCGCCAGGTGAAGGACAGGGGCGCCCCCTCGTCATCCACGTCCACCTCGATCCCCTCCCCCTCGGGCCACAGGCGGGTCATTGCGGCTCCTCCAGGCGAAAGCGCCGCTCCGGCAGGGGCAGCTCGCCGTCCAGCCAGGAGACGCGGTAGAAGCAACCGGGGCCGTGGCGGGTTGCCAGGTCGCGCAGCACCCCCCGCAGCCTCTCCCTCTGCCCGTCGCCGTGGGCAAAGAGGTCCAACTGCCGCCCCTTCGCGGGGAGCACCCCCTCCAGCACCGCCTCGATCCCAGCCACGCCGGAGGTCAATTCGGCCTGCCGCGCCAGGAGGACCTGGCGGGCCAGATCGCCCAGGATGCGGGCCAGCCCCGCCGACCCCGCCAGCGGCTCCCGCGGGGCGACGCTCCCCTCGCGCTGGGAGCCATCCTCCAGGCGCAGGGCCAAGGACACCCGGCGGCAGGCCAGCCCTCCGGCGCGCAGCCGGTCGGCCAGCGTCAGCGCCATCCGCTCCAACAGCCGCTCCAGCTCCTCCCAGGAACGCAGCGGGTCCTCGGGGTGACGTGCCAGGCGCAGCACCTCCCGCGGGCGGTAGGGCGACAGCGGCTGGGGATCGCGCCCCCGCGCCAGGTCGCGCAATCGGATCCCCTGGGCGCCCAGTTGCCCTTCCAGCGCCCCCGGCGGCAGCTCCGCCACCTGCCCCAGCGTCCGCAGCCCCAGCAGCCACAGCCAGCGCTGCCCCTCCTCATCCAGCGGCAACAGCGCCACCGGCAGCGGCGCCAGGAAGGCGGCCTCCTCGCCCGGCCCCACGCAGAGCGCCTCCCCCTCCTCGGCCAGCGACGCCGCTACCTGGGCGACGAAGCGGTTGGCCGCCAGGCCGATGGCGGGGATCAGGTCCGCCTCCCGCGCCGCCAGCCCCAGTCGCGCCGCGTCGGCCAGAGCGTGGAGATCCTCTAGCTCGGCCCAGAGGGTCGCGGACTGCGGCGCGTGGGCCAGCTCCACGCGCGGGGAGAGCGCCAGCAACCGCTCGGCCAGCCCCTCGGCGGCCTCCGTGTAGCGCTCGATCCGGGCGGGCAGGACCTGGCCCTGGGGGCAGCGCGCCAGCGCTTGGGCCAGCGGCAGTCCCGGCGTCGCGCCCGCCTCCAGCGCCTCCGCCGAGGCGGCCAGCAGGCGCGGGGGCGCCATGGCCTCATCCGCCAGCAGCAACGCCTCGCCGACCAGCTCCGGGTCGTCCAGCCGCTCCACGGCGGCGGCGAACTGGCGCCACCACAGGCAGGCGATCATGTGCCGTTCCCCCGCACCACCCCGTCGAAGGTGATGGCGATGGCCGCCTGGCGTCCCTCGCTCCCCTGGCGGCTCTTGAGCACGGTGACCTGGGCCTTGTAACCCCGCACGTCGTGGCGGGACGTGAGCCACGATTCCTTCTCCAGGTGCAGTCGCAGGGTCGCGTAATGGGGCAGGGCAAAGCCTGGCGGGTAGGGAGGCGAGTTCACGTCGCCGAAATACAGCGGCGTCAGAAACAGCGCCGCGCAGGAGGAGCGGGCCAGCGCCGCGGCCAACTGCCGCAGCCCGGAGGCCAGCGGGCCAGCAGGCTCGGTCAGCAGGTCGGCGACCGAGTCGAAGACCAACACCCCTGCCCCGCCCCCCGCCACCACCGCCCGGGCCGCCTCCAGCGCCTCGAGGCCGTGGTGGGGCCGGGCCAGGAGGAGGTGGTCGAGCCGCACCCCGCAGCGGGCGGCGTAATCGGGGTCGAAGGTGCGGCCCAGGTCGAGGTAGAGCGCGATGTCGCCCCCCGCCTGGGCCTGGGCTACCGTCTTGAGCGCCAGGGTGGTGGCCCCCGCCGTGGGCGCGCCCAGCAGCTCGGTGATGCCGCCGCGGGGAAAGCCGCCCGTCAGTGCGTCCAGGGAGGGAAAGCACGTGGGGATGCGGGGGATGGCGTTAGATGCCTGAGGAGCGGGCTTGCGCAGGGCGCGGCTCCCCCAGCGCGCCTGGATGGCGGATACGGTCTGGTCTAGTCTTGTCTTCTTGCCGGAACCCACGGTCTCGCCTCTACTTCATGCTGGCTGTTCCCCCCACGGATAGCACAAATGTTCGATTCCATTATACGGCGGTCAGAGGGCGCTGTCAAATGTACCGCCAAGGCTTGTGGACAGCCAGCAAGCATCTCGGCGCGCAGCCGTCGCCGAACGCAGAAGGTAGCATGGCCTGTCGAGCCCGCCCAAGCCTAGCAAGCTCGCCTCCAGCACTCCCTGCCGCAGCGGGCTCCAAAAGCCACTCGAGCGCCCTGGCGGCGCTTTCGAGCTTGCTTCAGGCTTGCCTCCTCAGCAGGCGCTACAACGGTCGGCGACGCGACGCACGCCAAGATCATGGACGACTCTGCCGAAACCCTGCCCCCGTCGCGCCTATATCTTGACGCCGTGTCCCTTGTGCGCCAGATCAACCATGTCGGAGCGGGCGCCCCGATCGGGTGGCCCTCGTACCGTCGCCAGATCACGCCCACGAGGCGCGCTCGGCTCGGGCAGGCTGCTGAATTGCAGCATAGTAGATCATCGAGAACGGCGCAGTCCTCGCGCCTGACCTATTGACAACCCATGCTATAATGGAAGTGGGAAAGCATCGCATTACCGTCGCTACGGCCACTCCGCGAGACGCGCCTGACCTGGCAAACCGCTGAACCGTAGCGCACTAGACAGGCCACACTGAAGGCGGAACCGCAGCGCACTAGTTCTCCGCAAAAGGCACAGCTAGTGCTCCGCGGTTGGGGTCGTTTCAACGACTTGAATGGGGTTCAAGTGGTCCGCGGTTCAAATCCGCGCGCCCCGACTCTGCACACATGAATCGTCCTACAGCCTAGTCAAGTGGGCAAATCGGCCAGTTATGCCAAATAACTGGCCTTTGCTTTTCCACAACTGCGCGCTTGAGCAGCTTAGCCTGTGGCAGGGAGCTGCCGGCGCCCGTCACGTCCTCCGCGTTGACGCCAGATGGGCTCATGCTGGAGGAGGTCACGCACCCCGTTCCCGGACCCCCGAGCTTTTCCAGACGGATGTCACCCACTTGACACCATTCAGTTTGGACCGCGACACCCTTTCCTGAGCAATACGCGCGTGACTTGACAGGGCGTGCATAGTGCGGTATATTGCATACTGCAGTATGCAGTACCACCCATTCGGAGCGGTCAATGGATCTTCCTGTATCAGCACCCTTGCCAGAACGCGTCGCCGAGGCCATCCGCACCCGGATCGTCCATGGTCAGCTTCGCCCTGGAGAGCGTATCACCGAGGCCCAGGTGGCCGGGTGGCTCAGCGTCAGCAACAACCCGGTCCGTGAGGCGTTCTATCTGCTGGAGCAAGAAGGGCTCCTTGTGCGCGAGCCGCGCCACGGCACCTACGTCCGGGCGCTGGACTCCGATCATGTCCGCGACCTTTACGCGGTGCGGGAGGCCCTGGAGCAGATCTGTTACCGGCTGCTGGTCGAAAAGGACGCCCTCCAGCCAAGCGACTATGAGCAACTGAACCGCTGCATTGAGCAAGAGACCGCCGCCTCTGCCGCCGGCGAGATCGCTCATGCGGTCGACCTGGATCTGCAGTTCCACGATCTGTTGTACGAGCGGACCGGGTCCGAGGTCTTGATCAACCTCTGGTCCGCCATTCGCGGGCAGATTCGCGTGCTGATCAACTGGCGCAACATGTACGTCGCTGACTCGGGCAGGCGGCACGCCCCTCCGCACCTCCATCATCGTATCCTCCAATACCTCCGGGAGGGCAATCTCGAGCGGCTGGTCGCTGACAACAAGCAACGGCACGTCGACAACAGCGCCGAGATCATGCAGGTCCTGGCCTCTGC
>Ga0209613_1003699_pt1 | contig 9910 bp, 9 predicted proteins | sample BioC13SIPDNA_2_FD_185747 | JGI IMG/M metagenome (GOLD analysis project Ga0209613, IMG submission 185747) | Anaerobic biogas reactor microbial communites from Washington, USA - Biogas_R2_A C13 SIP DNA (SPAdes) (version 2) | ecosystem: Engineered > Bioreactor > Anaerobic > Unclassified | place... | reverse complement strand
AGCTCCGCCATTCTGTTGTAAAACAAGCGCTTAAATGCTATACTTTACCTTAGTTTCGCGCGGGCAGTGCCCGCGCGGCCTTTGAAAAGGGAGGGAGCCATGCACATCGAGGAATTTCTGCGCGGCGCAACGGCCACGCCCGGGCTGACCGGCTCAGAGATGGCGGTGGCGGAATACGTTGCCGCGGCCTTCCGGCCTTATGCCGACGAGGTGAAGATCGACCGGCTCAACAACGTGGTGGCGCACATCAAGGGCGATGGGCCCAAGGTGATGTTCTGCGCCCACCTGGATGAGATCGGCCTGATGGTGGTGAAAATCGAGGACGACGGCAGCCTGCGCATGGGCAATGTGGGCGGGGTGGACCCGCGCATCTTGCCGGGCATGCGGCTGACGGTCTACGGCCGCGAGCCGCTGCTGGGCATCGTGGGCGCCAAGGCCCCCCACCTGCAAACGGAGGAAGAAAGCCAGAAGAACTACAAGCGCGAGGACCTGCACATCGACCTGGGCCTGCCTGTGGAGCGCGTGCGCGAGCTGGTGCAGGTGGGCGACCTGGTGATGCTGGAGGCCCGCTTTACCAAGCTGCAAAACGGCCATGTGGCCACCAAGACGGCGGACGACCGCGCGTGCGTGGCCATGCTGCTCAAGGCCATGCAGCTGCTGCAGGGCATGCGGCACAAGGCCGACTTGTACTTTGTGGCCACCTGCCAGGAGGAGATCGGCAGCTATGGCGCCGCGATGAGCGGCTTTAACATCGAGCCGGACTACGCCGTGGCGCTGGACGTATGCCACGGCACCACGCCGGGCGCGCCGCCGCTGTCCACCCACAAGCTGGGCGCGCTGGTGGCCTCGATGGGGCCCTTCATCCACCCGGTGGTGCGCGCAAAGCTGATGGACGTGGCCAAGGCGCACAACATCGAGGTGCAGACCGCCGTGGTGCCCGGCCGCACCAGCACCGACGCGGACGACATCAACATCCAGCGCGGCGGCATCCCCACCATTTTGCTTGAGCTGCCGCTGAAATACATGCACACCACCGTGGAAATGCTGGACATGCACACGCTGGAAGAGGGCGCGCGATTGCTGTCGCACTTCGCCGCGGCGGTGGACGCCAGCTGGGAGGAAGAGCTATGGACCTGAAGCAACTGACCGATCTGCACGGCCCTTCGGGCAACGAGCGGGCTGTGCGCCGCGCCATCGTGGAGGCGGCCAAGCCCCTGGCCGACGAGGTGAAGATCGACCGCTCGGGCAATGTGATCTGCCTCAAAAAGGGCACCAACCCGGACAAGCCCGCCGTGATGGTGGCCGCCCACATGGACGAGGTGGGCTTTATCATCGCCGGCTATACCGAGGAGGGGCTGCTGCGCTTCCGCCCGGTGGGCGGCATCGACCCCAGGGTCATCGTGTCCAAGTGGGTGGCCATTGGCGACGACAACATCCCGGGCGTCATCGGCGCGCTGGCCATCCACCTGCAATCGGCGGATGATCGCAAGCGGGTGCTGAAATACAACGACCTGTATATCGACATCGGTGCCAAGGATCAGAAGGAGGCCGAGAAGCTGTGCCCGCTGGGCACCTACGCCGCCTTTGATACCCCGTACGCCGAGTTTGGCGATGGGTTTGTGTGCGCCAAGGCGCTGGACGACCGGGTGGGCTGCTACAACCTGCTGCGCCTGCTGGAGGACCGCTACCCCGGCGACCTGTACTGCTGCTTTGTCACCCAGGAGGAGATCGGCCTGCGCGGCTCCCAGGGGGCGGCCTACCATGTGCCCGCCGGCATCGGCATCGCGCTGGAGGGCACCGCCGCCGGCGACCTGGGCGACGTGAAGGAGCAGTTTCACATCACCCGGCCCGGCCAGGGCGTGGCCGTCAGCTTTATGGACCGTGCCAGCATCGCCGACCGGGAGCTGTACCGCCAGGTGCTGGCCCTGGCCGAGGGGGCGGGCATCCGCCACCAGATCAAGCAGGGCGTGACCGGCGGCAACGACGCCGGCAGCCTGCAGGTGGGCGGGGGCGGGCGAAAGACCATCGTGTTCAGCGTGCCCTGCCGCTATATCCACTCGGGCGCCTCGGTGGCCAAGCTGTCGGACATTGACGACCAGCTGGCCCTCACGCGCGAATACCTGAACAATCTCTAAGGGAGGACAGATAGATGTTACGCGATACCCTGAAAACCCTGTTGAGCGCCTGGGGCCCCTCGGGCGGCGAGCACGGCGTGGCCGATACCATCAAGGAGCTGCTGGGCGGCCATGTGGACAGCATGCGCACCGACGTGATGGGCAACCTGATTGTGGAAAAATACGGCACCGATGACAACGCCAAGCGCATCATGATCTCGGCCCACATGGATCAGATCGGCCTGGTGGTGACCAGCGTGGAAAAGGAAGGCTACCTGCGCGTGCACAATGTGGGCGGTATCGGCATGAAGGCCAGCGAGTACCGCCGCGTTGTGTTTGAAAACGGCGTGGAGGGCGTGTTGGTCAGTCAGCCGGTGCAGCAGGGCGAGGCCAAGCTGAAGGATATGTTCATCGACATCGGCGCGCAGGACCGCGAGGAGGCCCTGAGCATGGTGCAGCTGGGCGATGTGGCTGTGTACGCGCCGGAAATCTTCTCCCTGGGCAAGCACCGCGTCAGCGCCCCCGGCATGGACGACCGCTGCGCCTGCGCCCTGCTGGTGGAGCTGCTGCTATACGCCGAGGACCAGAAGAACACCATCGTGGGCGTGTTCTCCACCCAGGAGGAGGTGGGCCTGCGCGGCGCCAAGGTGGCAGCCTACGCGCTGGAGCCCGACCTGGGCATCGGCCTGGACGTGACCGCCTGGGGCGACACGCCGGAAACCAAGTTGCCCGACATCAAGCTGGGCGCCGGCCCCGCCGTCAAGATTATGGACAGCAGCATGATCGCCACCCCCATGGTGCGCGACGCGCTGTTTGACGCGGCCGAGGCCGCCGGCGTCGCCGTGCAGCGCGAGGTGCTGCCCTTTGGCGGCACCGATGGCGCGGCCATCCAGCACGCCCGCGGCGGCATCCCCTCGGGCACGCTGTCCATCCCCTGCCGTTACGTGCACTCGGCCTGCGAGACCATCGACATGCGCGACATGGAAGGCGCGCTAAAGGTGCTGTTGCAGTTTGTCAACATTGTGTGACGGCATGACCGTCAAAAAGGAGTCGGCCATATGAAACCCATGACCGCCAACGAGCTGAGGAAGCTGTTTTTAGAATTCTTTGTCACCAAGGGGCACACGGTCATCGCCTCGGCCTCGGTGATCCCCGAAAATGACCCCACGGTGCTGTTTACCACCGCGGGCATGCACCCGCTGGTGCCCTACCTGATGGGCGAAAAGCACCCCGCCGGCCAGCGGCTGGTCAACGTGCAAAAGTGCATCCGCACCGGCGACATTGACGACGTGGGCGATGCCAGCCACCTCACCTTCTTTGAAATGCTGGGCAACTGGAGCCTGGGGGACTACTTCAAAAAGGAGATGATTCCCTGGAGCTGGGAGTTCCTCACCTCGCCCAAGTGGCTGGGCATCGATGCCGACCGCCTGGCCTTCAGCGTGTTTGAGGGGGACGAAGACGCCCTCCGCGATACCGAGAGCTACGACCTGTGGCGCAGCTGCGGCGTGCCGGCCGAGCGCATCTTCTACCTGCCCAAGGAGAACAACTGGTGGGGCCCCGCCGGGCTGACCGGCCCCTGCGGCCCGGATACCGAGATGTTTATCATCGGCGAGGGCGAGCCCTGCGGGCCGGACTGTTCGCCCGCGTGCAACTGCGGCCACTACCTGGAGATATGGAACGATGTCTTCATGCAGTACAACAAGCAGGCGGACGGCACCTATGTGCCCCTGGAGCACGCCAACGTGGACACAGGCATGGGGCTGGAGCGCACCATCGGCGTGCTGACGGGCAAGAAATCCGTGTACGAGACTGACCTGTTCAGCGGCATCATCGCGCGCATCGAGCAGCTGTCGGGCAAGCAGTACGCGGGCGCGGATGCCGAGATGCTGCGCGCGTTTCGCATCGTGGCCGACCACATGCGCACCGCCACGTTCATTTTGGGCGACGCCCGCGGCGTCAGCCCCAGCAATGTGGACCAGGGCTATGTGCTGCGCCGGCTCATCCGCCGGGCGGTGCGCTTTGGCCGCCAGCTTGGGCTGGAGGATGGCTTCACCGCCGAACTGGCGCTGACCATCATCGAGCAGTACCGCGAGGTATACCCCGAGCTGGAGCAGAACCGCAGCTTCGTGCTGGAGCAGCTGCTGCTGGAGGAAAAGCGCTTCCAGCGCACCCTCAACCAGGGGCTGCGCGAGTTTGAGAAGGCCATCGGCCGCATGGACCAGGTGAAGGCCATCATCGACGAGATGGAAGGCAAGCTCAAGCAGACCGTCTTCACCCCCGAGGCGCTGGACAAGCTGCGCGTCGCCCAGCAGGTGGCCGCCAACGTTGGCTCCTCCCTGCGGCCCACGCCCGAGCTGGTCAAGATGGCAGGGGAGATCAAGAAGTTTACCGAGGCCATCCAGACGATACAGGATTTCCGCACCCGGGCGGAGGAGTTTGCCCACACGCTCAAGACCATTGACGGCCGCGATGCCTTCAAGCTGTACGACACCTACGGCTTCCCGGTGGAGATCACGGTGGAGCTGGCCCGTGAGCGTGGCCTGAAGGTGGACGAGGAGGACTTTCAGGAGCGCTTCCGCCAGCACCAGCTGACCAGCCAGGCGGGCGCCGAGCAGCGCTTCAAGGGCGGCCTGGCCGACCATGACGAGGAGACCACCAAGCTGCACACCGCCACCCACCTGCTGCACGCGGCGCTGCGCAAGGTGCTGGGGGAGGATGTGCACCAGAAGGGCAGCAACATCACCGCCGAGCGCCTGCGGTTTGACTTCACCTTTGGCCGCAAGATGACGCCCGAGGAGATCGCCCAGGTGCAGCAGCTGGTCAACGAGGCCATCCAGCAAAACCTGCCGATCTCCATGGAGGAGATGACCCTGGACGAGGCCAAGGCCCAGGGTGCCATCGGCCTGTTTGAAAGCAAGTACGGCGACCGCGTGCGCGTGTACTCCGCCGGCGGCTTCAGCAAGGAGATCTGCGGCGGCCCCCACGTGAACAACACAGGGGAGCTGGGCAGCTTCAAAATTCAAAAGGAAGAGAGCTCCTCCGCCGGGGTGCGGCGCATCAAGGCTGTGGTGGGGGAAGCCGCTGCCAAGTAACCAACTTGCCGGAGAGCAAGTGTCAACGCAGGCATGGCCTATGCCATGGCCTGCGTTGGCGTATCTGGCGATAATGCGAAAGGGACACTTAACATCGTGAAGGATCTGGACACGTTGACGCAGGACGCCATGGCCTATTGCCGCCAATCTTTGGTGCCGCGCATTTTGCCCCTGGCGGCGCTGGAGCGGGGTACCGCGCAGGTGCTGGCGCTGGAAGCGGGCGCGCTGCTGCTGTACGACCCCTCCTTTGAGGGGCACATGCTGTGCTGGGATGATGAAGCGGCGGCCCGCCGCCTGCTGGGCAGCTTTGAGGGGGCGCAGCTGCTGATGATGGAGCACGCCACGCTGGAGCAGGAAGCCCGGGCCATGCATGGCTTTGCCGGGGGCATGGTGTGTTACAGCTGCGCCTACCTGTCCGCGGAGGCGCTGCCCGTGTCGGTGCCGGTGGCGCTGCGGCTGCTTTCTCCCGAGGCCCTGCCGCTGGTGCTGGCGCATCACCGCGGGCTTCATCAGGACACGCTGGCCCATGCCCTGCGCGAGGGCCGCCTGTACGGCGGCTGGGCGGGGGAGGAGTTAGTGGGCTTCATCGGCCTGCATGATGAGGAATCCGTGGGTATGCTCTATGTGCTGGAGGCTTATCGCCGCCGGGGCTATGCCCGGGCCATGGAGGCGCTGCTGGTCAACCGCCGGCTGGCCCGGGGGGAGCGCGTCTTTGCCCAGATACAGGTGGACAACGCGGCCTCGCTGTCGATGCACCGGCGCATGGGCTATGCCATCGCCGATACGCCGGGCAGCTGGCACTGGCGGTAACGGGGGATACAGGAGGGAACATGGAGCTGGTATTGATACGCCATGGGGCGGTGGACTATACGCCGGTCAGCATCCGGGGCTTTATCGGCCACGGGCGGGACCTGGCGCCGCTGAGCGAGGAGGGCATCCGCCAGGCGGAGCAGGTGGCGCACGCCCCCGAGTTGGCCGGCTGCCAGGCCATCCTGTCCTCGCCCTACACCCGGGCCCTGCAGACGGCGGCCATCATCTCCCGGGGCACGGGGCTGGATATCCACGTGGAGGTGGACCTGCATGAGTGGCTGCCGGACAAGACCTACCGCTACCTCACCTACAGCGAGCTGGACGCGCTGCGCGACGGCTATGCCCGGGCCCGCGGCGTGTGCCCGCCGGACACCGGCTGCCGCTGGGAGAGCGTGGACGAGATGAACGCCCGCCTGAAGCCCGTGCTGGACCGCTGGCTGCACAAGGGCTGCGCGCGCCTGGCCGTGGTGTGCCACGGCATGGTGATCAGCCGCCTGAGCGGCATCGCCAACGCGGAGCACTGCACGCCCTATGTGATCCGCTATGGGGAAGACTATGCCTTTCATGGTTATGTGACATAACAATGGTTTGCACATAAACAATCCCCCGGCACCGTCATGGCGGCCGGGGGATTTGCCTGTCGCTGAGTTGGCCTTGCAGGCTACAGCAGCTCGCGCCGCCCCTTGGGCCTGGGGGCCAGCCACAGCACCACCAGGTCAAAGATCATGACGGCCAGGATGTAATACAGGTCGCGCATCAGATCCCAGCTGGTGGTGTTGGTGCCCTTGATAAACATATGGGCCGTGATGTAGGCGACGGGGATGAGGATCAATTTTTCCAGCACCCGGCGGACGGGGGGCCTGTTGCGCAGCACAATGCCCAGGATGCCAATCACCACCAGCAGCCCCATCATGAGCAGCAGGTTGAAGTACAGCGGGGCAATGCGGGGCAGCACAAAAAAATCTCCATTCGGATCCGCCGGGCCCAGCAGCAGCACGGCCTGCTCGTTGGGGTAGGTGTAGTACACGCTGGGTGTCACGCCCTGGGGAATGGAGATGTAGGTGGTGCTCTCCCCGGCGTCCGGCCGCACGTTAAAAAAGGTGATATACACCATGGCGGTGCGCCCGTCGGGGGAGGGGATGACGCTGGTGTCGATGCCGGTCGCGCCGTTGCCGATCACCTTGACCCGCCCGTCCGAGGCCATCTCGGCCCGGGCCAGGTTGTCTGTGTAGCGCGCGTATTTGCGCGATGTGGCATGGTACAGCGTGCCGGTGGCCAGCATCAGCACCACAGCCGTCATAAACGCGGCCATGCGCCAGCGGCTGCGCCGCAGCTTGTTGGACAGCGCCTTGAAGGGCAGTGCGTCCACGGGGGCCGCGGGCTGCTCCCCTTGCATCTTTTCAAGCGCCGCCCGGCAGCCCTCGCAGCCCCCCAGGTGCTCTTCCACCAGGGCGCGGCTCTGGGGGGAGCACATATTTTCTGTGTACAGGGGCAGCAAATCGCGGATGATGCCGCAGTCGGTGTTCATGATGTTTCCTCCATGGCGTCGCGCAGCTTCTGCCGCGCGCGGTGATAGGTGACGCAGGCCCAGTTGGCCGTCCGCTGAAACAGCCCGCCGATCTGCTGAAAACTGAGGCCGCCCAGCGCCCGCAGGCTGAATACCTCGCGGTAGGGCTCGGGCAGGCTGTGCAGCGCCCGGTGGGCGCGCATGGCTTCCTCCCCCTGGTGAAAGCGGGCCTCCATATCGGCCGGGTCCTCGGGCTCGGGCAGGGTCTCCAGGCTGACCTGCCGGCCCTGCCTGCGCAGGTGGTCCAGGTAGAGGTTCTTTGCAATTCGGCACAGCCACACGCGCAGCTCGCACTCGCCGCGGAAGCGGTCGATGGCGGCCATGGCCCGCATGAAGGTGTCGCTGGCGATGTCCTCGGCCAGCGCCTCCTCCCGGCACAGCGCCAGCGCGTAGCGGTACACATCGCCAAAGTAGGCCTGCCAGACCTGCTCAAAGCCCTCCACCTGTTCACCTCCTTCCCCTAACAGACGCACGACATGCCAAAATATTACATGGAAGTGATACTAAACTCAAACTTTAACGCTTTGATAGGACTTGTCTTTTTCCATCTGCGTATTGCCTCTCTCGGTCAGCGTAGCGCCGCTACGCCTTCCTCTTTCGGCTTCACGCGGCCGAAAAAATCCCGCGTCCATCCTTGCGTTAAGGAACCGCTGATTAACGAGCAATCTGACACGTGATTTACCCCGTTGAACAGATTCCCGGTAGCATTTGATGCGTTTGGTTCCCTCAGAGCGCAAAAAAGGAGAGTGCTGAACAATTTGTGTAAACCTCTGTGAAGGGATAAAATCCAATAACGGAGGATACACAGATGTTGAAACGAGAAAAGAGTCCGCTACGGAAGCTCATCGACGAGCGGGGCATCAGGGACATGGAAGGCGTACAGGCACTGGTCAAGGAACTGACCAGCGGCTTGATACAAGAAATCATGGACGCTGAACTTGAAGATGAACTGGGTTACAGCAAGTATGACTACCGCAACAAGCAGACAGAGAACAGCCGAAACGGGTACTTCAAAAAGACGGTCAGCAGCAGTCAGGGCGAGATAGCGCTGAATGTGCCCCGGGACCGCAAGGGCGAGTATGAGCCGGGCATTGTCCCCAAGCACAAGAAGGACATCTCGGACATCGAGGACAAGATTCTGTTTCTGTATTCCCAGGGTACATCGACCCGTGACATTGAGAAGACCATGCAGGAGATGTACGGGATTGAGGTGGACGCAACCCGGGTGTCCAGAATCACAGACAAACTGTTGCCCATCATCCGGGAATGGCAGGACCGCCCGCTGGAAAGCGTGTATGCCATGGTGATGCTGGATGCTATTCATTACAAGGTTCGAGAAGAAGGCAGCGTTGTCCGTAAGGCTGTTTACATCGGAATCGGCACCGACCCGGAGGGCCGAAAAGATGTGCTCGGGCTATGGATTGGCGCGGCCGAGAGCGCAAAGTACTGGATGGGGGTGCTGACAGGGCTTAGGAACCGTGGGCTGGAAGATATCCTGATTGCGTCTGTGGACGGCCTGAGTGGTTTCAGCGAAGCCATTGCCGCTGTCTATCCGCAAACGGATGTGCAGCGCTGCATCATCCACCAAATCCGCAGCAGCACCCGCTATGTGTCCTACAAGGACATCAAGCAGTTTACGGCAGCGCTGAAACCCATATACAAAGCGCCCACAGAGGAAAGCGCCCTGGCAGCCTTGGATGAACTGGAAGAAGCCTGGGGCGGCAAATACCCTGCTGCGATTAAGAGCTGGCGGGTACACTGGGATGAATTGTCCACCATGTTCAAGTATCCGGAAGAGATCCGCCGGATTATCTATACCACCAACGCCATCGAGAACTTTAACCGGCAATTGCGGAAAGTCACCAAGACCAAGTCCGCCTTCGTCAGCGATGACGCGCTGCTCAAGCAATTGTACCTGGTGATCATGCAGGTGACGGAGAAATGGACGATGCCCATAAAGGACTGGGGCAGCATTCTGGCGCAGCTGATGGTTCTGTACGGAGACCGCGTGCAGGTGCCGCTGTGAGGGATAACACAGCAGTCCCCGAGCGGTCAAGGGCCGCTTCGCTTTCCCCCTTGACCTTCGGGTCCTGCCGTGTTAGTTTGCAGCCAAGGGGGCAAAGGCAAGCTTTGCCCCGGTACCACGGAGCCACCTCAATCGAGGTTTACACAAAATATGCGGCGCTACCGGATAGACCGCAGCAATGGACTCGCTGAAGCCGCTTAGACCATCCACAGACGCAATCAGGATGTCCTTCAGCCCGCGGTTCCGGAGGCCTGTCAGCACCCCCATCCAGTACTTTGCGCTCTCGGCCGCGCCAATCCAT
>Ga0209613_1003657_pt1 | contig 10011 bp, 12 predicted proteins | sample BioC13SIPDNA_2_FD_185747 | JGI IMG/M metagenome (GOLD analysis project Ga0209613, IMG submission 185747) | Anaerobic biogas reactor microbial communites from Washington, USA - Biogas_R2_A C13 SIP DNA (SPAdes) (version 2) | ecosystem: Engineered > Bioreactor > Anaerobic > Unclassified | place... | reverse complement strand
TATAGTCGGTATCAGGGTCGAAAGGCGCGCCGGTGCAGGCGCACTCGGCGTAATAGTCGTGCGCCGCCTTGATGCGCGGGTACAGGTTGTGCTTGGGCGGGCAGAGCTGATAGGAGACCTCGTTTTGCAGGTAATGGCCCCACAGTGAATATCTATTTGTCAAAAGAGGCCGCCTTGAGATAGTCGTGGAACGCCATCAGCGCCGCCTGCGCGTTGGGCGGAAGGTCGTCCAGCCGGAGCCAGTTGCCCGGGTGGTCGTCCGCCAGGTCCTGGTCCGAGATGATCCCGGCCACGGCCAGGGCCTTGGGCACCGAGGTGGACGGGGCCGGGGGGTGCTCGCATTGGTCCAGCAGTTGACGCAGGGCGCGGGTGATGCGGATGAGGATGGGCAGACGGGGCACATCCTGGTTGTTGTGGCGGATCGTGTGGATGCGGCTGGCCTCCATGCCAGCGAGTCCCGCCACCGCCGCGCCGGACACGGGCGTGTTGGGGGCCAGACGGGCCTCCCACCAGGCGGCCAGCGCTTCCATGCCGGGCGTGCGCCCTTCGACCTCGATCATCGGTAGAGCCTCCTTGTAACAGGCACGGCTGATCCCATTATAGCAGATACCGGCAATCCGGCAAGGCCCGCGAAGTCTTGGGCGCTGGCCATCGGTATTCACAGTACGCCTATATTGCCATCAAATCTAGCCATCTAGCAATCGCCCTTGTTCGGCGCGTTGGAGGGGATATGGCATCCAGGGCAGAGGACCTCGTCCGAGAGCTATTGGCGGATCGCCCCGTTGCGTACAAGCCCATGCTGGCCAAGGCATTGCGGAGCGCCACGGCTGGCATCTGGTTGAGTCAGCTGATGTACTGGAGCGACAAAGGGACCCGCGTCGGGTGGATCTACAAAACCAGGGAGGACTGGGCAGATGAAACAGGATTGTCGCTCCGCGAGGTGGACAACGCCCGAGCTGTTGCCAGAGCTGCCGGGGTCGTGGTTGAGCGGCTGACTGGCGTCCCGGCGAGGCTCCACTACCAGGTACAATGGGAACGTCTTCAAGAACTCCTCTGCAGTTTCCCGGAAAGCGAGAAACTGGTTTCCCGGAAAACGGGAAACTTGAGTGGCGGGAAACAGGAAGCCGGATTGCCGGAACCGGGGAAACTAGCATCGCGATCTGCGGGAATCTTGTCTCCCGGAATTGCCGAAACATCAGAGAGTACAGCAGAGATTACTTCACAGAGCACCAGAGAAAAGAGCGCCGGCCAGGAAAAGCCCAGGCCATCTACTCAGCGGCTTGAGCGTCTCTGGGATGACGCCAAAGCGCTCCTGGAGCTCACCATCGGCCGGGCGGCGTTTGTGTGGCTGCGCGAGGCGACCATCGCCGCGTTGCAGGATGGCGAGATCGTGATCGCCGTCGCCTCGCCCCAGGCGCAAGTGATGGCCACGGCGCGGCTGCGCAGAGCCGTGCGGGAGGCGCTGGAGCAGGTCGGCGTCGAGGCCGAGCCGCGTTTCGTTGTTCAGGAGCGGGCGACCTCGCCGCCCATGGCGCCTGAGCCGGTTCCTGTGGCGGCTCCGGGCCCGGGTCTGGCAGAACTGTGGCGGGCCGTGCCGGACCAGCTCACAGCCGAGGGGATCGATGTCTCCCAGTTCGGGGGGGCCAGGTTGCAGGCCATCGAAAGGATGGATGACGAGTGCAGGGGAGCGGTGATCGTATCGCCTAGGCGAATAGACCCGGGCATGTTGGCGGGGCCGGTGGCGAGTGCGTTGACCCAGGCGACGGGAGGGCAGCATATCGCCCGTTTCCTGACCGCGTGAAGGGGCGCAGGTACGCCCTCTACAACCTCCGGCAGGCCGGCCTCCGCGTGTGCCTGGAGGACCTCCGGCGCAAGTACCGCCAGGAGCCGCCAGGGGTGGAGCGCTGGGAACCGTGGTATGGAAACCCCGTCATGGCAGCGGAGCAACCCGAGAAAGGCCCCCGTGGCTGTCCCTGATCGTCGCGTGACCGTCCTTGGGCTGGACGTGGACACCCGGTACATCGGCGCGGCCATCACCCAGGACGGGGTGGTCTTCGCTACCACCGCCGTCAGGCTCAGGGGGCGGACGTTCGAGGAGCGCCTGGGGGCGCTGGTGCATCTCATGCAGGCCACGCACGCCCAGGCCCTTTTGCCAGGTGGCATAACCGAGTGGCCGGATCTGATCGCGTTTGAGGATCGCAACGTGGCCAGGAATCAGCGGACCAACAACCGACTGAACGAGATGGTGGGCGCGCTCAAGGCGCTGTTCATCGCGGGAGGCTATGCCGGGCCCTTCGTCGAGGTCAACGCGGCCCGCAAGCTGGCCGTCATCGGCCTGCACACGCGGTACGGGCGGGAGATGCTGAAGCAGCTCACGGTCCACCGCGTGGGGCTGATGTGCCAGGTTCAGGGCCTCCCGGCGCCGTCCACGGATCACGCCGCGGACGCCGTCCTGGTCTCCAGAGCCGCGTTCATGGACGCCCGTCTCGGGCGCGCCGGCCTCGGGCGCGCCGTCTAGGGGGGAAGATGCGAGAGTTCGGGTATTTCGGGAAGGGCGAGGATGCGGAGGTCGTGCCGTTCAACCTGGAAGAGGCCGTGGATCTGCACGACAACCAGGGCTGGGGCTGGGTGCGGCTGGCCAAGCGGTACGGCAGGAGCGAGGTCTGGACGGCGGAGCACATTCAGCCCTATTGTCAGACCGAGACCTTCCCTGCCGGGTTGACCGAGGAAGAGGTCCGGGAGGTCTATCGCCGTTACGCCGAGAACCCCAACATCACGGCGCTGGCCGAGGAAACGGGCAAGAGCCGCCACGTCTGGCGGATGGCCTTTCTGCGGCTGGGGCTGCCCATGCTCCAGCCCGTGCGTCGCCATCGCGGCCTCTACACCGCTGTCGAAGCGCCCCGGTGCGCCCGCTGCGGCATCCTGTTGGAGGAGGTCCGGCACCGCCAAGGCTACTGCGTGGAGTGCCTGCTAGAGATGGGCGGCCGGCGCGACGTGGCGCTGGAGGTCCGCGGGTATCTGCTAACCAAGGGGGAGCTGCCCCCCATGCCCGAGGCGGACGTGGACGCCCTGCTCGCGCACGTTGGCGTCCGTTTGGACGAGATCGCCCAGGGCTCGGAGGAACGCGAGCTGGTGCTGGAAATGGCCTGAAAAGGCCCTTTTCCCGCCTACAGGCCGTTAGGAGTGGGTTAGGCGAGGGGGCCACGATGAACCGTGTATCCGAGTATGACAACCCGCTTTTCGAGGAAAAGCGGCCCGTTGAGGACATCCTGTGGCGGGTAGAGATTGCCTTGCCCACGGCGGCGGAGGTCCGGGAGGCCCGGATCGCCGCCAACCTGAACGGCGCCCAGTTCGGGCGCGAGGTGGGGCGATGCCGGGTGGGGTGGCTGCACGGCGAGCCCCTGGCCAAGCACCCGTACCGGCGCAGCACCATCCACATGATCGAGAACGGCAAGATACCGGTCAGCAAGGCGTTCGCCGTCGCGTTCCGCCGCTGGCAGGGCAAGGTGCCCACGGGCGTCACCTTCCTCTCGGGCGTGCGCTCCATCGTGGACATCCCCGAGGAACAGATCATCGTCTGGGGCAAGCTGGTCCAGTGCGAGATCTGCGGGCGGATGCTCATTGGCCACCCGTTGACCCGCTATTGCCCGGCCAGCGTCTCGCCCGAGTGCCGCGCTGAGGTAAAGCGTCGCAAGGCCGAGGCGCGGCGGGAGCGCGAGCAGGAGCGGCGGTATCAGCGCTGGCTGGCCGAGGGCGAGCGGTTCGAGCGCGAGCTGAAAGAGGCGGAGAGTGCACGTCAAGCGCCAAGACCTGTTGCGGACGATTGAGGCGGCCCGCCCGGCGGAGGGCGTTCCCCCCCCCAGCGCGGCGGTGTCCCTGGGCGATGACCGCATGATCGCGGCGGTCAGGCTGACGTTCTTCCTCTGCCTGCTGGCCCTGGGCGTGGGCCTGCTCCTCGACTACCGCGATTTCATCGTCGCTCATAGCCCCCTCCTCTATGGCACGGTCGCCATCGCCCTGGGGTGCCTGGCCGGCGTCGCCTTCCACCGCACCACTACCTTGTGCGACGGCTGGCTGGCGCGCCGGGACGCCGCCCTCGATCTGGTCATGGGCTCCACGGGGGGACCAGGTGGATGAGGCCGACCGTCTCCCTGGCATCGAGGTCCCGGCCGACCCTGACCTGGCGCAACTCCACGGCGCCGCGTGCCGCATCCTCTATCGCCATTACCACCTGCAGGCCGAGGCCCCCCGAGACGCCATGTTCGAGCTCGCCACCCGGCGACGCTGACCCCTGGCGCCCGCGGCGCCGCCCCGCTCTTGCCATGCGGACAGACAGGTTCCTGATTCTGCTTGGCAAGCCCGAATCTCTATGCTATACTTATTCACATCACCCCCCATGCACAGGTATAGCAAACGCTTTTGTCCCTGCGTGTGGCGTTTTGTGCTAGTTAGTGGGAAATGAAGGAGAGTCGAACATGGGCAAAGACAACGGCCACGCGCCCCGGGTGGAGCTCGTCGAGGTAACGCAGATCAGTAACGCCGGCAATATCCGCACCGACCTCGGCGACCTCCACGCGCTCGCTGAGACGTTCGAGAACGGGGAGCCCACCCAGCCGCCCGTGGTCGTGGAGACCGGGGACGGGGGCTACGAGCTGGTGGTAGGCCAGCGGCGACTCGCTGCCGCCGTCCTTTTGGGCAAGGCACAACTGCACGTCCTGGTGCAACCGCGCCGGCCGGCGAATCCCCGTCTCACCCAGGCCAGGGAAAACCTCGCCCGTAAGGCGCTCAACCCCCTGGAAGAGGCGCGGCTGTACGAGGAGCTGCTGCACGCGCCCGAGATCGGGGGGCATCAGGGAAGGCTCTCAGAGGCCCTGGGCATCTCCCAGGCCACGGTATCGCGCAGGCTGGCGCTCCTGAGCCTGGCAGAGCCCGTCCTGGAGTTGGTGGCTGACGGCACCTTGCCTGCCAGCCATGCCGAGGAAATCGCCGGGGCCGGGCTGGAGCAGGCCGATCAGGTGAGGATCGCCAATGACCTGCGCGGCCGTAGCAAGGTGACCATCGCGGCGGTGCAGTACGCAGTCCGGCAGCGGCAGGGCGACCGTGCGCCGACAAGGCAAAGCGAGGCGCGCCAGCGCCAGGCCGTAGCAGCCACCGAGAGGACACCGCCGGCAGCGGCCACGGCCAAGGCGCCGCCCGCCGACGCCACGGAAAAACGGGAAAGTCCCTATGATCAGCGCTTCTACGAGGCAGGAGATACCCCCGAGCACGTCCGCGCCTACCAGGTCATCAGGGAGATCCAAGCCCAGGTGCTGGAGGTCTCCCAGTCCGCCCTCGTCCGCCCCCAATCCATGAGCCGCGAGCTGCGCCGCAGCATTCGCCAATGTGCTGCCAATGCCATTGCCGAGTTGAAGCTGATCGAGGAGGCGACCCGATGATCGAGGCCGCCGACATCCTGATGTGCGTGGGGGGCGAGCACTACCTCGCCCCCCCAAGACTTTATCCTTGAGGCGGCCCGGCTGGGCGTCAGCAAGCGCCTGCCAATCAAGGCCCCGCCGCTTGATCATCGAAAACAGGTTCATCCGCAAATTCCGTGAAAGCCGGAGAATCTACACCCGAAACCTAGGAAAGCAACGCCTTTTCGGACTTTGAGCGACAGATCCACGCCCAAAAACTGGGTAACAGTGATTGTACATCACCCGATCACGAAAAGTGCGGAAGAGCCCCGTTTAGTTTATCAAAAACAGCCGGTGATCCCTCCGCGTAGCTCTTGTGGCAAGCATGGCACCAGTACCGCTGGATGCGCCATCGCTCTCGCCTCTGCAGCACCCAGGGCCTCCGCACGTAGCTCCCGTTCTTGCTGGTTCTCATACTCGCGCAATGCGGGCACCGCCGCCATGACCACGGCGGCCGTTGGCCCAGTTCTCTCAGCCATTGGACGGATTCGTGACCTCGCTCTATGATGTTCATGGGCTCTGCCATCTACCTGCTTTGTCTGTTCAACATACAGGATGGTTTCAGAGCCCCTTTTCTGCAAACCCAACCCAATCTACACGAGATACAACCGAGCCGCGATTTGTACAGCAGCCGATCCAACCCGGCGGGTGCTCCCTCTAGACCATTGACAAGAACACCCCTCGGCGTACGGCGCCTCCTGGCCTTGGTCGCTCAGGGTGGCGCCTATTCCCTGGCCGAACGGGATGCCCAACTGAGGGCGGGCAGCCTGGACGTCCGGCAGGCCTTGCCGATTTGGCAGAGCGAAGTGATCGGTTTTGTCGAACGCACCTGGGGTGACAGCCACCGTCGGTTTGCGCAGGTGGTCATGGTCGGCGGCGGCGCCCAACTCTTGCGGGAGGCGCTGCTGAGACGCTTTCGGGACAGGGCTTTTATCCCCGATGACCCCATCATCGCCACCGCCAGGGGGCTGTACAAGTACCTGCTGTCCCTGGGGCGGAGGCGGGAATAGCATGGCCAGGTGCGGGCAGCGAACGTCAAGGTGGTGCAGGTCAAGCTCTACCTCTATCCCGACAAGGATGACGATCTGATCGCGTTCTTCCGGGCCCTGCCGCGTGGCCTGGGGGCGACCCGAGTCAAGCAAGGCCTGCGACATGGCCTCGGATCGTCGTCAAGCGAGGCCGCGGCGGACCCCGGCCTGCTGGAAGACCTCGACGCTTGTGTCTGCTGATTTCGGGTAGCCAGAACCTCGGCGCAAGTTTCTGGCTACCCATATGCACTATGCTGCCCCTCCCTGCCAGGCATCCTGAGCGGGCGAGCTCGGCCACAGCCTCCTGATCTCGTCGCTCCCGTCTCGCGGCACGGCCTGATGACCTCAGGGGCTTGCCCCGTTCGGCCCGGACACGGACCGGTGCCTTCATCCCCTCGGCGAGCTACTCGCTCTCCCGCCGGGCCTCCGCACGTCCAGGCCGACAAGGGGCCGCTTGCCCATCTCTACCCCATGGTCGGGGGCAGCGCCGGGATCGTGGACGCGAGCCGAGGGACGGAGAGATGCTATGAGACGCGGCAAGCTCTGTCCGAGACCAAGGTGTTGGACATCAGCGAAGCATCGAGTCCCCCAGACGCACCAACCTCCGAGGGTCTTTGCTTGCCCCCCGTCCTCGCATTCTCTAGCGTTCGTAGCAGCGAAGCTCGAACAGCGCCGCGGGGATTAGCCCGTGGCCCTCCAACAGCTCCACGGTCAGTCGCGTCAAGTGCACCGGCGTGGCCAGCGCGATCTCCTTCCGCGTCTGGTGGTTGTCCATGCATTCGGCGATGATCTGCCCCCCATCGTCGCGTAGACGATAGTGCCGCACGCAGAAAGGCATGACCGACTCCGGGTGTGGCAGCCCTATCGTCTCCATGGGATGATCCCAGTCCGTGTCGAAGGCCAGCACGATGCGCCCGATGGACTGCGGAGCGTCCCAGGTCACCGTCAGCGCTGGCAGCGGATCGCAGAGATCAGCGGCCCAGGCGTTAGGCGCATTGGTGGGCCGCTGCCAGCCGTTGATCACGTTCTCTGGCCTCCACGCATCCAGCGCCGGCTCTACCGCCACCGCCAGGTTGTGTCCTCCAGGCCGACGCTCCGGAGGCCAGAACTCGAGCGTCTCCACCCCGATGTCCGCTCCTGGAGCTTGGGTGCGTATATGCCGTACCGAAAGCAGTCCGGTAACGCGCTGCTCTGCGCACCGCACCGAGACATCCGGGTTTTGCAGCAGACACAAGAAGACGTATCTGGCCTCCGCCACGCTTCCTCCCCAGTCCAGGTCGACGCGCTGGCAGGTCCCGGCGCCCAGAGAAATCTCACGCCGATCCAGCACCACGTCAGGCGTGTAGTTGTCCGCCCGGTCGCTGGTGCGCAGCTCAACGCACAGGGCCGTAGAGCGGGCTACGTCGACCCAGACGGCCATGCGTGGCACCCGCCCGGCCGCCAGAGGCAGCATCTGCGCCCAGGACTGGCTCAGAGGCACCACCGGCCCGTTGGGCGGCAATTCGCGCAGGCGAAAGCAGCTGCTGGCCGTGATCGCCGCGCGGCGCACCAGATCCTCGGGGTCGTGCAGCGCCACGCCGGGGATGCATTGCCCAGCGCGAATCAGTTCTCTCTGCAGCATGCGCATCCTGTTCGTCTCCACCAACTCCGCCGGCAACAGACCGTCACGGCGGCAGATGGCCGCAGCCATGCCCACTGCCTGGCCGACCGCGGCGCACGGCCCCATCACCCGCGTGGACCCAAAAGCGACATGGGTAGCACTGATAATCCGACCCGCAAGAAAAAGGTTGCGGATGTTGCGGCTGTACAAGCAGCGGTAGGGGATGCCATACACACCCCGCGCATACCAGTGAGTGCAGCCGGGCTTCGGGCTATAGATCCCTTCCGCCGGGTGCAAGTCGATGGGCCACCCACCGTGGGAGACGTCGTCAGCATGGGCGCGCTGCTCGACGATATCCTGTTGCGTGAGAAGATAGTCCCCCTCGAAGCGACGGCCCTCCCTTTTTCCGGGGACCGTCCCTACCCATTCCAACGTCAGGTTCTCCGCTTCTGGGAAACGCCCCGAGTTCTTGATGTGATCCCACACCCCGTAGACCACCTTCCACAGCTCCCACTTGATGGCCTCGGTGTCATGCACCGTGTCCAGCCGCCCGCCATACTCGATCCACCAGTATTGGCCGCCGCTGTCGCGGGCGTTGAAATCGCCGTAGCGGGGGATTGCCGCAATGTCTCGCAGGGCGTAGCTGGGCGGAATGTAGCGGACCGGATGGCCCGCGTCCTTGCTGACGAAAAAGATCGAGTGGCCGAGTAACTCGCCGTACTCGACGGGGTCGGGGGCCAAGCGCTCGCCAAACTCGGCCATGCTCTCCGCGCCCGCGCGATAAACCGCCCCCGCCAGATAGCCCACGGTCCCATCGCCGGAGGCATCACAAAAGAGAGGCGCACTGACCTCGTAGGCCGTCTCATCCTGCCTGCAATAGGCGCGCGCCGCGACAATCCGATCCTGCCCGGCTTTGACCACCGCGTCTGCCGCCGTGTTCAGCAGCAAAGTGATGTTCGGCTCTTCCCGCACCTTTTCCAGCAGGATGGTGTCAAAGATCACTGGGTTCCCGTCGGGATTGCGGTATACGTTCTCCACAAGGATCTCGTTGACCACTCCGCCTTCCCGCGCCCAGCGATTGTTGCTGCGCATGCGCGCAGCGGACCCCACCACCCACAGTCGCACCTCGCTGGAGGCATTGCCGCCCAGCACGGGCCGGTCCTGGACCAAGACCACCCTGATGCCCGCCCGCGCCGCGGTGATGGCGCAGCAGACACCCGCCAACCCACCCCCCACCACGACCAAGTCAGTGTTCAGTTCTGCACGTGCGATCTCCCTGGAGATCGCCTCCGGTTCAGTGCGCATGCTCTCTTCCTCCCGTCTAGCTTGCCGCGAGGACCTCTTCCTCGGCGAAAATGGCAGCGATGTCCAACCCAATAGGTCCGCATACTCCCCACCAACGGAACCCCTTTTCCGCTTGCCCATTACCAGAGCCGGAAAGTAGAAGGTGCCGTGGATGTCCTTACGGCTATCACATTAGCGCCTATGGGCCCCACCCGTCAGAGGGTATCACCCAGTTCAGCCCCCTGTTTTCCCAGAGATCTCTGAAGCTTCGTGACGTCCAAGATCCTTGGCGTGACACCAAGCCTTACCGAAAGGGCTGCCGCTGTGCCTGCTGCCTGGCCGATGGCCATGCAGATGGGGATCACCCGGGTCGAGGCTTGTGCCTCGTGGGTGGCCGATATGCACCGTCCCGCTACCAAGAGGTTGTCCATATTCTGCGGCAGCAAAGAGCGATAAGGGATGCCATAAGTAGGTGGTTGAACAAACTCGGCGAGTCCTTTGTGATCCGGAGAGTGGATGTCAACATGGTAGGCGCCGAGGGCGACGGTGTCTTCAAATCGTCGCCCTTGGAGAAGGTCGTCGACTGTCAGCGTATAGCCTCCCAGCACATGACGTGTCTCACGAACGCCAATCTGGTGGCCAGTTC
>Ga0209613_1003646_pt1 | contig 10038 bp, 7 predicted proteins | sample BioC13SIPDNA_2_FD_185747 | JGI IMG/M metagenome (GOLD analysis project Ga0209613, IMG submission 185747) | Anaerobic biogas reactor microbial communites from Washington, USA - Biogas_R2_A C13 SIP DNA (SPAdes) (version 2) | ecosystem: Engineered > Bioreactor > Anaerobic > Unclassified | place... | reverse complement strand
GACATACCCGTAGCTTGCGAGACGGCCGAGATTCCTCCCCATCCAATCTCACGAGATTCTGCCGCCGCCCACTGTCGCCGCAAGCGTTCATCCATCTCGGGGCCAAGAGACCGGTACTTGCTGCGAATCCGTGCAACCACTTGTGCATCTTGCATGCACGTGTTATCACCGAATCTATCAAAACCAACAATACCAATTTGTTCAAGTTATTTCTGCGCGGTCGCTTGGTCGCGTTGAACGCCGATGACGGCGGCTATTTCGAGATGACCCGCGGTCCTATTGAGGACGTTTCCGTGGACGGTGTGTTCTCCGAGGACGGCTACACGGCGGTGCGGCTCTTGTCGGCAGGCTCCCCGATCCGGCGGATTCAGCTCGCGAATATCTTCGGCACGTACCGCTACAATGTGATCTCGTTCACGAACCACCGGGTGCATCCCGGCAGCCCCAGCACGTTCGAGGACATCTCGATACGAGGGGTCTTCTGCTCCAAGTCAGGGCAAGGGATGAAATCCGACCCGCTCCAGGCCGGTACCTCAAACATGGCGCTCATCTGGATTGACGCCCCCGCGGTCGTCAGCTCGCTGGCGATCTCGGACTACCACCGCACGGAGAGCGTCTGGCCCGCAGAGAACATCGTGATTGAACCGGGAGCGACGGTCGAGTGCCTGCAAATGAGCAACGTCTCGGTCATCAACCGCACCCCGGGCGCGATCCACATCTTGACGAACAAGGGCACGATCGGCTGTCTCGGGATGACCGGCGTGTACGCCAAGGCCGAGGGGGACACGGCGCGAGGTTCCGTCGTGTCTGGTCCGGGCGTGATTCGACAGCAGGGCCGGCAGAACGTGTTCACCGTGAACGTCAACCCTGGCCTTTCCAAGTGACTTGCGGGAGCAAGCATTAAGGGAATATCGCGGCGGGGGAACACACTGACTGTTAGGAAGGGAGCCAACCATGCGGACCATGACCATCCTGGGCAGCCCCAGACGCCAGGGCAACACCGCCAAGGTGCTGGGCTGGATCGAATCGCAGTTCCAGGCCGACGGCCATGAGGTGAACCGGGCCAACATCCTCGACTACCGGGTGCAGGGCTGCGGGGAGTGCATGGCCTGCAAGCGAGGGACGATCGAGCTTTGCAGCATCAGCGACGACGCCAACGAACTGTACCGGCGGATGGTGTCGGCGGACCTGGTGCTGATCGCGGCCCCGATCTTTTGCTGGGGCTTCCCGGCGCAGATCAAGGGCCTGTTGGACCGGATGTTCTGCCTGATGGACATGGCTGGCGAGCAGCCGGCTGCGCCTTGGCGGGCGGACAAGCCGATGGGCCTCTTGCTCACCGGCGGAGGCGAGGAAACCGACAATGCGGATCTGGTCATCCGCGGTTTCGAGCAACTCGTGCAGTGGCTCAAGGGCCGGATGGTAGGCCACTTGTATGTCGGCGGCTGCACGGACCCTGAGGCGATTGGCGACGACGTGGAACGTCGCGCCATTGAGTTTGCTGGGGCGATCACGCGGAAGGTCGCGGGTGAAATGCTGCACTGCACTGCGGAAGGACTGAAACGTCCCGGCACTCACGAATCCCTGACCCACTGACCGAACGAAAGGACATTTCGATGCGAACCCTCGTGCTTGGTACAGCCGCCGCAGCGGCAGTCGCGCTCTGGTGTCTGGCGGCTGCCTCAGCCGGCGAGCCGGTGAATCCCAATCTGTCACCCGAGGCCCTACAGGTCTTCAAATACCTGGAAGCGACCTACGGGAAAAAGGTCCTGGCCGGCTACAACGTCTACGTCCACACGCCGGACGACTATGAGCAGACCGGCAAGCAGGCGGCCATCTGGGGACGCGACATTCAGTGGTTGGGCGATGTCAAGGAAGTCGCCGAGCACGCCAAGCGACACCGCTACATCCTGACGCTTCACTGGCACTGGCATTTTGGCACGGATTCGGCTTGGACCGGCAAACGGAAGACGCCGGTCGATGTCGGGAAGCTGGTTACGCCGGGCACGGCCGAATACAAACAGGCGATCGCGGAGATGGATGCGGCAGCGGACAAGTTGCAGGTACTGGCCGATGCGCGCATTCCAGTGCTCTGGCGTCCGTTGCACGAAATCGACGGCGGGTGGTTCTGGTGGACGGACAAAAAAAAGTCCGAGAACACGGCTGCGCTGTGGCGTTTGATGTACGACCACTTCACGCAGGTTCGGAAGCTGAACAACCTGATCTGGGTCTACAGCGCCGGGGTCGGCAAACAGGACGTGGAATACCGGAAACGGTTCTACCCCGGCGCGGCCTACGTGGACATCTCGGGCATCGACATCTACGGCGTCGATTTCAAGACGGCCGACCCGAAGTACGGGGATTACTACCGGGCCATGTCCCAGGTCTCTCCCGGAAAGATGCTGGCCTGCGGCGAGTGCGATGAAATCCCCAATCCCGACCTCATGCAGAACGGGACGCTGCCGAAGTGGCTCTACGCCCTGCCGTGGTGGGGCACACCCAGCCCACAGCGCCCGGCCGACTGGGCGGTGAAGACCATGCGTCACGACTTCATCATGACGCTCGATGAACTACCAGCCTTCGGGGAAGGGAACATCGCACCGCACATCGGTCTCCTCCAGCCGCTCGACGATGGCTCGGCCTGGTTCCCGGATGGCCCCGTCAAGGTAAACGCCTATGCCGTGGACCGGGACGGCAAGGTCCAGCGCGTGGAGTTCTACGCCGACGACAAACTGATTGGGGCCGTTGGGACCGCCCCCTACGACTTCACCTGGAACAACGCCCCGCCCGGCTGCTACGACCTCACCGCGGTGGCTATCGACGTCAAGGAGGAGAAGACTCGCTCCAACAAGGTGCGGATGGCGGTCGGCATGACCGATCTGGCGCGTGGCAAGCGGGTCGTAGCGTCCTCCGGCGAGTCGCCCGAGAACGCCGTAGACGGCGAGTACTTCTCGGCATGGTCCAGCGCCAACAGCGACGACCAGTGGCTCTACGTTGATCTGGGCAGCACTTACCGCGTTGATCGGGTCAACCTGCTGTGGGGCTGGAAGATCCACCCCGCGAACTTCACGGTGGACGTGGCTGTGGGAGACCCGGACCTGCCGGGCAGTTGGACGGAGGTTGCCGCTGTCAAAGGCCGGGCCTACCAGACTTGGGAAGCCACTGATCGCGTTCGATTCAAGGCCACCGACGCGCGGTATGTCCGTCTGCGGGCCACGAAACGAGCCGGCAACCAGACTTGGTCCGGCTACAAGTTGACTTCCTTGGAAGTTCCCGTTGCCCGCGAGCTGGCGAAGCAGAAGCCTTAATCCCGGCGCCCCGCGTGCTGGGCATCGGGGTGATCGACGGCCGTGCCGGCTGTGTGACGAAGTAAGCATCTTCCCGTTTCACCACGGAGCCAACGGCATGCACTGCGTTATCGTGATTTTCGCCACGCTGCTCCCCGCTGCCGAGCCTTCGGTGCAGGAACTGCTGGACCAGGCCGTCCTGACCGGCACGAAGAAGGTCGCGCTCCCCGAGGGCCGCGTTGAAGTCAAGGGCAAGCTCCGGGTGCGCGGAGCCAAGGACCTGGTGATCGACGGTGCCGCAACGACGTTGGTCTTCTCGGATCGGAAGGGGACCACCTGGTCGTTCGATTCCTGCCGCAACATCACGCTGCATGGATTCACGATCGACTACGATCCGCTGCCGTTCATTCAGGGCCGAATCACGGGCCGAACGGAAGACGGCAATCGTTTCGATTTCACGGTCTGCGACGGCTACCCCGGCCTGCGCGCGGAGGACAGCCAGCACTACCGGCAGGCGTACGTCTTCGAGGCGGACCAAACCCGCTGGAAGCCTTGGGTGCCCGACCTGTACCCCCGGCAAGTCGATATCCTCGACGACCGGCACGGGCGGCTCATCATGGGCTCCGCGCCCGTCTATCACGAACTGATCCAGGTTGGAGACCGCGTCGTTCTGACGTTGCGCACAGGTAGCGCGATCCGCATGAACGACTGCGAGAACGTGCGGATCGAGGATGTGACGTTCCTGGCCGCGCCGGGCTGTGCGTACCTGGGCCGGTACATGCGAGGCGACAACTACTACCGCTACACGATCAAGCCCGGACCGCCTCCGGCCGGTGCCACCGAACCGCGCGTGCTCTCCACCTGCGCTGACGGCCTGAACATCGCGTTTGCGACCAAGGGACCGACGATCAAGGGCTGCCGCTTCTCGTTCATGGGCGACGACTCGGTCAACCTGCACGGCGTCACGTTCGCGGTGCTGGAACGGAAAACACCCCGGGAACTGATCGTCGGTTGGCCCTATTCGCGCGAACAACTGGCCACGGTGATGCCGCCGGGGGCGGCCGTTCGACGGCTGCGCCCAGGCAACTACGAGGTGCTGGGGACAGCGAGACTCACCGCGTTCGAGCCGATGCGAGAGCGGACCCCGGAGCACTTGAAGGTGATTCGTAGTGTGTGGCCGCGAGATGAGGCGGGCCGGGGAACGGCATTCCGAATGACGTTGGCCGAGCCGCTGGCGGCCGAGCCGGGGGATTTCCTTGACGTCCCGGACAACAACGCGCCCGGTTTCTCGATCCGCGACTGCGTGTTCGAGGATCACCGGGCGCGGGGCCTGCGGATCATGGCCTCCCGCGGCGTGATCGAGCGGAACACCTTTCGGCGGCTGAAAATGAACGCCATCACGGTCGGCGCGGAGTACGAGTTCTGGCGCGAGGCCGGCTGGGTCGAGGACGTGCAGATCCGCAACAATACGATAGAGGACGTCGGACGCGATGGGGGCAATCAGAGCGGCACGGCCTACGTGCTGGGCGCGATTGGCGTTTTCGGCCGCACGGACCGTGAATCTCGGCTTCCCTTGTGGCCCGGCAACCGCGGCATCGGGATTGAAGGCAACACGATTCGCGGTTGTCCCCAGGCGGGCATCTTCGTGTCGGCAGCCAAGGACGTGCAGATCCGCAACAATCGGCTGGAGCACTGCTTCTACCGGCCGGGTGAATCGGCCGGAAAGGGGCGGGGGCTCGCCGTTTCTGGTCCGATCGAGGCGCAGGCCGCGCTGGATGTCGCGCTGGAGGCTAACGAGATCATCGGCCCCGGCCAGCCGCCAACCAAGCAGTAGCCGGTCCTTCGGTCACCTCCGTGCATCCAGACGAGCCCCTGACAATACTTGGTCTAATGACTCTGGCAAATGCGGCCACATTTGGCTTCGTGTCGCGAATCGGCGCAGGCAATTGATGACCACAGGCAGGGGCTCGGCGTAGATCGTTTCGTCGGTGTACTCCCCACGGGTCGGATCGACCGGAAATGCCAGTTGCTCCTGGTTCAGGCTGAATTGGGCATTGATCGCCCCCGTGTTACCACGGGCGTCCAATCGAATCCAGCGGCCAACGCTCGAAAGGAAAATGCCGTTCAGACCATGGACCTCCGTGCCGTGGCATGGCGGATCTTTGGAAAGGACTTGGTAACAGAATCCTGCCGGGATACCGACCGCCCGTAGCATCGCTGCCAGGAGATGGCTCTTGGCGTAGCAGATTCCTGTTCGGTGCCGCAGCACCTCGCTCGCCCGGCAGGTGACGATTTCGTGATCAGCATCCTTGGAATGGGGAATCTCGTCCCGCACCCATTCATACAGCCTTCGTGCCTGGTCCACCTCGGATTTCACACCATCCGTCAGTTCCTGGACCAGGGCCATGATCTCCGGTGAACGCCAATCGACAACGTCTGACGGTTCCAGATACCGGGTTAGGTCTGTCACTTCCGGCTGCATTTCGCCACTCCCGCCAGTGCCCGGTAGTTGATGGTGTCGGTGACGCGGTTGCCCACGAAGTAGACACGCAGGGGATTGGCGTCCTGGGCTGTGGCCTGGACAGCCACCAACACGACGGCGGCAAGAAAGCTGGTGCGGCGAATCATGGTGTGGGCTCCAAAACCGGGGCAAGCTATGCGATTCAGCCGCCAATTCTACCGGGCGCATTGCTGCTCCGCAGCCTCCCGTGCCGCCTGGGCCGTCTCAAACGGGGGCAATTACCGGTCGGAACCATACCTCCGCAGGTAGCGGAAGCTCTGGATCAGGCACACGGCCAAGCCTCCCAGCACAACCAAGGCTACGGCCGTGGCGTACAGGTCAACACGGGTCGTCACAAAGAACAAGCCGATTGCCGCAGCCACGGTGGCGATACCGACCCACAGCAAGCGTCTGGCTGAGAATTCGTTGAACGCCGGTATCCGCACGTTCGTCAACTTGATGGAGCAGCACGAAACCAACTACGCCGGCGAGCCGTTCGTCTCGTACCAAGATCTGGCCAAGCAACTCTGCCCGGAGGTGCGTTGCTACCGGCACGCCATCCGGGACCTGTCGGCACCGACGCCCGCGCTGATGACGGCAATCCTGGACGCCATCGACGCCTCGCTGGCCGCCGGGAGTCCTGTCTACGTCCACTGCTGGGGCGGCGTGGGCCGGACGGGAACGGTGATCGGCTGCTGGCTGCTGCGGCACGGGCACGCCACTCCCGGCAACGTCTTGGACGTGCTGATGGGCCTGCGGAAGCAGGATCGGGAGCGGCGGCACCGGATGTCGCCGGAGTCGGCCGAGCAGCAACGATTGGTGAAGCGTTGGTTGACGCAGGACGCGGCAAAATGAAGCGCGGCACGCCGCAACAATCGGTCGGCCCAGCGTCACCATCCCAGCTACGGCCCCCGTCGCGATCGTTCTGGGGGCGCCCCACAGCGATCATCCGCTGGGCGCCCAGCGGACGCCTCGATTGTCCACAGCAATCCCGGGCCACACCACGAACGCCCCTCTTGCGCTTTTCTGCTCGCCGCAGACGGCCGCTGAGGCATCCGGTGAGCCAAACAGCCGGATCGACTCCGAACGCGTCAGTCGGCCTCCTGGTGCTTTTCCGGCGGCACGTTGACGACGGGGACTCACAATCCCGGCAGGGCCGGGCCGAACATCGTCGGGATCAGCAGCGGACGACTGCCACGGCGAACGACCATTACGCAGCCAAGGGTGGAACACGGTGAGGGACCACCCGACGCGTAACTCGCTGTGCGGCGCCGTACAAAGAGTCTCCGGTGACCGGAATCGAAACTCGCTATACGGCGCGCCACGGCTAGTTTCCAAACCGGCAACGCACGACAGGTGTCAGGTTCATCGCGGGCGTGCCACTTGTATTAACGGCGGCATACACCGAGAGTCTAAACCTAACCCCATTGTAATTCGAGCCTTCGGAATGTAGACCACACGGGGCAACGCAGGAGCCCGTGGTCTACTTTCCGAAGGAGAGAATAAACGATGTAGTAGTAGATTATTTTTTAGTCTATGTGCCTGGTGCCGTCGAATACGCACGCAACCCTTTACGACAACTGAACTTCCAGCATTTTTGCTCCCATTTAAGAGACTCGGGTGCTGGCTCGTACACGTAGTAACGCTCACATCGCGTTTGAACGGCCGTTCAAGTCTGGGTGGCGGTAGACCCCAAAACGCCGTACGGCGCCGCACAGCCCGTTACTCGGCTGCCGGGAAACTGTCTGTACGGCGACGCACAGACAGTCTCAAGCAGGTCGCAAGTCCGTCGTCCCGTCCCGCTGGCGAAACGAGCGGCTTCGAGGCACCATCCCTTTCGGCGCGGTCAACCAACTGGTCCACTTCCTCCGGGCCGTCAAGATGATCGTGACGAGGCGTCACAAGTTCTCGAAAAGCGGGGTGGCGAAGCTGGATGTCAGGTGGCACTGCCTCCCGTGACTGGCCGAAGTGCCCCCGTTTCCAGAAACGCCTCCAGCAGCACCAACTCGTTGAGCACCTCGTTGCGGTATGCCTCCGAGTCAGTCCAATTCGCTCGGTTACAGCCCTCGCTTGTCGGGCAGCAGATGAACCGAATTGGCCGCGGGAATCGCGTTTGGGCCGTCAGGAGCACTCGCCGCATGTGCCACTCCGACGAAACCAGGATTACCGAGGTAAGATGTTCAAGGAACCCGTGATGGTCCAGCAGCGCGATGGAGAAGTCGATGTTCTCAAACGTGTTCGCGGAACGGTCTTCCACAAGTAGATCACGGGCCGGAACGCCGAGTTCGCTCGCGATTTCGGCCATGCGTTTGGCTTCGGGTCGCGTGCGCGCGAGAACCCCACCTCCGGTCACCAGCAGTTTCGGCACAAAACCGCTGCGGTACAGCTCGACGCCGCGGTTTGCCCGCCGGCCCAAATCCAGTTCATTGGCCGCACCGAACACCATCGCCACGTCGGCAGGGCACGGTTCGTCGCAGCAGAACAACAGCTTCGTGATTTCCTCGTCGGTCATCTGGGTATGGGACCTCGTGGTTGCAGCATTCGGAAGTCAGTGCCGATGCCAAAAGGTGCCGCTGGGCACTGAGCCTTTGTCTCGGCGTTCATGGTGGTGTCTTGGCCTACAACGGGATGTCCTTGTTGGGCCGGAGGTTCGCCTCCAGCGATTGCCGCAGTTGATCGTAGGCTGCCCGCACATCGGCGTAGGTCTCCGTGGCCGCGAACAGTCCGACCAGCAGGCTTCGAGCAGCCACACCCCTGGTTCCCAACTCAGTCGGGGCTGGCCGTGGCAAGCACGTGGATTGTTCGTTCTGCCCGGCCGCCACGACCCGCGGAGTCCCAGACGATCAACGTCACGCGGTACTTGCCAGGCTTCTCAAAGGTATGCTGCGGGACGGGCTTCACCTCCGGGATGCCATCCCCGAAGTCCCAGAGCCGCTCATTGATATGGCTCGCCGTGGATTGCGAAACACACTGGAACGATACCGGTTGCCCTGCATGGATGGTGGCCGGGAAGCGAAACTCGGCGACCGGGGCTGCGGCCTGGAAGGGCTTGGCATCTGGCAGTTGGTTGCTGCGGTTGCGGTCCACCATGCAATCCCTGAACTCCAGGGCCGCGTACTGGGATGGCCGGGTGACAGCAGCCAAGGCGTTGTTGGTGATCGCGCAGCGGAGGAATGTCAGGCGATCCACGCCCGGTCCGCCCAACTGGACCCCGTAGCCGCCGTTCTTCTCGAAGGTACAGTCCTCGAACACCAGGTCCTGGCAGTTGCCGTTCGTGCGGAATCCGTGGCCGCTGTCGTTGGGATACCGAGCCTGGGAGTCGCCACGGACGCCGCTGGCGAACGTGCAACGGTAGAAGTAGTGCCGGGCGATTCCGCCGGTTTCGCCCTGGAGCTGTGCACCGAACTGAATGCAGTCGCGGACCGTGTTGTAGCCCCAGAAGACGTTGTTCTTGACCGGCGTGTTGGAGACCGAAAGCCCGATGTGCGCGCCCCGGTTCACGATGTTGTCCGTCACCACCACATCTCGGGCGATGATTTCGATGCCATACCCCTTGAGCGTGCCATCGTCCGTGCCGATCACGTTTCGCCGCACGGCCGACTGCGTCCCCTGGTCCACACTGAGCCAATGGTCCACCACGTTATCCTCGATCAGCGACCGCGGGCAGCCACCCCAGATTTCGATCCCCAGGCCCTCTCCGCCGGAGCCGCTCACGCGGTTGTGGCGGATCACCAACTCGGCCGAGTGGTCACCGAAGATCCCGCCCCGGCCGGTCGTGTGGATCGTGTTGCCCAGGACCTGGTTCCGTACGCAGCCCCAGGCCAGCCGGATGCCGCCCCCGTACTCGGCCCCCACGCCGATGTTCTCGATCTGGCAGTCGGTAATCCGGCTGTCGGTGACGCCGCGTTCCATCGTCGGGTTGTGGCCGGAGAACAGGATCGCGTGCGGTCCCCAAGTCTTGACGTTCGCCAGGTTGCGAATCGTGAGGTGATGGAGCCACAGCCGGCGGGAGTTGCCGCCACTGATTCCCTGGTGCAGCAATGGACTACTCTGACCGTCCAGCGTCATGTGGGCCAGTTCCACGTCCTCGCAATCCGCCAGACTGATCAGGACCGAGGGCCTGGTGCTGCCGCGCCAAAACGGCGCGGTCGAGAGACTGGGATTTGTTATCCCGTTTTTGTTCCTCCAGGAGCCGCGGCAAAGGCCAGTCGGCGCTGAGACTGGACGGACGGTCCAAGAAGGTCGCGTCCCCAC
>Ga0209613_1003634_pt1 | contig 10070 bp, 8 predicted proteins | sample BioC13SIPDNA_2_FD_185747 | JGI IMG/M metagenome (GOLD analysis project Ga0209613, IMG submission 185747) | Anaerobic biogas reactor microbial communites from Washington, USA - Biogas_R2_A C13 SIP DNA (SPAdes) (version 2) | ecosystem: Engineered > Bioreactor > Anaerobic > Unclassified | place... | reverse complement strand
TGAGGAAGTCGTGATGCGGGTGGAAAATGAGCCGAAACACGAGGAGATTTCTCTGGAGTCTTGAGTCGGTATCCAAAAACCCTTTTTTCTTTTTCCCGGAGCGGATAGACTAAGGGAATGAGCCTTGAGACACAAATTCGAACAAAGGGCGCAGAATTAGGGTTTGATCGGGTCGGGATTACGACGGCCGCACCACTGGAACCCCTGTACGCGGCTTATCATACGCAATGGCTTGCCAAAGGGTGTGCGGCCCGGATGGGCTGGCTGCATCGCAACAATGATAAACGCTTCGCTCCCGCCAAGTTGCTCGAAAGCGCACAAAGCGTTATCTGCATAGCGCTTAACTATCGCCCGCGAAAGGACGAACTGTCAAACACGGCCGCGCTGTCAATCAGTCGCTACGCCCTCTACGACGATTATCATGATTTCATCAAGTCCCGGCTTTTTGCACTGGCCGCCTATATTCAGTCCCTCTGCCCCGACCAACACTTGAAATTCAAGGCCTGCGTCGATGCCATTCCACTGGCCGAGCGAGCACTGGCGCAACGAGCCGGGCTGGGATTCATTGGGCGCAACCATTGCTTGATCAATCCCGACCTGGGCGTCCAACTTTGGCTTGGCGAATTGCTCACGACGCTGCCGCTGAAGCCGGATACGCCTTTATCCAATGATGACTTTTGCGCCGGCTGCAACAAGTGTATCGCCGCCTGCCCGACGGGGGCACTCGGCCGCGACGGGTCGTTTGATGCTCGTAAGTGCTTAAGTTATCTGACGATAGAAGAGCCGGAAGCGATCGATGAGAAAATAGCCTCCACTGTCGGCGGCCGCTTGTTCGGCTGCGACGCCTGCATCACGGCCTGCCCCTACGAAAAAAACGCCCCACCCCGCGCCAATGCCGACTTGCGGTTTCACAGTGAACGTCTCAATCTCCATCCCGAAGCGGTCTTGAATTGGACGCAGACCGACTTTGACGCCGTTTGCAGCGGCTCGCCCCTCCAACGCCTCGGCCTTCAGCGTCTGCAGCGCAACGCGCGTCTGGCCGTGTCGCAATAAAACGCCCAGCGGCGCGGTGGGGATATTACGTTTCACACCAAACCGTCAATTCGCCAGAGAGGGATTATCTCCTTTACGGCGCGATCAATTTCCAGCGAGCCGCGAGGTTCTTGGCGCTGAACTTGGTCAGTGAGGGCGTACTGCGACCCACCGCGGTCAGGGCATAGCCTTCTTTGGCCAAGCTCTTGGGCATAATCCGGTACGTGCCGTCGATTAACTGGTCAATTTGCCATAACTGCTCGGAAGCGCCGGTAAAGGCGGGAACCGCGATCACATCGATGTCCTTGGTTGCGGCCAACGCGCGATCCGTTCCGGCAACCGTGATCTTGAAATAGGGCGATCCCATATAGCCCCCGACACCGGCGACGGGCGTGATCGTCCACTTCTGATGGGCTTGGAGCATATAGTCGGCGATACGAATCTCAATGTCGCCGGCCGGCCAATTTTGTGAGACCACCGCGACATCCTGATCCGGAATCGCCGCGATTGGGCCGGTCTCGCCGCGCCGGGGACGGGTGGTGGACAGCGAAACGGCCTCCACGCCCAACTCCAGCGTAAAGCCGCTGCGCACGGACTCAATGGTAAAGGTGCCGCCCCCGAAGTCTTCGCCGGCGATAGGCCAGCCGTCCTGCCAGAGCAGTGAGCGAATGGCCAGCACGCTGCGGCCCCCGCGGCCCAGATCGGCTTCGTAATGGAAGGAGAATTTCTGGACATCTTCGCCTTGGTCGATCAGGCCGAAATGGCCGGGGCCGACGTTTCGACCGTTGGCAGCAATAACGAGTTTGCCGCCGCCCCGCAGCATATCGACGCCCATGTGATCCACGAAGGGACCCGACACATTCCGCGAGCGGCCTACGCGGATATTATAGGTGGAATTGGCGCTGGAGCAGCACGTGCCGTGAGTCCCAAGGAGATAGTACCAGCCGTCGTTATAGATCATAACGGTGGCTTCACAGTCAATGGCGATATCAATGGGATCATCGTCGTTGATGCGCTTGCCCGTCTTGGGATCCAGTTCGATCTGCCGGATGAAACCGAAGAACGTACCGTAAACCAAGTACAGCCGGCCATTGGTGGGATCCAGGAAAAAGCCCGGATCGATGGCGTCGCAGTCCTCAATGCCGTCCGTTGTAATCACAACGCTGTCGTCATTAAAGCCGAAGTCGGGCGATTGAGGATCGAACGTGTTGGCCCACATCGTATTGATCGCGCCGGCATGTCCGCCCGCCAGCCCCCCGCCTCTTGAGGTATAGCTGATTAAATAGCGATCGCCGATCTTAACGGCGTCAGGGGCAAGGCCGCCGCCGCGACGCTCGGCGCCGCCGCGCCAGGTCCAGCCGTCTTCGGAGATCAGACCGCCGCCGCCGGTGCCGAACGTATAATATTTGCCGTCACATTCCATGATCGTTGAAGGATCGTGGATGTAGGGTTCGCCGTCCAGAGGTAATGCCGGACAATACAGCCCAACGGTAAGCAGGCCGAACAGCGCCACTGTCAGAACACGGGTTTTCATAGAACCTCCATGAATAAACAGGTTTAAGGCAAAGAACAGGATTTAACGTCAAGTCGATCCCGCCCCTGAAAAAACCGACGGCCGGGACCGAACGAAAATTCAAGGTCAGATAGTGTCAAGGTTCAGGGTGATATCCTTGATCGGCTCACCCGCCTCGTCAATAAAGCGAAGGCAGAAATCGCTCAACCCGGGGCCGTTGATGACGGCGCCGCGGATTATGTTTCGGCCTTTCTTGATCGTGAGACGCTTGGACACACAGTCATCCATCACCATTCGCCGATCGCCGAAGAGGCTAACCGCTTCCTGGCCGTTGAGCCACCACATGGACGCCGAATTGGAGCCGACGGCCATCCTCACATCGTGTATTTCCCGCGGACTGTCCACAATAGTGACGACCCAGAAGAGAATGCTGTAGGTCGGCTTGTTCATCGCTTCGGCGAAACGGAAAAGCTTGACGTTAAAGCCGTTCGAGTCCAGCGCATGCCATACCGATTCCTCATCGCCGATCTTGACCTTGTCGCCGTCGCGCGGAACCACGGTGAACTGATTGGGGAAGTACTCCGTACCGATGGCGTTCCGAATGTAACTTTCGGTAAATACGGCGTTGGAGCGGATGGATTGGGGAATCGGCTCAAGCAGCAGCCATCGCTGGAGAAAGCCGTCAGGCCCCGGTGCCTTGACACCCGATGCCGCCGGTTCAAAGTAAGGCGGCATGCTGGATGCGGCCAGGGCCGTGGGTCTGACGACCGTGGGATTGACGACCGTGGGATTGACGACCGTGGGATTGACGACCGTGGGACTGACGACCGCGGGACTGACGACCGTGGGACTGACGACCGAGGGATTGACAACCGAGGGACTGACGACCGTGGGATTGACGACCGTGGGATTGACGGCAGAGCCACCGGCCGGGCTAGAGCATCCTTGATATGACAATACAGCCAAGACGCCGCACACCGGCATCACGATGTTGAAACGCGTCTTCATAAGCAGGACCTTTCACAGTGTTTCCGTTTGTCAGTGCTCAACAATAGCAACGAGTCTATCCTTGATGCGATTTAGATAAGTGAATTGGATTGTATTGTCAACGGATATTTTTTGAAGGAAAATATTGTCTTGCGAACAAGCGGGGGTGCATTAAGATATTTCCCAGTCAAAGTTAAGGTTTTTCCTTAGTTTACGCACCTGCCAGAGGCTTGTACAGTGTGAGGCGAACAAAGGAAGTGTGCTTCGAGCAGGTGAAACAATGAATAACATGATGTATATATTCCCGACAATGGTGTTGCGCGAGCTGGCGGCCGTTTCCAATCAGCTGGAAGCGACGACTATGGCCTCCTTTATGCCGGCACCACCGCCCCAAAGAAGAGAATTCGACGCGTAACAATAACAGCCCTCCTTCAGGCCCTCAGCCTGCCTGTTGCGGTTCAGTGTCCCGCTGAATCGTAACGTTTTTGACTTTCCATCACCCTCCTCCGAAAAACCGGGGTCCGACAAAACGGGAAACCCGGTTTTTTGCATTTTGGGGCTTACAAAAATTGTATGCATTGATGGCAATATCGTTATAATACGCCGATAGAGGTGCCGGCGATTGCAAAGATTAACTGAAGATTAACCTATGGAGCATGGCAGAGTATCGATGAAAGTATCACTGAACCAAAAAATATTGAGTCGAAATGACCAATGTGCCCTCAATAACCGTGATTATTTCGCGAAAAACGGCACTTTGTGTCTGAACGTGATCTCCTCACCTGGCTCCGGCAAGACGACCTTGCTGGCCCGGACGATTCAGGATATGCAGGGGCGCCTGACGATTGCGGTTGTTGAAGGCGATATCCGCACCGATCACGATGCCCAGCGGATTCGGCAGACCGGGGCCGAGGCGGTGCAGATTGAGACCGAAGGCGCATGCCATCTGTCGGCCGGACAGGTCGGCACTGCGCTGCGGCAGATGAAGGCAAAAGAAAAAGATGTGATTTTCATTGAAAATGTCGGAAATCTGGTCTGTCCGTCGGCCTTTGACCTCGGCGAAGCGGGACGGGTGGTGCTGCTCAGCATACCCGAAGGCGACGACAAGCCCGCCAAATATCCCGGCACTTTTGCCGGGGCGGAGATTATCCTGATCAACAAGATTGACCTGATGGACTATATTGAGTTCCGATTGGAGCGGGTACTGGCCGATATTCACGCGGTCAACCCCGACGCGACCGTCCTGCAAGTCTCGGCGACCACCGGACAGGGGCTGGAGGCATGGTACGACTGGCTGATTGACCGGCGCAAGGCCGCCGCTCAGAGGTCATAGATCGACCAGCCGGGGCGATAGGGCTTTTTCAGGAACGCATTTGCCTGGGGCAAGTTGGAAAACTGCCTGGCCGCCGCATCCCACACCAGTATCTGCCGCGAGAGCTGTTCGCGCAAATCCACGCGCAGAGCGATATTGCCCAGCATCACCGCTTCGGTCAGCCGGCCGGCAAACACAAAATTCGAACCAGTCGGCGAGCCGGTCTTGCAGGCGGCCAGCCATTCTTCGTAATGGCCGATGGAACGCGGCAGGGTTTTGGGCGGCGGGGTGTAATCCCGTCTTCTGGATTCGGGGAAGATGTGGCCGTCGAGGATCTTGCCTTTGTCGCCGATGTACAGGGTTCCGCCGTCGCCGAGTTGTCGGCCCGGCTCCAGTTCTTCGGGGCGCGGAGGTTTAAGGCCTCCGTCGTACCAGGTCAGCGTGACCGGCGGCATCGTATCGCGAGCCGGGAACTTGTACGTGACCACCGAGGCTACGGGATAGGTCTCATTATTGACCCGGCTGCAGGCGGCCTGCACCGATTCGGGATAGTCCAGCTTCAGCGCCCGGAACACCGAATCGAGGGCATGGCAACCGATATCACCCAGTGCGCCGGTACCGAAATCCCACCAGCCGCGCCAGCGGAACGGGTGGTACGCCGCGTGATACGGACGCTCAGGCGCCGGCCCCAGCCATATATCCCAGTCCAGATGCCCCGGCACCCGCGGCGTATCGCCGGGGCGGCTGACGCCCTGCGGCCAGTATTCGCCGAACATCCCGTTCATCGGCCGGTCCGTCCAGACGTACACCTGACGGACGGGGCCGATGGCGTCGGCGGCGATCAGTTCCTGGATGCGGGCTGTCCCTTCCGAGGCGTGGCCTTGGTTGCCCATCTGCGTAGCGACCTTCTTTTCGACGGCCGCGGCAGCCATCAATTGTGCCTCCTCTACGGTGTGCGTGAGGGGCTTTTGGCAATAGACGTGTTTGCCCAGCTTCATCGCCGCCAACGAAATCAGGGCGTGGCAGTGGTCGGGCGTGGCGACCATTACCGCGTCGATCTGCGGCTCTTTGTCGAGCATTACCCGCCTGTCGCGGTAGCGTTTGGCGTTGGGGAAGGTGTTAAAGGCGCGGGCCGCACACTGATCATCCACATCGCAGAGGGCGACGATATTGTGCGAACTGACGGCCTCGGCGTCGGAAAAGCCCTTGCCTCCGACGCCCACACAGGCGATGTTGAGTTTTTCGCTGGGCGGGGTCAGGCCGCTGCCCAGCACATGGCGGGGGACGAGGGTAAAGGCGGCGGCGGCAGCGGTTTGGCGGAGAAAGTGACGACGGGTGGACGAGGGATTTGACTCTGTTTTCATAAGGGAGTCCTTCATATCGGCTTGGTTTATTGTCTTGTCATTTCTTTATTTGCCGGATATTAAGTGGTTATATAGGCGTTATTATAAAATAGACGTTTTTGCATAGATTGATATTGCAGATGGATTTGATTTTTGTCCGGCCGGGGGGTATAGTGGCCACCCTTTGAGGTGCGGCATGATATGCGTTGATACTGTTAAGAAAGGACTGTTATGGATTTATTTCAATATAAAAATGGTCGTCTTTTTGCCGAAGGGGTTGACGTGGCCCGGATCGCCGAGGCGGTCGGTACGCCGGTCTATATCTATAGCAAGGCGACGATGCTGGACCATCTTAAGAAGAATCAGACGGCTTTCGCGGCCCTGGACACGGTCATTTGCTATTCGGTCAAGGCCTGCGGCAATATCCATATCCTGCGGCTGCTGGCGCAGGCCGGCAGCGGGTTTGATATTGTCAGCGGCGGCGAACTGTTTCGCGCCCGTCAGGCGGGGGCGGATATGAATAAGATCGTCTATGCCGGCGTCGGCAAGACGGATAAGGAGATTGTCGAGGCACTGGAAGCGGGCATAGCCTACTTCAATATCGAATCCGAGGCCGAGTTGGAGAATTTGATCGCGTTGGCCAAGCAAACCGGCAAGAAGACCAAGGCCGCCCTTCGCGTCAATCCCGATGTCGCCTACCAGACGCACAAGCACATCACCACGGGCGTCAAGGAGACCAAGTTCGGCGTCGATATTGAGCGGGCACAGCGGGTCTTTGCCCAATACGGCCGCAACGGCGCGGTGGATTTGTGCGCCGTACATGTGCATCTCGGCTCCGGCGGCAAGACCATTGACCCGTATGTCAATGGCGTGCGGAAGATTCTGCCGCTGATCGACAGCCTCCGCGACAAAGGGCATCGCATTGAGGCGCTGGACTTGGGCGGCGGTTACGGGGCCGACTACGAGACCGATACCGTCCCTTCGGCGGCCGATTACGCATCGGGCATTGTTCCATTGCTCAAGGATAAATGGCTTAAACTGATCCTGGAGCCCGGCAAGAGCATTGTCGCCAACGCGGGGATTATGCTCACGCGGACGCTCTATAAGAAGCAAGGAGGCAGCAAGACGTTTGTGATTGTCGATGCCGGGATGAACGACCTGATTCGACCGTGTCTGTACGAGGCGTTTCATTTTATTTGGCCGGCTGCCGTGGCCGAGGGATTCATCCCGAAAAAACGTACCCAAGACTATCCCGCCGACGGGCTGGAGACCGTCGATGTCGTCGGCCCCATCTGCGAAGGGACGGATTATTTTGCCAAGGGCCGCCCGCTGCCGCCGGTCGAGCGCGGCGACCTGATCGCAATCTTTACCGCCGGGGCCTACGGCTACACGATGGCCGGCACCTACAATGCCCGTCCGCTGGCCGCCGAGGTACTGGTTGACGGCGATACCTTCTCGGTCATCCGCCGCCGCCAGACGTACGACGACCTCGTCGCCCATGAGAAATAAACACGGCTTGCCGTGCGTCTTACCTTTTGATTTTGTTAACGCCCATTTGAGGAGTTTAGAATGACACAGCGCAGCGCAGCAGGAAGCGGCCGAATAGTGACGGGGTTTGTTTTGATTCTGGCTTTGTGCGGGATGACGGCACAGGCGTCGGATTCCGTTTATCTGTTTACGTCGTTTCGCGGAAACGGCGACGGCCTGCATCTGGCAATCAGCGAAGACGGATATCGATGGACGGAGATTGATGGAATTTTTCTGGAGCCGAAGGTCGGCGGCCGGCTGATGCGCGATCCGCATCTTCTGCGCGGGCCGGACGGGGTATTCCGCATGGTTTGGACGACGGGCTGGAACGATGCGGGGATCGGGTATGCTTCTTCGCGCGATCTGAGGACGTGGACGGAGCAGAAATTCCTGCCGCTGATGGCAGACGTGCCGGGCGTGCGCAATTGCTGGGCGCCGGAAACATTCTATGACGACAAGCGGGGCGAATACATCATCACCTGGTCGTCGGATGTCGAGGGACGCTTTCCCGATACCGTCTCAAACGACCGGATGAACAACCGCACGTACTTTGTCACCACGAAAGATTTTGAGTCGTTCAGCAAACCGACGGTTTTCTTAGACCCCGGTTTTGATCATATTGACGCGACGATCGTGAAGGCCGGCGAGCGGTATGTGCTGACGATCAAAGAAGGCGACAAGCAGGCGCGGAACATCTGGGGGCCGATCTGGCTGGCACTGGCCGACGACGCCCGCGGGCCGTATAAGCTGCTCGATGCGCCCGCGTTGACGGCGCGGGCCGAGGGACCGACGATGGCGCGCATCGGCGACGATTATGTGATGTATGTCGATTACTATACGCACGGCCGCTATGGGGCGATCAGGACGCGGGATTTCAGGACGTGGACGGATATTTCCGACCGGATCTTTGCCGTACCGGGCCAGCGGCACGGAACGCTGCTGACAATCGACCGCCGCATCGCCGACGGACTTGGAGACCATGCGCACCGGATGCCTCCCCCGCCGGTCCTGCCGGGCTACCACGCCGATCCGCATATCGCGGTGTTCGGCGATACGTATTATATCTATCCGACCACGGACGGCAGCGAAGGCTGGGCGTCGCGGTCGTTCAGTTGTATGTCCTCCAAAGACCTGGTGCACTGGCAAAATCACGGCGTGATCTTGTGGTTGGGGGTCGATGTGGAGTGGGCCAATCAGAACGCCTGGGCGCCGGCCATCGCAACCCAAAACGGCAAGTACTATTTTTATACGTCATCCGCTCAAAACATCGGGGTAGCGGTAGCCGATACGCCACACGGGCCGTTTCGCGACCCGCTGGGAAAGCCCTTGGTGGCCCGCGGCGACTATCCCGGCCAGGCCATCGACCCGATGGTGTTCGTCGATGATGACGGCTCGGCCTACCTTTACTGGGGCCAGGGCCATTGTCACGTGGTCAAGCTCAACGAGGATATGATCTCGTTCGATCCGGCGGGGGTTCGCCGGATTACGCCGCCCGGTTACAACGAGGGGACGTTCGTCATCAAACGCAAGGGCGTCTATTATCTGATGTGGTCGGAATTCGATACGCGCGACCCGCGCTACAGCGTCGCCTACGGCATGTCCGATTCGCCGATGGGGCCGTTCACCAAGGCCGCGGAAAACCCCATTCTCAAGGGCGAGGGACAGGTCAAAGGCGCCGGGCATCATTCGGTGGTACAGGTTCCGGGGAAGGATCAATGGTTCATTGCGTACCACCGATTTGCGATTCCGGACGGAACGGGTTACAAACGCGAGACGTGCATTTCGCCGATGCGGTTCAATGAAGACGGCACGATCCAAAAGGTGGACGTCTTCCAGGCCGCCGCGCTGAAATAACGCCGGCTGGGGTTTATCGGGTAAATCGAAGCCGCATCCCGTCTTTGAGGGTCTGGGGCGGATAGAATCTGTATAAAACAATCATCCCGAAATATTCTCAACCGAAACTATATTTTTTCAGCCGAAACTAAAACCCGCTTCATCTATTGAACAGTTGCACAGCCAGACGCTGATGGAAGCCACAAACAGGGCAATTGTGCGATAAGAAATATAATTGCCTGTTATTTTCAAATTCAATCATTCAAAGATGCCGGTGTTATATTTCCCCGCTCGTCTATGGTGTATTTGGTATTGAGCATGCCGACGGTTTTGTACTCATCGGGACCAAGAGGCAAGCGAAGATTGATGACAACTCGATTGTTTTTCCAATCATTTTCAAATTTGCAATCGATTGATTCGCCTTCCGGTCCACATGCAGCTACGTACGAGAGTTTCCATGTACGTCCACCATCTTTGGTGAGGTAATAATGTTTAACAGTGGATGATCCGGCAATCCAGAACT
>Ga0209613_1003596_pt1 | contig 10162 bp, 11 predicted proteins | sample BioC13SIPDNA_2_FD_185747 | JGI IMG/M metagenome (GOLD analysis project Ga0209613, IMG submission 185747) | Anaerobic biogas reactor microbial communites from Washington, USA - Biogas_R2_A C13 SIP DNA (SPAdes) (version 2) | ecosystem: Engineered > Bioreactor > Anaerobic > Unclassified | place... | reverse complement strand
TTTAGATAAATCCAGTAACCTTGTTGATGTTAAAGGCATAATTAACCAAAATTCAACTGGTTATTATGCTCTAAGGCCATATTGCGGTTTCAAAGAACATGGTTTTTGTTATTATGCAAAATCCTCATTCATGTTCATCTACATGTTTTAATAAATTTCTTAACACACCTTTATTAAACATCAAACCTATAGGTTGTGCAAGTAATAGAAGCGGGTTATAATTAGGCGTATAAGGAGTGATAATATCCCATGTACGGCATATTTGATAGAAAACGGAGTTGCTGGAATGAGCGGCTAAAAAAATGTATACTCGAGGGCGGATATACACAGGAGTCATTTGCACATGCTTTAAATAAAAAGTACAGTACTAAATTCACCCAAAAAACCATTAGTAGATGGGTGAATTTGGGTGATGCCAAGAATGGCATAAAGAGTTTTCCAGATTATGAAAACATGCTTCAAGTCGCTGATTTTTTTAGTGTAGATGTTGGCTATCTCACTGGTGAAACAGATGAGGATTCGTTTTCATTAGAGAAGGCGTGTTCTTATATGGGTTTAAATGGCGAAGCGATAAAAGCCATAAGAGAAATTACAGTGCCTGAAAATATGGACAGCTTCTTTGGCAAATATAGAAGGGATACTTTTAACAAGGTTCTTTCAGCAAAAGGATTTCGTAATTTTTTTGAGAGTCTTAACGATCTTCATCAAACATCTATTTCTCCAATTGAAGATAATCGCGTATTCGAAAACTTGGACAGTGCAATTGATTACATGCGTGATCTGGAGTACAAAGGAAAAATTGAAAGATATGAATTGAATGAAGCCCTGGTAATGCTGATAAATGAAATATACCCTAATCCACCTCGAGTAAATTTGAATATCAAGGATGAATAAAAATGCCTTTCTTCCATTATGGAGGAAAGGCATTAACTTACCTATATTTTAGAATTTTAACATTTCACTTTTTTAGTTTCATAAATTCATCAGCAAACGCCTCCGCTGTCGTTCTATTCCGGTCGATACTGATCGTTTCCTTGTTGTAATTTGCGGCTTTTGTCCAATTAAAGGTACCATGAATTACTGTGTTCAAATCTATAATACAAAACTTTTCATGCATTATATTCTGCATTTCTGTTTTTATCATTGTCATCCATTACAATTTCAATATAGTTACACCTTGTGCCTTTTTTTTCAAGAGTTCTTTAAATAGAACGGGGTCTGTAAACCACGCCATGGCTATCCAAATCAGATATTTGGCACTTCGGATTTCTTCAATTATCTGTTGTTGAATACCTTCAAACAAGATCTCTTGACTAATCTCCTCATCAACTGGCAGACTCCCTGGCCTAATCAATAAACTCCAAAATTCATACTCATCATCAGGAGGATAAATTTCATCACAAACCCCATTTAGATATTTCTCATACTTTTTCAACTCTATAATCTTCTCCGGAATAATACAAAGATAAATATATTCTTTATAGTGATTCCAAAGTCGGCGTGTGAATTCACCAGTTTTTTCAAATCTAACTACCGATATTTTCAAAAGTGAAATTATTTGTTCCTTTTCTGGATGATCCCCAACTTTTACAGTATCAATTAATAGTTTCTTGAATTGTTGCTCATTCAAATCCTTCATCCCCAATCTTCAATTTTCATAAAACATCTAAATCGACCACTGCCAGCCCATGTTATCTAAATAGACCACACGCAAACACATGTTATCTAAATCGCTCTGTCGCGTTCAAAATCATGCCTTTGGACTTGTTCCCACGGAGCTATATTTTGATTATTTCACGCAATCTAATTTTTTCTCTCAAACTCGGAAAAGCCCTTATATCAAGCCTTTTTTATAATTTTTTCTCTCAAACTCGGAAAAGCCCTTATATCAAGCCTTTTTTACACACTCACTTCTCAACCCTTGACATCAATACTACCGTCTCCGCAGTAGATTGCAACCAATCAGGCTTCACATTTTGCTCGCCTTCTTGGGCAATCCTTGCATGGATGGTACTAACTGCTTACTGCGTCGCACTGCTCCTTGTAAGCAGAGTAACCACCTCTATATGTGTCATCACATTATTCCTATACAAAATAACAAAATAAATCCACATCGAATGTATATTCATTGGTGTTTACCCCCCCTGTGACAAAGGGGGTGACCTTAGATAGTAAATATTATTTGAAAATAGCGATTTTCCTGTTTTTGAACTCTTCCTTGGAAATTTCTCCACTATCTCTTAAAGCTTTAAGTTTGTCCCACTCTGCTTTTCGCTTCATTCTCTCATGTTCTTCAATATAAGCCCAATCTTCAGCCGTCCCACCAGATGCCATTGCATCTTCAAGTTCTTGGCCACTTAAATCCCATAGGAAATCCCATTCGCTCATAATACTATTCCTCCAATCTGAAATTCTATATTTTGCTGATATTTTTATAAAAATGTCATCGGAGAAGGGTCTACAGCCTTCCTTAATAATTCCAATAGTTGCTTTATATAGGGAAATAACTTATTATCATCGAAATTAATCAGCTCGATTATACCCTCTTCTAGACTTATTATTTTCTGGACGTCACGTATGTCAGATGGGTATTCTCGATTTTCGATTTTAAGCAACATTGTTTTTCCGTTTCGCATAGCTTCAATTTCCTTGTATAGAGGTTTCCCCTTGTGCTTGATGTAATTATACAAATTTCTTATGTTACTGTTTGAGAAATCTCTCCAAAAATTAACAATCAAATCAATAACATCTCGAAATTGTGGCTGCATTACTCGGAGATAATCAAATGGATTGCCTTCAGCGTGGGGGGTACTAACACCGTTTTCTGTTTTTCTCAACATTTCATATGATTCTTCAATCGGAAGCATTCCATAAATATCTTTTGCGTTTATGATATTTCCATCGCTGTCAAATTTATAAAGTGCATATTCAGCAGTAACGTATGTAATTGTCCATGATAAATCGACTAAAATATTATAATTCAATAAAGCTGTTTCATATAATTCAGATTTAAAAATCAACTCAAACGCTTTCTGACTATTCAAATCATCCACTGGATTGAACCAGTAGCTCCAATCTTCTTCAGCTGTTTTTCTAATGAAAATTCGAGCAGTGTAATAACGGTTGAAAATCTCATGCCACTTTGAAACAAAATAGAAGTCTTGATTTATTGGTAATGCGGTTCCGACTAAATTAAATTTTGTACTGTTCGGCGGTTCTATAGTGCCGAATATATCATTTTTAAACATATCTTCCATATATGATCACCCTCAACTTATTATCTTCCGTTCAGCTTCTCTTGCTCTATAAAAGCATCGAGGGATATCCCAAAATCGTCGCAACCATCAGGGAACATTTTATCCGCTTCTTCCATCGACATCCCATATGTATCTTGGCCATTATCTGTTCTGATTCCATGCCCGGCACATACATTTCCAAAGTTAAATTCACATGTTGAGCAGTTTTTTTCTACAAGTTTATCGCCTGTATTTGCTTTCATTCTTCTTATTTTGTCGTTCATTATAGCACCTACTTTCTACTCTCATATTCCTGTTTTTAACTGTCATCTTAAAGGCTATCTACTTGAATTTTTTATTTGTTATTTCTCTTATGATTTTACAAAACATATCCCATTCCTTAGGGAACTTATTGTCTCCATGTTTCTTAATAGTTCTTCCATCAGCCATGATTTCAACGCTCCACTGAGTTCCATCGCAAACTTCTGGTTCTATATACTTGGCTTTCCAATTCAGCAGATCAACCATCTTCAGCTGCTCTACAAACTTATTTGCAGTAGACTCTCTGATTGTTTTGTTGATTGATTCTTCTTCCGCACCTCCGCCCCATTGACTCCATAGGGTTTTGAGGTTAACTAAATCAATTTCTACATTATAATATCCGCCAAAGAATCCACCGACTGATGCTTTTATTGTTGTTATTTTATTGTAGGCTGCATCTATAGCCTGCTCCCGGTTCCATTCATGCTCGCAGTCTTTGCAGAAATATTCCGGGCTACCCTCAAATATACAACAGCCACCCAACTTAACCTTGCCAGCTTCAGCCTCATTGAAAAGCTCATGGCTAGGATAACCATATACTATTCTAATAGAATTTTTCGAACCGCAACGAGGGCATTGTTTGTAAATAATACCCATCACTCAGCCCCCCTGCCAGATTCTTTATAGAGCTTTCGAAGTTTTTTTAGAACTGCTAAGAGATCTCCGCTATCTATCCTTCTCTCTATTGCTCCATTCGAAAAATGATCTTCCCTCATAATTGCCGTAAGCAATGCTCTTGCTCGTTTGAAGTCGGCATTTTTTAAAGCTCTCAGTTCTACATCAACATCAATCGGCCTTGTACTCAGGTATTTATCGTACTGCCCGTCCATAAAGTCTGCCTTATAAAGTGACTGAAGAAAATCTGACTCATTACCTAATGAGTTATTTCTTAATCCCTTGATGTAAGAAAACACCAATTCAACACTAGCCTTTTTAATATATTCATCAATGTCAAAGTCTTTCAGTTTTTCTGTTTTTTCTAAGTATAGTGGGTGGTGTGGGTGTCCAAGCTTTGAAACTTGACCGGCGCTATACCATTTACAATCGTAATCTTTTGATATATCAACAATCTGATATAGGCAATTCAACAGGTATGGTCGCTTTGTAATTACTGTACCCCATGCTGCCCAAATTGCTGGTTGTTTATTTTTCATTACATTTTCGATATGTAGCAAGTTCTCACATACCAAGCCAAAGTCACGCTTATCATGCATATCTTCTGGATCTGTTGCTCTTTGTGGATATACATTAAGCATGATCCAGCTGTCAAATCCATTTGCTTCACTTACTCTAACAACTGATTTCAGAGTGTTATCCAGCACACCTGGTTCTGCGGTACTAGGATTAACTCCGATACAAATCAGTGGTTTTTTTCCGACAGTACCAAGTAGATATCGACTTGAATTATCTTTGTTTTTTTCATAGATCCAATTCATCTTCTTCACCCCCCAATAGCCTAGATACAGTTTCTTAATGCCCGTTAATCAAATCATCAGTAACTTGCATTACGATAGCTTTTCATACCCCATATTTTATGGTAGGAAATCTAAGAACAGCATTTCTTTCTTACTTTCAGGACTTGCAAATTTCATATTCCATCGTCTTTCCATAAAATCAATCAGCTTAATTCCTCGCTCAAGGATATTATCCGCATTCCAGTCTGCATATGCTGCTACCTCGATTTCACTATGTGATCCGTCTGTATACCCCTTATGCGATTTACCCACTGGGGATTTCTTATCAGGAAAGCTGTCATTTTGCATGCTTGAATTTTTGCTACTTGAAAGGGGTAATAAATTCCCAAGTGAACCAGTTAAATACTTCTTTTGTTCTTCTGTATAGTTTGCAAAAGCATTCTTCCAGTAGTCATTGTCCGGTGTTTGAGGATAAATATGCTCTATGGATACTTTGTCTTTTTCACTTTTTATAAATAGTGTCCAATCAATTTTCTGGTTGCCATTTTGCATAACTTTTTCTTGCTCATATTCATATAGGAAGTAATGCAGGCCATTCCACCAATAAAAACCGCCACCATTTTTATAATGCCTACCTATATATGATTTGAAAGGCTGGATGTCAAAGGCCGTTTCTGGACTTAGCCACTCTTCAATCCTGGCTTTTAGTGTATTGCATATTTCATCGACAGAAATATCACCATTTCGTAATTGTTTGGTTAGTCTATAATACTCACTGTTTCGGTATGTAGATAAAGCCCTGCCAACCCTAAATGCTATAAAGATGAATCGTTCAATTTCCTTAAACAGCTTTACTCTACTTGCTGTTGAAATATCTGCTCTTACATATGACGCAACAACAAGCGGTCTAAAATATGCGATACCTATTCTGTTTAATCTATCAAGCCATATCTGCTCTTCTTTTGTTAAATCCGAGTTATTCAAAGGATTAAACGAGTTGTACCAATGCACCGCTGCCGATTGGAGACTTTTCACATAATCAGATATTTCTTTTGGCGCCAGCTTTGCTCTCATTACTACCTTTTCTTCAGTGCCATTTTCTTCAGTCTCTTCTTCTACGTCCTGGTCCCTTATTTCTGTGATATCAGCAATTGAATCCAATTTAACTTCCGTTTTATTAAATACATTTTGCGGCGTGAATTTTTCCTCAAGTAAGAATTTTATATAGTCGTCGCCCTTTTGCCTCGTGTATTGAAAATACATGATCCAATGGGCTGTAAGAAAGTCATCATCAGATAATGGATTCTGCTTATTACGACCAAGTTGATAATAGACATCTTTCCAAGCATCATTTATATCCTCACGCAATATCGCTCTTTCATCATCAGTAATTTCATAAGGTTCATAAAGGGTTGTTAAATAAATCAGACGGTTTTTAAGAAGCTCCAAATTTGATAGCTTTTTCCCTCTGTTATTCATAGTTTCAAAAGCTACAAAAACATCAAAGTCATCCTCTATCTCATGTAAATTGAACATGAGATTCTGTGTTACTTTTCTAAATAACGTTTCAATCTCTGAAATGCCATAAGTCTTATAGTAGTTCTGCAAATTATCCTTAAAGAATTGTCTGGCATTTTCAAGATTTAATGTATAAAAGGTTTCTGTTATACTTCCACCATCAGGCTCTCCTAATATTTTATGTCTAAGATATTTAAAGCTAGGATTGTCCTTCTCATAGCCAAACTTATAAGTATTCACTAAAAACTGCGGGGGCATCTGAACCACAAGATATTCTTCTTTTATCTGCTTAAGGCTAAATGTTCCAATATAGATATCTGTCTCAGCCTTCCCTTGGTTCTCTGGAATTGCTTTTATTAGATTTAATATTTCATTAATGAAAATTACAAATGTAGTCAATCTTTGTTGACCATCCACAATATGAAAAGGTCTGAATGCTCGATCTTTGATCAACCAGCGTTCTGCTGTCCAATTTTCAGCTTCATAGTCCTTCTTCGAAACCTGTTTTAATGACAAAAGGCCGGTATAATGAAATCTTTCACTTGGGAGATTAACAATATCCTCCCAGAAGTCCTTTAACTGCCGCTTTTGCCATGCATAACCTCGTTGGTAGTCAGGTATCTTAAAAATTCTATCTTTGAAAATACTCTTTAACGACTCTAATGTTTGCATTTATATGAATCCTCCTCTTAAGAGCAAATCGGTTTTGCTTATTTTTTCATTTACGCTTGTTTAAAGCCAAAACTCTCAAGCCGCTCCCTGCACATAATTTTTTCCTCATCAGTGAACAGCTCTGCATACTCTGGTTTTAAAACATGCGCTTCAACTGAAAGATCTAACCGCCCATGCTCCCATAAAATCTCAAAGCCGTCTGTCCCACCATCTTTAGCTATCAGAATTTTGGCAGCTTGTAATCCACCTTTTTCACAAACTAACTGCCAGAATCGAGACGCATTATACTTCAGTTCTTTCTTAGCTGTCAGATAAATATTTTTCATATCTTCATTGAAATTCTTCTCTAATTGATTCATGTACTCACCCCCAAAGAATTTATTTTATTTCAATCGCAAAACTCGGATTAATTGTCAAATAACCTCTCTCATTTCTGCATATCCCCGCCCAATCTAGAACAGCCGCAATTACGAAGCCAGGCCCAAATGCTGTCTCTCCTATTTGTGCGCCATGTACTTTGTGAGCTATATAACCTTCCACTGAGTCAAGTGGTAAATCATCGCTTCCGAGCTTTGCTCCTGAACGAGCTTTACCCTTCATTGCTTTTCCACCATTCTGAATAACCACTTCAACCGCTGCGTCGAACACTTCCCAAATGAGATGATTAGGAACGGGAATCTTTGGTGAAACTAATCCCTTGCCGTTAGGATCAAACCCAATATCGCATAAGTCACCGCTATAAAGAGGAATCGAAGCTCTACCACCAACCGCATTAAGCTTCTCTTTAATTCTTTTAATAACCGGGCTGTCGGTTTCTTTAATAGGCTGATTGTCCACTGTTATCATAGCAGTCTCATTCCTTTCTTCAACTTTTATCGGAGACAGCTTTAATTTATCTAGAATATCATTAAACTTCTTTTTTACAGCAGGATAAGACATCCCCTTTTCATTTTGAAGGGTCTTGAAGTTTCCTTGCGCCCTCAAAAAGCTTTCAACAAAATCGAGTTCGTCTGCTGAAAGATAGTCAAATTTACTAAGAGGAAAATCACCATTTAATTCTAATTCACAATTGTCGCAACTAAGTTTGGTTGCGATTAACTTTTCATTGCATCTTGGGCATGTTGCCACTAAGTCCTTTACCATAATACCCCTCCTCTTATAAAGAAATTATATCTCTCAAATATATTGTTGTCAATGTAGTATGTAATTTCATTTATAACTACTTTTTGAGTAATAAAAAACGACTGACTCAGAATCCGCTCCAAATCAGTCACATTTTATTGCTGTTTTATTCACCTCCACATTCCATCTCTGTTCCGTCCATAAAAGTTACAACCAATTTCCCGCTTTCGTAAACCTTGATGTGGTCCAACGTCTTAAGCATAAAGTCTGTATCGAAATCCGTGATGTGTGCGGCATTCTCTGTGATATCCGAGAACTGCACCGCTCGGTATTGCTCCAGCGGATTGCCGAATTCAGCATATCTCTCCCAACGTACCTTCATCTCTTCTCTGCTGTCGATGAGAAGGTTCCATGCCATTACGAACGCTTCCTCGAGAACCGCTTCATCCACATGACGGTTGGTGCAGCCTTGAACACCCTTAACCCTATATCGTTCCTGGCATTGCCACACCTTACGATAAACGCCACCTGTTTTCCAACCCTTTCTGGTGAAAGCCTGATTGCAGGTACCGCATATTACCTTGCCAGCAAAGGGATTTGTTTCAGGCTTGTGTGAATAGGAATTTGTACCATGTTTAGCAATGTATCTGTCTCTGCGTTGCTGCTCAAGCTGCGCCGCTTCCCAAATCAAAGGGTCAATGATGGCTTCGTGGTTGTCCTCAATATGGAACTGTGGTATTTCACCTTGGTTTTTTGCTCGCTTCTTTGTAAGAAAATCCACCGTATAGCTTTTTTGCAGAATCGCATCGCCTTTATACTTCTCGTTGCAAAGCATACTCTTAAGGGTCGTGGCTTGCCACACAGTCTTTCCGTTCCAGTTCTTAATACCCTCACGCTCAAAAGTCCTCTTGATGTGGTCCACTGTTTTGCCCGAAAGATACTCGTCATACAGCCTTTCCACGATTTTTGCCTGTTCTGGATTCGCTACCAAATTACCGTTCTCATCATTGTCGTAGCCAAGGAAGCGCTTTGTACTAATGCCAAATTTCCCGCTTTCATATCTTCGCCGAATGCCCCATTTTGAGTTCTCAGAAATGGATCGGCTTTCATCCTGGGCAAGAGAGGAAAGAATAGTAAGCAAAACTTCTCCTTTGGCATCAAGTGTGTCTATGTTTTCTTTCTCGAATATGACCCCGACTCCGAGTTCCTTTAGTTCACGGACATAATTCAGACAATCCATGTTAATGTCAATCATAAATCAGGCCACAAACCGGTAAAATATTAGGCCACCCAGATAAAAAAATTAATCCATATTGGTTTGCTGGGTAAGAGCCTGTTTAAATCGGTAACTCTCACCATTGATATTAAGAATATGGGCCTTGTGGGTGAGCCTATCCAGCAGGGCGGCCGTCATCTGATCATCCAGTAACACCTCCGTCCATTTAGGGAATTCAAGATTTGTGGTTATAATAGTACTGCCTCTTTCGTTCCTGCTTGAGCAAAATTGAAATAGCAACTCAGCTCCGGTTTTACTGAAAGGCACATAGCCAAGCTCATCTATGATCACCAGATGATATGTTGCATATTGCTTTTCCAACCTGTTTAGCCGGTATTCCTGTTGAGCTGCCAGCAGTTCATTAATTAATCCGGCGGCGGTAAAGAATTTAACCTTCAGTCCTTTTCGGCAGGCTTCATAACCCAGAGCAGTTGCAATATGGGTTTTACCGTTATGAAAAGCTTTTCATAACGGTAATTATCAAAGGTTTTTAGTTATGGAAAGATTTTAAACATAAACCCATATATACAGTACTGCTAGCTCAAAATCTTTCCATAATATTTGGCGATTAGTGGCAGAGGTTCTCCAGCCACTGAAGTATA
>Ga0209613_1003585_pt1 | contig 10181 bp, 14 predicted proteins | sample BioC13SIPDNA_2_FD_185747 | JGI IMG/M metagenome (GOLD analysis project Ga0209613, IMG submission 185747) | Anaerobic biogas reactor microbial communites from Washington, USA - Biogas_R2_A C13 SIP DNA (SPAdes) (version 2) | ecosystem: Engineered > Bioreactor > Anaerobic > Unclassified | place... | reverse complement strand
TGAACTTACCCCCCTTGATTTCACCCCCTCCCGTATGGTATAATAATAGTAAGAATCGTTCCTTACCAGTTCAATAACCTGCCCATCCTGGCCTGCCCGCGTTTGTCGCGGGTACGCTGTCCTTGCCATTCCTTGCCCGGCCCTCGCGCCGGCGTTGTTCTACCTTGAAAGCCCCACCGGGGCATCTGACGTTTTTCACGCCTGACGGATTCACGTTCTCTTACTGAACGGCCTCCGCCCACGTTAGATGCCACCCCGCGTGGGGCTTTTTGCGTTCCAATGATACCTTGAGTCCGTGGTCGCGGCATCGGCCTTGCAGCGCAAGGCTTGTGCCGAGGCTCCGGCCTCACATCCGGCCCTGATCTGTACAGATTGGGGCGCAATGGGCAGAACCTTAACAACCTCAATACCTTATTCTGAATGCGAAAGGCAGAGCCGTGGGCAGCGCCCGGAAGACAAATCCGGTGCTCTCCTGCGGCTGCCAATACGCGATCCTGAACTGTGACAACGTTTCAACGTCACACGTGATTTCTCTGCCCATCTTTGCTTTGGCCTCTCCTGCACCCCGGCCTATCAACAGTCGGTGCGTGGGAGACGCACTGATTGATACCCTTGTTCTACGCCGCAGTACCCCGACCTCGGCCTCACCTTCATGGTTCAGCCAGGCGATGGGGCGTCCGGCTGACCAAATGTGTTTCATCGTTGTCCTTCACACGGGAGGCGCATCGTTCTCCCGTTGTGGAGAACCGTGCGCCTCTCAATTGTGATCCAATCTGCAATCCAAAATCATCAAATCTAAAATCCAAAAGGGAGGTATGTAGCAATGGCTTGGCAAGATCGTAACGACTCGCAGATTCTGCAAGAGGAAATGGTGTGCGAATACCCGTTCATCCAGTACGTGAATGACGGGAGCACGTTGGACCCCCGTGAAGCAACCGGGGGCTTTGCGATGAGCGCGGAGCAAGTCGAACTGCTCAAGGCCACGCCCAACGGCGCGGTCGAACACACGCTCATCTTCAGTACCGGCGAAAGCGAACCTGTGTTCTTCACCGACTGGCTGCGCTTCGTGCCGCTGGCGACACGCTTTGCCTGGGTCAAGGACGGCAACCGGCTCGGCGGCTTCGTGGACGGGGCGCGTGGGAAACTGCAAGCTCTGGGCTACGTGGAGACCGAAAACGGATATGCCGGTCCGGTGATGCTGACCGTCAAAGGGATGGCATCGAAAGACCTGGCGCAGGCATTGCGCGAACACCGGCAGGCCGTGCGCAAGGCAACGCAAGGCAAAGCGCCAAGCGTGTTCTTCTCTGTGTTGTTGCACGCTGCCGAACCGGAAATGCGCGGGACCAAGCAGAAGAGCCGCGCCACCCCCATTGCGCGCTCCAACGAGTTCGATCCAGACGTAGACTACGTCGGGGACGAACTGGCCGACATCATCGAGGCCGAGTGGGAGACGTACAAGCAGTGGGCGGCGGCCTGGGAGAACAACCCCGGTCCCAACGGTGACGGTGAACTGGCTGACGGCGATGCGCCGGTCGAGGAAGAAGGCGCTGCGCCTGACGCCCCGACACGGACGGGCAAGGTGGACGCTGCTCCAGTGACGGAGAGCACCAAGCGGTTGCTCACGGCGTTGATGCGCGGCAAAGGCTTCGCGCCGGACGCCATCGACAGTACACTGGACGGCATCACCGCCGACGCCGCGCAAGCCTTGCTGGCTGAACTGAAGCGTCAGGGGTAAGCGATGGAAGCGAATGTACACCGCATCTATCGTCGTCACCCCGCGCAGCACGGTCCGACGCGGCAAGCCGACGCGCACCCACCGCAGGAACCCCGCGAAGCGGAGAACCTGCACTGGCGACCGCAGTCACAAACTGCGGCGACTCGTCCGATTCAACGCCCAACAGAGAACTTGCACTGGCGGCCGCAACGCCAGCCAGCGCACGCGCCGACGCCACGTCACCCTCGGTCCGCACCCCGGCGCAAGCCGCGTGGACGAGCCAGGTGGTGGCGTCTGCTGTTCTTGTTGGCGCTGATCGTGCCTGGTCTGACGGGGCTGTATGTCCAAGCGCCGCGCCTGTTACCCTTCACCGCCCGTCACGGTGCGCACCCCGGCCTGCTCTTGCTGGCCGTGGTCGCCCTGGTGGTAGCCGGTGGACTGAAACAGGTGGTCTGGTTCAAGACCATACAGCGCGTCGCGCCCACGTTGTCTGAGGAGTAGGTTTCTGCCGCAATCCGCGAAAGCGCCTGTGGACTGGCTCCCAGGCGCTTTTCTCCATTCCTGTCCTGTCGAGGAGGCTGTGCATCTCCCTGACAGGAGACGCCGGCCTTCCTCGTCATCTACGAGGAGGTCTATATGAGTATCACCCCTGTTCTGAAGCTGCCTGTCTTGGCAGCACCCGCGTACCCCGTGGCCTTCACCCTGGAACAACAGCAACGCCGCGCCTGGCTGATCCAACAGACCGGCACCGCGCTGCGTGCTGATTCCACGGTGACTCATCTACGGGGCACGATGACTCCCACACCGCCGCGCGCGGTGTGGCTGGACTTCACGTTGTCGTATGACGCCACGCCCTATTGCCTGACGTTTCCCCACACCGCGCCCACCGTAACCCTGTGGATGCCGGGGCGCTTCGCGCCGTGGGAGACGCTGGCAAGTTGGGTGCTGGCCGAGTTTGCGACCAGCGCAGACTTATGGCAGGCCGTGAAAGCCACCCTGGATGCGCCGGAACTAGACGTGCTTCACCGTTGGCTGGAAGAAGAACCCTGGTTCGACGCCGGAGGTGCGCTGTGAATGCGACACTCACCCGCGAACTCCAACAACGGTTGGGCTACCACTTCGCCAACCCTGATTTACTGCGCCTGGCCTTGACCCACAGTTCCGTCAGTGTGCAGAACTATGAACGCCTGGAACACCTGGGCGACGCGGTGCTGGAGTTGGCGGTGACCGACTGGCTCTACCGCGACTTCCCGCATTTCGGGCTGGGGCAGATGAGCATCTTGCGTGCCGAGTTGGTGCGCGCCGAAAGCCTGGCGCGCTTCGCCCGGCAACTGGAACTGCCCTGGGCCGTGCGCTTGAGTCAACGCGCCGACAGTCGCGGCCTGCGCCAACGCACCTCGGTACTCAGCGACGTCTTCGAGGCAGTGTTGGGCGCAGTGTTCGTGGACACGGCGTTGGACAACGGCCACGCCGACCTGACGACGGTGCAAACCGTGCTCCGTCCGTTGGTGACGCCGCTGGCCGACACGGTGATCCACCGCAACCCCGGCTTCTACCGCGTCCCAACGACAGAACTCACGCGGCACTCCCTGTCACCCTGATGATCTGGCGACGGACAGCCCTTGTCTGTAACCAGTAACTCGCAACTCATAACTCAAGGAGGTACCTCGTATGAACCCATTGTTGTCATCCGCGTTGGCTTACACCCGCGCGGGTCTTTCTGTGATTCCCTGTAATCGGCGGCGCAAACAGCCGCGCCTGCGGCGGTGGAAGCCGTACCAGGACCGTCCGCCTACGCCTTTCGAGGTGTGGCGCTGGTTCGGTCCCTGGACGCAGGCCGATGCCCTTGCCGTGGTCACCGGCAGCGTCAGCGGCGACCTGGAAGTGATCGACTTCGATGCGCCGGCGTTGTTCGCACAATGGGCGACGGCGCTGACGCAATACGACGCGGCGTTGCTCGCGCGGCTGCCCGTGGTACAGACGCAGCGCGGCGGCTATCACGTGTACTATCGTTGTGACGCGGCGATCAGCGGCAACCAGAAACTGGCCGTTGATCCGGCCAAGCCGGACGGCAAGTTCACGCTCATCGAAACGCGCGGCGCGGGCGGCTATGTGCTGGCCCCGCCGAGCGCGGGCTACACTGTGCTGCAAGGCGACCTGACCGCGATCCCGTTTCTGAGCTGCGAAGAACGCGCCGCGTTGCTCGATACCGCGCGGCAGTTTAGCCGTGTGCCATTGACCTGCGCTCCGCGCACGGCGATGACGCCCTGGCGCTATTCCACGCAGACCCACCGCCCCGGCGACGACTACAATCGGCGCGGGGACGTGGTGGGGGTGCTGGAACGCCACGGCTGGCGCTGTGTGCGCCACGTCCACGAAGCGTCCTACTGGCGGCGACCAGGCAAGCGGCTCGGTCACTCCGCGACGTACAACTACCGTGACTCGCGCTGCTTCTACGTCTTCACCAGCAACGCCCCGCCGTTTGACCCCGCGCGGGCCTACAGTCCCTTCGCCGTGTTTGCCTTGCTGGAACACGGGGGAAACTACCACGCGGCGGCCACGGCCTTGCGGCGGTTGGGATATGGGAATAGCTGTTAGCTATCAGCCGTCAGCGCTCAGCTTGAGCAGCTATACCAGCATTCGGCAGTGACAGCGCTGTGGCCTCTAGGCTGATAGCTGAAAGCTGATTGCTTACTGGCCCTGCTGAGGACACTACGTCTCAGCAGGGCCGCCTGTGAAAGCAAGGAGTATTCGATGAATCTGCAAATGGGCACGCTTGCGTGCCGGGAATGTCAACAGCCACTGCTGCTGGTAACACACAGCGACGGCGAACAGCGCGTCATCACCCTGTCTGACCCGGCACAGCCCGGATTCGACACGATGAGCACACGTTGTCCGCATTGCGGGTGGTACTACCGCCCCCGCGCGCGGCAACGGCTGGCCGATATAGCACAGCCCGCGCGCTTGATCCCCTTGAGTGCACTGCACTGAAAGGAACACCAATATGAACCTGAAACCCTATGTAAGCCTTGTCTACGTTGAAACATTAGCCGACTTTGCCCGCGAAGTGTCGCTTGATCGTCCGGTGCGGCTACTGTTGTCCCACCAGACGCAAGGGCAGAGTCCCTTGTTCACCCGTGTCTACACACTGACGTTAGCTGGATTCAACGCCGATCACGAACTGGTCATCCTGGCCGACACGGTGCAGATCGACCTCGACCCACTAGGACAACAGCCCTGGACGGCGAGTGGACGATCCATTGCCGAGCAAGTGGCGACCTGGCGTTCCCTGGTGCGCGAGTACCTGGAAGCACACGGCTACACCGTGTGGCCGGCAATGTACGCGCTCCCCAAGGACTACACTACCTTGCGGGGCACGTTCGAGTGTACGCGCTGGCGCAAGACCGGCGACACCTGGTCTGTCGAAGCGGCTACACCTGAAGCGGAGGCTACAACATGTCCTACCGCCTGACCTACAACGATCGCTTGTACATTCAATGTGACGTCTGTGGAAGAGTGTATCCGCAGCTCTTTGCCGACGACTTTGCCTCACCTCTGCCATCTGGCTGGGGTGGCCGACCGTCGCACGTGCGTTGTCCGCGCTGTGAAGCGACGTGGCCGCAATGCGATATCTACGGCCACGGTTGGAAATCCGGCACGCCCGTGCCGGTCATCGACCATTGGACCGGCGCGCGGTTAGGCCCGGTGTTTCCCGGCAGGCCGCCGGAGCACTATCCGCTGGGCTACTTTCGTAGCTTTGGCGCAGCCCAAGTGCCGTATTTCTCACGCGAAGCGAAGGTACAGCTCTTGAGCCACTGGATCAGCAGCGCCGAACGGGTGTTGCCGACCTTGAGCCGTCACGATCGGCCCGCGCAAGAGCGCCGCATCGCCCGCTGGCGAGCGGAGTTTGACGCGCTGCTGGCCGAGATCGCGGCAGACACACGCCCTTGAACTGAAAAATAAGCATCAACCTTGCAGGAGTTTCTGCCGCTCCTGCAAAGGGAGTACGTGGGCAGAAACTCCTGCATTCATCTCAAAACCAAGACTATGCAGGAGGAACTGAAATGGGAACTTTGCACACTTTGCCCTTACACGAACGCCCGGCGGCGCGCTTGAGCTACGTCGGCAGCGGTGGGGTCAGCCAGGTCGAACTCCTGGCGCTCCTCATCGGCGGCCCCGACCAACTCGACATCGCGCAAGCCGTGGTGCAACGCTTTGGGGACACGCTGCCCCAGGCGTTGACCGAAGAACTGCTCAGCATCCCCGGCATCGGGGCGGCGACGGCGGCCCGGATTCGGGCGGCCCTGGAGCTGGGACGGCGTTTTGCCCACGGGCAAGACAACGACCGGCGACAGATCAGCAGTCCGAGCGACGCTGCCGACATCCTACAGGCCCTCATCAGCCACGCTGAACAAGAGTGCTTCGCCGTGCTGTATCTGGACATCCGCAACCGCGTGCAGGATCAGGAGATTCTGTATCGGGGGACGCTCAACACCACGCACATCCGCGCCGCGGAGATCTTTCGAGGTGCGGTGCGGCGCAATGCGGGCGCGGTGCTGGTAGGGCACAACCACCCTTCCGGCCAGCCGAGTCCTTCACCGGAAGATTATGCGATGACCCGCAACCTGATCGAAGCCGGCAGGCTGGTGGAAGTGGAGGTTGTGGATCACGTGATCCTGGGCCGTAACCGGTGGGTGAGTCTACGCCAGAACAGTGGTGAACTCTGGGAGACGCTGCCGGGGGTGATCCGATGAACGGTGGCACACCTCAACCTGGCGATTGGCGCACACGACACGCTACCGTCGTTGAATCTGATGAGGCGTTAACCGCCGTGGAAGCCTGTCTGGACGGCCCCGCCGATCCAGAGACGCCAACACCGCCGACCACAGTGCCCTCCCAATGGGAGGACTTGTTGGCAGGACGGCTGGCGCAATGCCACCTACCGGGCGGCGTCCTGGAACGTCTCATTGCCGAGGCCGTGGCCGACACAATGTCAACAATGGCCGCGACGTTGGAACGCCAGTTGCGCTTCCGCATCGACCGCGAGCAACGAGCGCAGTTGCAAGCCTGTGACGATTACTGAGTCATACTGTGTTTTCCCCGCAGGGAGACGTAGCCCTCCCTGCATCTCAGGGGAAGTTCCGGCGCTACGTCTCCTTGCGGTAATCCCAAGACCCGTAAGGAGTGAAAATGTCTGTCATCACCCGTTTCCCCAAGTTGTCCGCTGTCCGTCCCCTGATCCAACATTGGCCTATGCAATGGTGGCAGTGGGGCAAACTCATCGGCGTAGCGTTGCCACTCTTGTGGCTGTTGACCGGCGTGCGTCACCCGCTGGCCTGGGCTGTAGCGCTGCATCTGTTCTGCGACTTCACGGCGCAGAGCGGTACGACCGTAACCGGAAAGGCGTGTCACGAATGGCGTATCCTGGTTTACCACGGCTTCATCGCCGGGGGCTGGCCGGGGTTGTTCGTGGCCGGTCTGCCGGGTCTGTTGGCCGGGGCAGTAACGCACAGCCTCATCGATGCCGCCAACAAGTTCGGCTTCGATGATTGGCGCGGCCCCGTCCTCGATCAACTGAGTCACGTGGCATTGATCGTATTGTTACATTTCTCCGCGTATTGGCCTACTCCGTGAGTGCTGACATCGTTTGACGATTCCAGCACTCTGCGACTCTATGTCGCGCATCCGCAAGGGAAGCGGACGTGTGGATGCACTGCATCCACCCTCCGCTTCCCCGGCCTTTTCCCTTGCATCTTGCATCTTGCATCTTTTCTCCTCCACAGGACCGCGCTGCGTGCGGCTCTGCTTTTCGCAGAATACGTTTTTTCCCCGGCAGGGAGGCGCATCGTTTCCCCGCCTGGGGATGCTGTGTGCCGCCTTGCCACCAAATCTATCTTGAGCAAGGAGGCTCGAAAATGCAACTAACCTGTTTGAACGAAACCTTGAGTCACGGCCTGAGCCGGGTGGGACGCGCAACGTTTCCCCGTGCAACGGCACTGCCCATCCTGGGCCACGTCTTATTGGACGCCACACCCGGTGCGCTGACCCTCGCGGCCAGCAACCTGGAATGGCACATCGTCCAACGGATTCCCGCCGAGGTCGTCACCCCTGGGCGCGTCACCGTCCCTGCGGCGACCTTCGCCGAATGGGTCAAGATGCTACCTGCCGGTTTGACCTCGGAACTGACACTGGACGCCACGTCTCTCACGTTGTCCCTAGCCTGTGCGCCGGTCAAGGCCAGCTTCCGTGGCCTGGACGCGACAGAGTTCCCGCTTCTGCCGGAACCTGACGCCGACAGCGTGGAAGTCGAGGCCACGGCCTTGCGCACCGCCCTGACGCGCGTGGCATTCGCCGCCTCGGAGGACGCCGCACGTCCGGTGTTGATGGCCGTGCTGGCGCACTTCGCGGGAGAAACCCTCACGCTGGCGGCTGCCGATGGCTACCGCCTGTCCGAGGCGCAAGTCCCGCTGGCTGCGCCGGTCGCTGCGCCCTTCGATGTGCTGATCCCCGCGCCGGTCTTGGCCGAGGTGCAACGGTTGTTGGGCCGCGAAGGGACGGTGACGCTCACTGTCACCGACCTGCGCGACCGCATCGCCCTGCACTTCGACGCGACCACGGTGGTCTCCCAAGTCGTGGCCGGGACCTACCCCAACTACAAGGCGGTGATCCCGACCAGTACGGCGACGGAGGCGACACTGGAACGCGCGGCGGTGCTCCACGCCTGCCAGCGGGCGCGCGTCTTTGCCCGCGACGTGGGCGGTATGGTGCGCCTGCACCTCGACGACGCCGGCCTGGCGGTGATGGCAGAGTCCAGCACGGGCGGCGAGGGCGGCACGGTCGTCCCGCTGGTGAACCAGCAAGGGCCGGCGCTGGACATCGCCTTCCAGGTGGACTTCCTGATCCAGGCGTTGGCGGCGCTGGACACCTCGCTGGTCGGCCTGCGCTTCAACAGCGCGCGCCAGCCGGGTGTCATTGGCTTGACCAATGCCGACACCTTCGTCCACGCCGTGATGCCGATGGAGGCAGGTAGGTAGACAGTAGACAGTAGACGGTAGACAGGGGGGAGAGAATTCTCCCCGTCTACTGTAGCTGACTGGTGGCTACCTGGCCCGACAAGGTAACAGAAAACCCTAGCAAATCATTGTGCAATATCAATCTGGAGACAGAAGGCAGCAGACACCGACAGGGCAACACCCCCTCTCCCCCCCCTCTCCCCGCCCCGTCTACCGTCTACTGTCTGCCGTCTACCCCAACAAGGAGAAACCAATGAATCCAATCCTGACCTTTCAAGAAGATGTAAACCCGTTGTTGACCGAGTTGGGCAGCTACATCGCTCAACACCCGGATGTGACACTGCTGTGTCCTGTCGCGCGTCCGCTGCCCGGCCTGCCACTGATCCCGGAGAATGCCGAATCTCTCTACCGCAACTACCGGCACTATCTCCAGACGCCGTGGGGCCTGGCAACGTACACCGACATCCGCTATCACCAGTATCCGCAGTTGAGTTACGCTGGCCTTTACACCCTGGTCGAACCAAAGCCGGACGTCGTGTGTCCCCGGCCTACCGTGCCCGCACCGGCGGTAACCATCGTTCAGCCGTTGAATGGCTTAACGGCAGTTTACGCTGACGACCGCTTGACAGCGGAAGTGCTGGCGACGACGCCGGTGTGGGAAGGCAAGCTCACGCTGCCCGACCACTGGAACGAACTCGATGTGCTGGCAATGGTGCGCCGGGAACTGGCCCAGGCGGGCGCGCCTTGGTATCCGGGGGCGCTGTACGCCGAGCGCGTGGCTTACCCTTGGCTCACGCCGGAGGGGTTGCCCGCGCAAACGGCTTACATCGCCAACGGGGAAGTGCGGCTGCCCGTCAGCGGCTACGTCGTCGAGCCGGACAGCAAGGAGGTGGTGTACCTGAGCCTGGTGGGGCACAAGACCGCCGCGCGCAGCATCTGGGGATCGCTGAACACGATGCACCAGCGCAAGTTGACGTTGGACGCGCCGGGGTTGCATACCACGGTGGTGTCCTCGCACAACTACGCTACCTACACCGCCTCCGTGGACGCCGACACTGGCCTGCTGCGGATGCAGATCGTGGATCGCCGCGCGCTGGCCGCCGACGTGGAAGACCGGGCCTACCTGGTCATCCCGCGCGGTCTGGACACAGCAGCCAGCGATTCAGCTTTCGCGGTGCGCCTGGGTGCAGTATTGCCCATCGGTGTGCCGGCGCAGTGGGGTGCTAAGTTGCGCGAGGTTGGCGACGACCTGGGCCTGGTGCGCCCGTGCTTGTGCGGTGGAGACGTGAGCGCGGCCTATGCCCTCACCGCTGATGCCCAATGGCTGGACTTGATCGCGGGCTTGTTGCGCGACGATCCGGCCTTTGTGATTCCTGAGATGTTGTAAGCGTAAGCTTACCAGCCGGGGGATGCACCGTGCATTCCCCCGGTGGGAATGTGCAGTGCGTCCTCCA
>Ga0209613_1003550_pt1 | contig 10262 bp, 6 predicted proteins | sample BioC13SIPDNA_2_FD_185747 | JGI IMG/M metagenome (GOLD analysis project Ga0209613, IMG submission 185747) | Anaerobic biogas reactor microbial communites from Washington, USA - Biogas_R2_A C13 SIP DNA (SPAdes) (version 2) | ecosystem: Engineered > Bioreactor > Anaerobic > Unclassified | place... | reverse complement strand
TATCTCGCCCGTGCAAAAGCGGCCGACAAGTGGGCGGCGGTCAAGGGGGAGAACCTCTTCCACCACGGCGACGCTCCCACGCTTTGCAGTTTTTACGAATCCTACTACAAGCCAGTGAGACTTTCAGACGCGGCCAGAACAACAAAAATCACCTACGAATCGGCCGTGCTGCGATGGCGGCTGGTAACGGGCGATCCGCCGCTTGAATCGATCACCGTCGAACTGCTGGCCAAGTTCCGGGAGTACCTGGTTCAGTCCCCGGGCAAGTATCTCTGGAAGCGAATGAGCCACAACACGATTGCGAAGATCCTCTTGCACATCCAAGCATTGCTCGACAAGGCCGGCCCACCCGGACCTCGAAATCGTGACGCCGCCGGCATCATCGAAAGACCGCCTTGGATTCGACGGCCGCGAACGGAACCGAAGCCGGTCCGGGTCATCGAGCCCGAGGTGCTGAACACGGTCTACGACGCGGCCGTGGGCATGGAGTCTCCAAGGATCGGCACACTGAAGCCGGCGAAGTGGTGGCGTGCGCTGATCGCCGTGACATACAATACCGGGCTTCGCCGTGGAACTCTCCAACAACTCCGATGGGAGTGGGTGGACTGGCAGGGGCGGGTGATTGCGATTCCTCCGGGGGCCATCAAGTCACGGCGAGCCCACATAACCCCGCTCAATGACGCCGCCCTGGAGCATCTTCGCTCGATTCAGGTTGCCGGGCAGGAGATGATATTCCCGTGGAATCTCACCAACAGGGGCTTTTATTATCAGTGGCACCGGCTCTTGGACCTGGCCGGCATACCGCGGAAGAATCACTTCGGCCTCCACGATCTGCGGAAGACGCTCGCAACGAATCTCTGGGGCTCGAACCCGGAGGCGGCCGTGGTCGCCCTGGGGCACCGAGACTCGACCGTGACGATGGGCCACTACCTGGACAAGACCCGGATCGTGGCCGCGGCCCTGAACGCCCTGCCCCAGCCGTCCGCCTTCACCCAACACAGCGCGAGCCAAGCATGATAACCCAAGCCCCAACCGAACCCACCGAGAAGTTCTCCCGGACGATCCGCCGGCTTGCCGAAGCGGAACATGCCGTCCAGCAAGGCCACGCCACCGCGGCCATCATGCTGATCAGATCCGCGCTGGAAGCGGCGTCGATCGACGCGTTTGGGAGCCGGCTCAACGGCCATTCCTTTCTGACGGTCGCCGCCACCCAGGCCGGCGCATCACGTCGCCTGGTGAATCGTCTCCTACGGTTGCGAGGCGAGACAAACGCGGTTGTCCATGCAGAACGCGACGGCCGGCTAGCCGACGCCCGGGAGATGCTCCGTCTCTTCCGCGTAGTCGGGTGCCGATGGATCGAACGGACGGCCGGCACCCGGTTTCATCACCGGACGCCGAAAAGGGCGACGGGCGCCCTTGCCGCAAAAGTATAGGTTTTGTAAGAAAATGCGTCAGTGACCAAAACGTGACCGAGCCAGGCCGGCTCGAGCGACGCGTCTTTCCGCGGCCGTCGACGGGGAGCTGCTCGCGCCGCCGATCGTGACTACGCAGCGGAGGACTTCGCCGCGGGCGCCGCCGATCGCCACGTCACGGTACCGCCGGCAAGTCCGGGCCGATCGTGACCACGCCGCGGCGATTCCAGGAAGTGAACCGCTTCACTTCCAAAGATCTGAGCCCCCGAGACCCCAGCCCCGGGAAGCAAAAGTGCCGTTTCGTGATTCAAGGAACCGCGGAAAACCCGCAAAATCGGCCCCGTTTTCGATATGATGGGGGTGAAGGGATTCCCCGCCATGTGCGACCAAGCCACGATCGATCAGATTCAGGACCTGCTCGGGAAGAACTGGACCTACCGCACAATCTCCGTGCGGCTGGGCATGTCGCGCGAAGCCATAGCCGATCTTGTCGCCAGCGCGAACGAGGCCAAGCGGCGAAAGAAACCCGGTCCGGTCACAAAACGTCTCCTCAAGTTCCAGGCCATCCCCCCGACCCGTTGCCCTCGTTGCGGCGCCATGATCGTTGCTTCCCCGTGCGTCGCGTGCTATTTGCGGCTGATCGGCGCGACCAGGCCGTCGCCCGACCTGGACGAGTGACGGGCCCGGCTGCCGGTGCCGTCGAATCACGCGGCGGCGGATCCGCGGCGGGAATATCGACAGCCCCGCCTGTCGAAAAGCCAGCCGGCTTCTTTCCTGTCCCCAACCCCGTTCCGGACGTGACGGTCTATCCTTTCCCCGAGATGGCCGTCTTGCATTGTCGGCGGGGTATTCTGGTTCTATACTGGGTGTCACGACACCCGCGAAGCCCCAAAATTGCCCATTTCTGCACACATTACCCCAGCGGGCGGAAATGAGAAATACACTGGAAAACACGGGGTGTTCGTGAATTTCCGTTTGGGTTTCCGGGTAGTACGTCAAGGTTGTGCCGCAGGAGTAGCCGGCCAACGCGCCCCATCGGCTTTCCGGCGACGTGTGAAGTGGAGAGCGGGCTGGCCTCGCTGACGCTTCGGGTTAGTGTGATAGACCGTTACCGCTGGCGATTCGGGTTACTCTGCTTGTGGCACGTCTGAGCAAGTTCGGGGTTTGGAGGACGACGAATGACCGACGACGCAACGGTTCGCAGGCGGCTTCCCATTGCCGTGCTGATTTCGGGCACGGGACGAACGCTCAAGAACATCAACGAGCGAGTGGCCGCCGGCAGATTGGACGTCGACGTTCGCTTGGTGATTGCCAGTACGCCCAAGGCGACAGGCGTGCAGTTTGCGGCCGACGCCGGTGCCCCGAGCCACGTCCTCGTTCGTAAGGACTTCGATTCCGATCCAGCCTACAGCGAGGCGATCTTTGCGGCCTGCCGCAAGGCGGGCGCCGAATTGGTCGTGCTGGCGGGCTGGCTCAAGTTGCTTGTCGTGCCGGACGACTATCGCAATCGTGTCGTCAACATCCACCCGGCGCTGGTCCCGTCATTCTGCGGAAAAGGCTACTTCGGACATCACGTACACCAGGCGGCAATCGATTACGGCGTCAAACTGAGCGGGTGCACCGTTCACTTCGTCGACAACCAGTACGATCACGGCCCGGTGATTCTGCAAAAGGCCGTGCCGGTGGTACACAACGATACGGCCGACGTGCTGGCCGCCCGGGTTTTCGAGGCGGAATGCGAGGCGTTGCCCGAGGCCCTGCAGTTGATTGCCGAAGGACGGGTGACGGTCGCAGGGCGGATCGTTCACGTTTCTTGATTCGTGCCGATTGCCTACGCTCTCACGGGGAACACGCAATGAGTATGAACTTGCCGCTTTTTGCAGGAATGGTCGCCCTGCTCGTTGCCTGCGGAACAGACGCCGGCGAACCCGGAGTATCGCCGTGCCAAGTCCAACCTTTCCCTCTCCAGCAAGTTCGACTGCTCGACGGCCCGTTCAAGGCGGCGGCCCAGCGCGACCGCCGGTACCTGCACGACCTCGAGGCGGATCGGCTATTGCACGAATTTCGCGTCAACGCCGGGCTGCCCGCTCCCGGAGAACCGATGGGCGGCTGGGAGCAAACCGAGGTCCGGGGCCACACGATGGGGCACTACCTGTCGGCTTGCGCCCTCACGATCGCGGCCTGCGGAGACGAGGAACTCAGGAAGAAGGCCGACGGAATCGTGGCGGAACTGGCCAAGTGCCAGAAGGCCCTCGGCGATCGCGGATATCTGAGTGCGTTTCCGGAATCTTTCATCGATCGCGTCGAAACCGGGCAGCGGGTCTGGGCCCCCTATTACACGTTGCACAAGATCATGGCCGGTCTGCTCGATATGTACGTCCACACGGGCAATCGGCAGGCGCTCGAAGTCGTGACCGGAATGGCAAACTGGTGCAAGGGGCGATGCGACCGGCTCAGCGACGAGCAGATGCAGGCCATGCTCAACAAGACCGAGCAGGGCGGTATGAACGACGTGCTGGCCAATCTCTACTCCGTTACGGGCAATGCCGACCACCTGACACTCGCCCGACGATTCGTCCAGCAGTCGTACAATGCGCCGCTCGCGGCCCAGCGGGACGAACTCGCCGGGCAGCACGTCAACTCGTTCATTCCGAACATGATCGGCACGGCCAGGCTCTACGAGACAGGGCATCAAGAAGAAGACCGGCAAATTGCTGAGTTCTTCTGGAACCAAGTCACTTCGGCACGTTGCTATTGCACCGGCGGCACCAGCAATGACGAGCACTGGCGGACGCCGCCCGGCCAATTGGCAACCGAACTCGGCGATCATACGCAGGAAACCTGCTGCACCTACAACATGCTCAAGCTCACCCGGCACCTTTTCTGCTGGCAACCCGAGGCTCGCTACGCCGACTACTTCGAGCGGGCCCTCTACAACAGCATCCTCAGCACCCAGGACCCGGCCACGGGCATGATGATGTACTTCGTCAGCCTCGGTCCCGGCAGGTGGAAATATTACAACACGCCGCGAGATTCCTTCTGGTGCTGCACGGGCACAGGCATGGAGAACCATGCCAAGTACGGCGACAGCATCTACTTTCACGATGCGGATGGCATCTACGTCAACCTCTTCATTCCCTCCCAACTGACTTGGGCGGAGCGGGGCATTGTGCTTCGTCAGGAAACCGAGTTCCCCGAGGTCTCTGCCTCGACATTCACCGTGAAAGCCGCCAAGCCGGTTGAATTCGCTCTGCGAATTCGCGTTCCCGCCTGGGCGAAACAGGGGGTTGCTGTCCGGCTGAACGACTCGCCGGTCGCGCAAATGGCAAAACCGTCGAGCTATCTCGAATTCAAGCGGAAGTGGCAGGACGGCGACCGGGTCGAGATCAGCATACCCATGTCGCTCGACGTGTCTCGCATGCCCGACGATCCGACCCTCATGGCGTTTATGGTCGGCCCCTTCGTGCTGGCGGCTCGCCTGGGAGGAGAAGGATTGGCGGACGACATGGTCTACACCACGGAGAATTGGTACGAGTTCCCTGTCGACCAGGTTGCCAAGACAGTTCCACTGCTTACCGAAACGGACGATCCGCTGTCGATCCTCGAACCCGTCGAAGGACAACCGTTGTCATACCGCACCACCGGCCAGGAAACGGATCTAACGTTCGTGCCGTACCACAAACTCTTTGGCGAGCGCTACGCGGTCTACTGGCATGTCTACCGGCGTGGCAGCCCGGCACATCGCCTCGCCGAGGCGGAGGCCGAGGCGGCGGCCCGATTTCGCGCACGGGTTGTTGACGAGGTGCTCATCGGGGACCGAGCCAGCGAACGCGCCCATGGGCTCCAAGGCAAGGAGACGGCCAGCGGCACTCACCAAGGCCGCCGATGGCGCCACGCCTCGTCGGGCAGGTTCTTCTCCTACAACATGAAAGTCCGCAGCGAAGGTTCGACGGACCTGTTCTGCACGTACTGGGGAAGTGACGCCGGGCATCGCAGCTTCGAGATTCTGGTGGATGGGCAACGGATTGCCGAGGAAAGACTCTCAGCGAATCGGCCCGGAGAGTTCTTCGACGTGGTCTATCCGATTCCGGAGGAACTTGCCAAGGGGAAAGAGCACGTCACGATACGCTTCCAGGCAGGTCCCGGCCAGATTGCAGGCGGGTTGTTTGGGTGCTGTACGATCCGGCGTGAACCCTAAAACCGGCAGATGAGGAAACACCTCTCGGATCCGTCATTCAGGCATCCTGAAATGCCTGGTGGGTCTCGTTGCAGAGTTCCAGGAGATCTCTTGCCAGGGCCTCCACCTCTGGGAGGGCGGCCCCTTCCCGGGCCTGCATTTCCAATTGGAGGGCCAATTGCGCCAACTGGGCGTAGCCATAGAGCCCGGCGGCGCCCTTTAAGGCGTGCGCCGTCTGAATCAGGGAATCGACGTCATGGGCGGCCAGGGCCGCCTCGATCTTCTCGATCCGTTCGGCCAGTCCATCCACAAATCCCTTGAGCAGCCTGTTCCGGTCCTCGGCACTGAAGTACTTGCTTGCCAGAACGCCTCCGATTTCGCTGGATGCCCCGTCCGAAGCCGCCGCGGAAGGAGTCTCTTGGACAAGCGGATTCCGCAGGAATCGCGAAACGGCCCTGGCAAGTTCATCCAGTTTCACCGGTTTGGCAAGGTAGTCGTCGCACCCGGCGTAGAGGCATCTCTGACGGTCGCCAGCCATGGCATGGGCCGTCAGCGCCATGATCCGGCCGGAGAAACCGGCGGCGCGGAGATTCCGAGTCGCTTCATATCCGTCCCGCTCGGGCATCTGCATGTCCATCAGAACCAGGTCGTACGGATTCCCGCCGTCCTGGGCCGCCATGGCCTTGTCGAAGGCCTCGCGGCCGTCAGTCGCCGTGTCGACGTCGACACCGATCTGCCTCAGCATGGCGGCAATCAGGGCCTGCACATCGAGCGAATCCTCGGCCAACAGAACCTTACCGGAGGTCGGGCAAACGTCGTACGCGGCAGCGGGCTCCTCGCAGCGTGTCGCGGTGGGCGAGGTCCACAACCAGTCGACATGGTCGAGGACCCCGGGGAAGACGATCACGCAGAACGAACTCCCGCGTCCAGGGGTGCTTTCCACGTCGATTCGGCCGCCGAGCATCTTGGCCAGTCGCTGCGAAATCGCCAGTCCCAGGCCCGTACCGCCGAATCGCCGGGTGGCCGACGTATCGCCTTGGGTAAACGGTTGAAAGAGCCGCTCCAGGTGTTCGCGGCTGATTCCGATGCCCGTGTCGGCGACCGTAATCGACAGCATCCGATCCGACCCGTTCACTGCGTCGCATCGCACGGAGATCAGGATTCCACCTTGCTCCGTGAACTTGACGGCATTCCCGACGAGATTCACCAGGATCTGACGAAATCGTGACGGATCGGTGCGAATGACGGCCGGTAACGGATACTCGTATTCCACATCGAGCGTCAAGCCTTTGGCTTCGGCACGCTCCGCCATCAGCGTTCGAACGTCGTCGATGAGCTCCCACACCGAGCAGTCGGTCACTTCGAGGTCGAGCTTGGACGCTTCGATCTTGGAAAGGTCGAGAATATCATTGATCAGAAGAAGCAAGCTCTCGGCATTTCGGCGGATCGTCGCCAGATGTTCGCGGCGATCCTGCGGAGTCAGATCGACGGACATGAGCAGATCCGAGAAACCCAAGATGGCCGTCATGGGCGTGCGAATCTCGTGGCTCATGTTGGCGAGGAATTCGCTCTTGGCGCGACTGGCGGCCTCCGCCGCGAGTTTCGCTCGCGCCAGTTCCTCCTCGGCCGTTTTGCGTTTGGTGACGTCGATGATCACGCCGTCGAGACAGATCGGATGCCCCTGTCGGTCGTAGATGGCACGGCCCCGTTCGAAGACCCATCGCACCTTTCCGTCCGCTCGTCGGATGCGGTACTCCAGGTCGAAAGGACGCCGGCTCGCGATGGCTTCCCGCACTCCATCCGCAACGTACTGCCGATCCTCTTCCAAGATCAGTTCGCCGTAAGCGAGTCTGCTCCTCGTGGTGAAGTCGGCAAGCGGGTAACCCGTCAGTTGAACGACAGCTTCACTCATGTGCTGCATGCGCCACGGTGGATTCAGCTCGCAGCGGTACACGACCCCCGGAATGTTCTCGATGAGCGTCCGGAATCCCTCCTCGCTTCGGCGCAACGCCTCTTCCGCCGTTTTTCGCTCGGTCACGTCGCGTCCGACCGCAACCACGGCCTCCACCTCTCCGTGCTCGTTGACGACCGCGCATGCCGACCAGTTGATCCACCGGGGTCCGCGCTTGGTCAGCGTGTGTTCCTCGTAGGTTGCCGAATGGGGCGGCAGAAAGACGTCGGCCAGTCCGGTCGATTCACCCCCTCCTCGTTTCAGCGCGGGGAAGGGCCTGCCGATGAGTTCCGCAAGGTCGCGGCCGAAGGCATCGCAGTAGGACGGGCTCGCGAACAGCAGCCTGCCGCGGGGATCGAACTTGACGACCAGATCCGCCTGGCTCTCGATCATCAATCGATAGTGGGTCTCGCTCTCGCGGAGCGCCTGCTCGGCACGTTTTCGTTCCGTGACGTCCCGAACGATGCAATGTATCTGCTTTCGCCTCCCCCACTGGTCGTATCCGATGCAGGCGTCCACTTCGACCGCCACCGGCGTGCCGTCCTTGCGGATCAACACGTAATCCGCACCCCTGACCTCCCCCGAAACCAGGAACTGGGCAAGTCTCTTTGGGAATATCTGGCGGCCCGCCTCGTCCAGAAATGCGTCGGCTGGCTTGCCCAGCACTTCCTCTTTCGAGTATCCCAGAAGCTTGCTCCAGGCAGGGTTCACCTCGACCAGCCGGCCTTCCTCATCCAGAGACTGGTAAGGCAAGGGGGAGGCCTCGTAGAGCAGCCGGAACCGTTCTTCGCTCTCGCGCAAGGCCCGTTCGGCCTGGCGTCTCTGAATCACGTCGTTCCAGCGGCGGAGAATGCTCTCGCTCGTACGCGGCAACTCGGCCAATGCCGCCTGCGACTTGACCAGATAATCCAACGCACCGGCCTTCATCGCCTCGACGGCAGCCGTCTCATTGCCATGGCTGGTCATGATGACAACCGGCCACTCCTGTTGTTCCTTCGCAGACAGCAACTCCGTGCCGCGACCATCGGGCAGCACCAAGTCGGCCAGCACCAGATCGAACGGTTCCTGCTGCAGGTACTCGTTCGCCTCCCGGATCGAGGCAGCCAACGTCAGGCGACAAGGCATCGCCGCCTTCATGAAAGCGCGGCGAATCAGGCCGACGTGACCTTCGTCGTCTTCCACCACGAGAATCCGAACCGCGTTCTCGCCCATCGAATCGACGTCCCCATTTCTAGTATTGGCGACTCGGCGCAGGCTCGGCCACGTCCAAACTCCACGGATAACGATTCCACGCCAACCAGTAGAACCCAAGTTGCTCCATCATTTCCGAGAACTTGTCAAAACCCACCGGTTTCACCAGGTAGCTGTTTGCGTGATATTCGTAGGCCCGGGCAACATCCTTCTCGGCTTCCGACGAAGTCAAGATCACGACCGGAATCGGAAGCAGAGCATCGGTTGTCTTGATCGTTCTCAAAACCTCCAACCCATCCACCTTCGGAAGACGCAGATCGAGCAGGATGATCTGGGGACGCGGCGCCACCTCCAGGGTCGCGTATTCCCCGCGAAGGAACAAGTAATCCAAAGCCTCTTCACCGTCGAGCACGTGACGAATCACGTTGGCAACGCGGTTCTTCTGCAGACTCCGAGCTATCAACTGGGCGTGATCCGTATTGTCTTCGACATGAAGAATCGTCAGCGGTTGTCCGTTCATTGGCACCTCGTTCAGGGATTGTCGCGGCCGATTCCACTCGGAACCAATGCGAGTATCAGGCGCTCCTGGCCATTCTGGTGACGACCCATCTGGAGCCAGAAACCCGGGATCCCACTCACAGCACATCCCCCTTTTGGATGCCCATACCGGATCGATTGGGGTAGTCTAGCAGCTTATCGCCCCGATTCCAATCCGCACTTTTCTCCCTCACCTCCATGAATACCGCATTAGTCATTCTGGCGACAGGACTTAGGACATGGCTTCGGCATCTGGCTCGCCCAAACTGGGTCTCCAAAACTTGAATGCTCGAAAATCCCCGCCATAGAGGGTATTCTGGAAAGAGCGGGGCACGTTGCCTCCCCCTTCCCGGACATGATCCTCAGCCGGCGGTGAGCGGCCCCGCATTCCCAGCGATCTGCAAAGGAACTTCCGAGGCGCCCAGATGTACTTCACCTTCGACTGCCCCGAGTGCCACAAGCAACTCAAGGTGCCCTCCGACGCGGCCGGACGCAAGGCCCGCTGCCCCTACTGCAAGCACTCCCTCACTGTTCCCGAGGGCCCCGAGCCGGAGACACCGGCCGAGGAACCCCAGGCTTTCCCGGGAATCGACACCCGGAGCGCGGCCGATCGAGCGAGCCGAACGCCGCAGAAGAAACGTCCCCCGGAGCCTCTCCAGAAGACGTCCTCCGGCGGTTCGTCGGATCGAACCGACGTCAATTTGCTCCTGACCGGAGCGATCGGTCTCGGGCTCGCAACCGGCTTCCTCGTGCTGATGATTCCTCTGAAGATGGCCGGCATCTTCGTCGGGGAGTTGTTTCTGGAACGCGGATGGGTCCCCTTTGCCGAGGTCTTTCTCTTCGCATGGTCCATGGTGATCCTCTCTTTCAAGTGGAAAAAGATCAAACGCCAGAAAGACTCGATGTTGCTCGACCTTTTGCCCGACGAGTTGTCCGAAGACATCACCCAGGAGTCGGTGGGGCGATTCGTCGACCATGCCCGTCAGTTGCCCGT
>Ga0209613_1003527_pt1 | contig 10296 bp, 9 predicted proteins | sample BioC13SIPDNA_2_FD_185747 | JGI IMG/M metagenome (GOLD analysis project Ga0209613, IMG submission 185747) | Anaerobic biogas reactor microbial communites from Washington, USA - Biogas_R2_A C13 SIP DNA (SPAdes) (version 2) | ecosystem: Engineered > Bioreactor > Anaerobic > Unclassified | place... | reverse complement strand
CAACGAGTCTAGTTTTTCGATTGCATATCTCCATTGGCGCAATTAAAATTGCGCAGCAACGGACATTTACGCACGGGGACCAACGCTCTCTGGGGCCGGTAGTTCGGTGGACGCCCCTTCAAACGCCGCGCCTCGAGGGAGACCGATCATGAAGAGCAGACTGTTATTGAGAAGCTGGCTGGTGGCCATGGCCGCACTCGGACTGGCGCTGTGCCCCGGCTGTCAGGACACCCGGTCGGATGTCGACGGCGATGGCGTGGAAGATGACGCCGACAATTGCCCCGCGATGGCCAACGCTAATCAGGCCGACGCCGACGGCGACGGTGTGGGCGACGCCTGTGACAACTGTCCCGCCGTGGCTAACCCCGATCAGGCCGATGCGGACGGCGACGGCATCGGCGACGCGTGCGAGATTCTCGATCTGGCGGTGGCGGATAACCACGACAACGTTTTGTGCTAACAGCTTCATCTTACCTGGTCTTACCGTACTGCGTGACACATGTCGGCGGCCGTCTATTTGTTGGGAACGCTGATCACACTGACACACTTGGCCTCGTGGGCTTCAGCGATCCCCGCAACATTGTGACCGGCACTCTGCCGGACATCCTGCTTCGCGCGCCCCTGGCAGGTTACATCGTAGACATCCGCGGCATCCTGGGAACACTGTGGTATTCGAACAGCTACTATTCGAGCGTATGCGGTTTCCTGAATGCAGCCACGATTGAGAGCGGCCAATCGCCGGACATCGTCTTGTCCGACGCGGACATGGTCTTTCCGATGTGGCTGGTCGTTCACGAGCGCGAGTAGTGGTGCGTAACCGGCGTCCGTAGCGAGGCATAATAAGCACGCAGGAGGGCGAACTCCCAGCCGAGCCGCCCCCCGCGCTCCCGGCTAGCGAGCACGCTGCGCAACCAACCGGCTTGCATAATCAGGGACAGTCACCGTGACTGTCCCTAATTGTACTCGGTGAAGTGACATTTCTCGCCGTCGATACAAGGGCGCCCTGCACGCGCGATTACGCCGGCATGCAGGGTAGCAAGCCGGCGCACTACATGCTGCGCTGGGTCAACTCGCGCGGCCAAGTCGGGCCGGGGAGCGCGAGCGTGGCGGCCACTATTGACACGTAGTGCCAGGTCGATTACCGGGTACCGACGATTGGATCGGGCGGCTCGGAACGATGCCCGGAGGACTATCCCATTCCTCAACCCATGTTGATGACGTCGCTTGGGAGCCAACGGAAAGCGACCCTCCTTCCGCTTGCGCGCTTCGCACAGGGATTCGTACTTCTGTTGTTAAGCGCCCTGGTGCTGACAGCCCCGCTAAGTCGCGATGAGCACATGTATCTCGCGGCCGGCGTACTCGTCAAAACGCAGCGCCTGTACGCCGACTTTGCCTACTTCCAGATGCCATAGCTGCCGTACGTGTACGCTAAAGCCTTCTCTATCGGCGGGGACGGCCTACTGCTGCTCCGGGCTCGGCTCATTTCCCTCATCTTTCTCGTGACTATGCTGGTCGCCGTCGGCGCTCTCGCGCGCCGGCTGGGCGTTGGCGGAGTCGTCTCGGCCGCGGCCTTCGTGCTCGTCGGTACGCACCACCTGACCCTCTTCATCGCGCCGTACGCTCGCAACCACCTGGTCAGTACCTCGCTATTGGTCGTCGCCACGTGGTTCGCGCTGCGCGCCCTCGAGGCACGGCGCCCAACCATTTGGTGCTTTTCAGCCGGGTTGGCAGCGGGCCTGGCTGTCGGCTTCAAGCTGCTCGCTGCGCCGCCCGCAGCAGCCCTGCTGATCGGCTTGGCTTACAACCGACGTAACGCGATGCGGCCAGCAGCGACGCTGGTTGCCCAGGTGCGTCGTCGGGGCGTTCGGCCTGTCGACCGGTCTCGCGCCGGCAGTGTTGATTGCGGCCAGCAGCGGCATAGACGTCACTGTCTTCAACAACTTCACGTTCCACCGCGTCAACGCTGCGGTCCGGGCCGATGAGGGCGACGCCCGCGCAATCGAGATGACGGGCAAGGTCGTTTATTCCGCCGAGTATCTCCTCAAGGGTTCTGGTATAGTGCTCTTGGGCGGACTCGTGGCCGCGGCGGTGGTCCATCATCTTCGGCGAAGGTCTGCCGGCAGAGAGCCCCGGTCGGGGCATCCGGCGAGCCGTGCAGGCGCGCGGTGGCTGGCGGGGCTCGTAACAGTAGCGACGTTCCTGGCTGCATTCGGTCCGACACCGATGCAGCGCGATTATCTTGCAAGCCTCGTTCCGTTTGCGGCAATCTGGGCCGCGGCGCTGACGGGGCCATACCTGCGTCACCGCGCCGGGCAGCGCATCGCGGCCGGGCTGGCGGTCGTCAGTTTGGTGATCGGCTTCGCGACGACCGTTCGATACGTGCGGTACTTGCCTTCACCACAGGCGTGGATTCCGCTACGCATTGCGGCGGCCGGCCGCGAGCTTGCGGAACTTATGAGTGAGAATGAAGCAGGTCCGAAGAGTTCGGTCGACCGTCCCGATTCAGCGCGACTGTCGCATGGGGGGCGCCCGCTCGTGGCGACGCTGGCACCCCTAGTCGCACTCGAGGGCGGCCTTGCGATCTACCCCGAGATGGCAACGGGCGTATTCGCGTACCGTGTGTATGACCGCCTAACGCCAGACCAGCGGCGGCTGTTGCGTGGAGTAGGACCGGCCGGCGTGTCTGAGCTGCTGGCGCGTCGTTCACCGGCCGCGATTTTGGTCGACTTCCCCAAGACGCCCGATGCCGCACTGCGCGCGGCGGCGGAGCGAGCGGGCTACGCGCACCTTCGGCTCAGAGCGATGGAGGCCACGGTCTATTTCCCATAACGCCGGAGGGCGTGGAGAAGGAAATCCTGGTCTTCGCGCTCGTTCATAACCTGGTGCAGAGCGCGATGGCCGCTGCCGCAGCGCGGCAAATTAATGATGAACGTGGCTGGACCCAGGGACTGTTACGGTGCGATGCCAAGCTTGCGCAGCTCACTGGCGGCCCGCTCGTTGCCGGGATCGACTTGCAGCACTTGCTTGAAAACGTCGATCGCTTCTGCATTGCGGCCAAGCGCGGCCAAGGCTCTGCCCAAGCTGACCTGTGCGCGAATCGACTTGGCCGGCGGGAGAGCGGGAATGGCGGCCTGGAATTCGGCGGCGGCCTCGGCGAAAGCGCCGGTTTCGGCCAGGGCGGCGCCCAGCAGGGCGTGCGCTTCGGCCAGAGTAGCCTGACTTTCGTTAGTTGCCAGTCGCGGGGGCGCCGCCAGCGCCTGACGGAACTGCGCGATCGCCTCGGTCGGCCGTTGTGCCCTGATCAGCAGTTTGCCATAGCGCAGCCGGGCCATCAGGAAGTCCGGGCGGACCTGCAAAGATTGTTCGTAACAACGGAGTGCGGGCGTGCCGTGGCCCTGGGACTCGTACAACTGTGCCAGGAAGAACCAGTCGTCGGCATCGGTGCGGAAGTTTTCGGAACCCGGGGTCACGTTCACGAATACGCCGGCGACAGCCAGGACGGCAGCGCTGGCGCCGACCGTCCGCCAGCGCTGCTGCTTCACGGCCCGCACGGTCTGATAGACCGCCCAGGTCCCCAGGAGGATCAGGGGCGGAATGATCGGCATGCGATAGCGCGTGTTGCAGAAGAACACCACGATGCTGGCCGAATAGACCAGGATAAAGCCCCACAGCGGGAATAACTCTCGCCCGCGCCGCCGGCTCAGGAACAGCCCGAGCATGCCCAGAGGACCGACAACACCAAATCCCAGCGGCAGCAGTTTGACAATCGGGGTGAAGCGCTCCGTCCAGAAGTAGACGCCCTTATCGTTGGGAATTTCCCAACTGCTCCAGAACAAGCTGAGCTTCAGTGCCAGCAGCGAAAGCGCCTTGGCCGGCTGCTGTGTAATGAACTCCCAGCCCTTGCGGTAGTAATAGCTCGACACTTCGGAGGGCTTGAGCTTGCGCCCCTCTGCCTCCTCGGCCAGCGCGATCGAGGCGTAGTAGCCTTCCCACCAGCCGCCGGGTGTGCCGGGTACGATGGCGGTGCGTCCGTCCGACCAGGGGTTGTTCCCGATATAGAAGTTCACGCCGCCCTGTGAGGCGATCAGCGCGCGATCGTTTCCGACCACATAATTGCGAATCGTGACCGGCAGGATCGGCAGCAGACAACCGGCCGTGACGCAGGCAATGTAGACCAGGCCGCGCCGCAGCTCGCGCCAGTGTCGGACGAGCATCCACAAGACAACCGCCGGCGCGAAGAGCAGGATGTTGGGCCGCGCGATTGCCGAGAGGCCCATTACCACGCCCGCCAGTCCATAGAGCAGCGCTCCGGGCTTCTTGCCGGCCCGCAGCAGCAGAATTATCAGCAGCAGATCGAGGAATACGAGCACAGGCGCGATCAGCAGCTCGCCGGTGAAGAAAATCAGCATCCAGTAACTCGCGGCCGCAAAACCGGCCACCGCGGCCACCTGTCGGCTGAACACCTGCCGGCCGGCAATAAAGAGCAGTCCGCAACTGAGTGAGTCCAGCACGGCCTGCACGATGCGTGGCGCCAGGTAATTGTGCCCGAACAGCTTGTATATGAAGCCCAGGAAAGCGGGATAGAGCGGGGCGCGGAAGTATGGCCCTTCCAGGAACGTCTTCCCGGCCGCAATGGCTTGCGCCCACTGGTCGTGGTAGAGCTCGTCCATGCCCGGGTGCGCGAAGCCTGGATTGCGTTGCCATTGCAGGATGTAGATAAAGCGCAGGACGAAGGCCAGCAGTATGATGATGCCGCAGATGGCGGCGTCCTCGAGTCCTGGCGCGCCGGCGTCTGACTGCGGCGAAGCCCCATCTGAAACAGGTGCCGGGAGTTCTTGGCACGCTTCGTAATCTTCGTGTGCCTGGTCGCAAGCGTCGGGGGGGGCGGCCGGGGCATGCCCGCGCTTAGAGCTTGGGCATGGCACCCGCGCTTCGGGACCTTCCTGTGCGGGTTCCGGGTCGTGCGTCAGCCGCGAATCGGGTTGCGGTTCGTACATCGCCTCACCGAGGCGGTTCGCGCGTGTGCCAGTCGGTTTCGCGTTCGTATAACCGGGCCGCCTGCAGCAGCCGGGCTTCTCCAAAGAGCGGGCCGATCAACTGCAGCCCGATCGGTAGACCGGCGGCGCTGAAACCGCAGGGAATCGAAAGTGCCGGCAGACCACCCAGATTGACCGAGATGGTATACACATCCGCCAGGTACATCGCCAGCGGATCGCTGGCCTTCTCTCCCAGGCGGAAGGCGGGCGTCGGCGAAGTCGGGCCAGCCAGCACGTCGGCCTGCTCGAACGCACGGTCGAAATCCTGTTTGATCAGCCGCCGCACCTTCAGAGCCTTGCTGTAATACGCCTCGTAATAGCCGCTGGAAAGCACGAACGTGCCGAGCATGATGCGGCGTTTGACCTCCGGCCCGAAGCCCTCATCGCGCGAGGAACTGTACAAATCGATGAGGTCGTTCGGCGCGGCCGTCCGGCGGCCGTAGTGCACGCCGTCGAACCGCGCCAGGTTGCTCGAGCATTCCGCCGTCGCCACGACGTAATAAGCGGCGACGCTATAACGCGAGTGGGGCAGCGAGACCTCGACGATTTTCGCGCCCAGGCTGCGATAAACCTCTAGCGCCGCTTCAATCGCCGCCCGCACTTCCGGATCCAGCCCTTCCCCGAAGTATTCTTTCGGCACGCCGATGCGCAGGCCGGCCGCACATTGGGCAAGCTGCGAATCCCCCAGGGCGGCCGTGTACTGCGGTACCGGCTCGGCGACACTGGTCGAATCATGCGGGTCCTGTCCGGCGGCCACTTCCAGCAGCAGCGCTGCATCCGTGACATTCGTGGCCAGCGGCCCGATCTGGTCCAGGCTCGACCCGTACGCCACCAGGCCGTAGCGTGATACGCGCCCGTACGTTGGCTTCAGGCCCACGACGCCACACAAGCTGGCGGGCTGGCGGATGGAGCCACCCGTGTCGGAGCCGAGCGCCAGGGGGACCATTCGGGCGGCGACGGCGACGGCCGAACCTCCGGACGAGCCGCCGGGGACGAAATCCGCGTTCCAGGGATTTCGGGTCGGGCCCATGCCGCTGTTTTCGGTGGACGAGCCCATCGCGAATTCGTCCATATTGGCTTTTCCGACGATCACGGCGCCGGCTGCCTCAAGGCGATCGATTACGGTGGCGTTGTACGGCGAGCGGTATTCCTCCAAGATCTTCGAAGCGCACCGGGTCCGACCCGCCAAGGTGCAGATATTGTCCTTCACAGCGATCGGCACGCCTGCCAGGGGGCCGACCGGCTGACCGGCCGAGATGGCCGCATCGATTGCGGCGGCGCGCTGGCGGGCGTGCTCCGGCGTCAGCTCGAGAAGGGCGTGCAGGGGCGGGTCACGCTGCGCGATGAGCGCCAGTGCTTCCTGGCAAACTTGCTCAGCTTTCAGCCGCCCGGCTGAGACGTCAGTTGCGATCTGTAACGCCGAATTCATAGGTTTCATTAATTCACGGGCTTCTTCGGACGCACCCGCGCAGTTTGGTTCGTAACCGGGCCGGCCGCAAGGGGGGGAGGGCAGGGGCACAGACGGGCGGGCGCGGGTTGCCGAGGCATACCGCAGGGGCCGATTTGGGGTTGACTTTTGCGCGGGCTGCCCGATAAACTCCAACCGTTGTATAGTGCCGCCGTTGGACGGCCGATATTTTGAACACATGGGACGAACTTTGCGAAACAAGCAGACATGACCGGGCCTAACTTGGAGCGGCGAACAGCCGCGGACCTGGCATGGTTTCGTCCCGGAAGTGTCGAACTTAGCCCGTATGCAATTCCTGCTGGTGTCGGCGACTGTAGCGAACCCGCTCCCATGAGGAATTTGTCCACATGGTGAAGGTGCAGTTGCCCGACGGCACTGTTGTCGAGCATCCCGACGGGGTCCGCGTCGTAGACGTGCTGCGCGCCCTCAGCCCGCGCCTGGCCGATCAGGCCGTCGCCGCCAAAGTCGACGGCCAAGTGGTCGAACTCTCTACGCGCCTGACTGACGGGCAAGTAAAGCTCACGGCTCTGAAAATCGACGATCCCGAAGGGCTCCACGTGGCCCGCCACAGCGCCGCTCACGTGATGGCCGAAGCGATTTGTCAGCTTTGGCCGAACACGAAGCTGGTCTACGGCCCGCCCGTTGACAACGGTTTCTACTACGACATTGATCTCGATCACAGCCTGACGCCCGAGGATTTTGAGCGGATCGAAGCCAGGATGGCCGAAATCGTGAAGGAGAACCGGCCCTTCGTCCGCTACGAGATGCCGCGCGACGAGGCCATGCGCAAGCTCGAAGCCGAACGCAACGAATACAAGATCGACAACGCGCTGCGGGCCGAGGGTGACACGCTGAGCTTCTACACCACCGGCGAGCCGGGCAAGAGCTTTGAGGACCTCTGCCGCGGCCCGCACGTGCCCAGTACCGGCCGCATCGGCGCGTTCAAGGTGATGCAGGTTGCCGGGGCCTACCATCACGGCGACGCCACCAAGCAGATGCTGCAGCGCGTCTATGGCACGACCTGGCCGAACAAGAAGGCGCTCCAGGAATACCTCCACATGATGGAGGAGGCCAAGAAGCGCGACCACCGCAAGCTGGGGCAGGAACTGGGGCTGTTCACGATCAGCCCGCTGGTGGGGACCGGGTTGATTCTGTGGAAGCCGCACGGCGCGACTATCCGGCACGTGCTGGAAGAGGAGCTGCGAAAAGAACTCATCGCCCGCGGGTATCAACTGGTTTACACGCCGCACATCGGGCGGCTCGACCTCTATCGCAGCAGCGGGCACTTCCCGTACTACCGGGAAAGCCAGTACCCGCCGCTGTTCGAGTCGGAGCGGGCCCGAATGCTGAACCGGCTCTGGGAACTGGCCGGAGAGGCGGGTGAGCAGGCCAGTCCGGCGGAGATCGAGCTGTTCAGCGACGTTGCGGCCGAGCACGAGGATTTGCGGCAGGCGGGTTATCCGAAGAGCGCCCCGCGTGAAGAGCGTCAGCGGCGCATCCGGGCGTGGCTGGCGGTCGAAGACGGGTACCTGCTCAAGCCGATGAACTGCCCGCACCACATTCAGATTTACACGTCGGAAGCGCGGAGCTACCGCCAGTTGCCGGTGAAGCTGGCCGAGTTTGGCCAGGTTTACCGCTATGAGAAATCCGGCGAAGTGAACGGCATGACGCGCGTCCGCGGCTTCTGCCAGGACGACGCCCACGTATTCTGCACGCCGCAGCAGTTGCCCGATGAGATCGCCGAGTGCGTCGATCTGTCGCAATTTGTGCTGAAGATGATCGGCCTGACCGACTATCGCGTGCGGATCGGCCTGCGCGACCCGGACAGCAAGAAATACATCGGTTCGGACGAGAACTGGCGCATGGCGCAGGAAGCGCTGCGCCGCTCGGTTGCGGCCGCCGCCTTGAACTCGTCCGAGGAAGTGGGCGAAGCGGCCTTTTACGGTCCGAAGATCGACTTCGTGGTCCGGGACTGCATCGGCCGCGAATGGCAACTCGGCACGGTGCAGGTGGACTACAATCTGCCCGAGCGTTTCGGCCTGACGTACATTGGTGAGGACAATTCCGAGCACCGCCCGGTGATGGTCCATCGCACGCTGTTCGGCAGCATGGAGCGCTTCGTCGGCATTCTGATCGAACATTTCGCGGGTAAATTCCCGCTGTGGCTGGCGCCGGTTCAGGTGACGGTCTGTTCGGTCAGCGAGAAGTCCGCCGCGTATGCGGCGGAGGTTGCAGCGGCCTGCCGCACGGCCGGACTGCGAACGGAGCTGGATAACAGCAGCGAACGAATCGGGGCTAAGATCCGCAGCGCCACCATGATGAAGGTGCCGTACATCCTCGTGGTGGGTGAACAGGAGATGCGGAACGGAGCAGTAAACGTGCGCACGCGCGAAGGGCAGCAGTACGGCAGTTTCCGGCTGTCCGACTTCCTGGCCGCGTGCGCGACTGAGATTGCCACTCACGGCGAAAAGACGCCGGCGCCGGGCGGCCAGGCCCCGGCGGTAGAAGGTGCGTCTGTGACGCACGCTGGAGGTTAAGTAACATCGCTCAGGAAATGCGCAGAAACGAGCAGATTCGCATCTCGCCGGTGCGCGTCATCGGTGAAGCAGGCGAACAGCTCGGGGTCATGCCTGTAAATGAGGCCATGCGGATGGCCCACGAGGCGGGCATGGACCTGGTCGAGGTCGCACCGAACGTGCGGCCGCCCGTTTGCCGCATAATGGACTACGGCAAATGGAAGTACTTGCAGAAGAAGAAGACCAAGAAGAGCCACGAGCAGGCGCTGAAAGAAGTTCGCCTGCGGCCCAAGACCGACGATCACGATCGTGGCATCAAGCTGCGGCAGGCCGAAAAGTTCTTGAAGGCCGGCGACAAGGTGCAGTTCACGATGCGATTTCGGGGCCGCGAACGAGCTCATCGCGAGATCGCTTTCTCATCCTTGCGCGAAATCGCGGATCAACTCGGCGAAAAGGTGAAAGTGGAACGGCCGCCCTCGATGGACGGGCGGAACATGATCATGATCCTTTCGCCGGTGAAGGGCGCCTGGGGTGAAGGCGAGGCGGCCGAGGACGAGCACAGCTCGCCCGAGCGCCCGGCCGTAGTTCGCCCGCCGGAAGCGCGCCCGCCGCAAGATCACGTTCCGGCTCCGCAGACGATGTCCGCGACGACGGCGGCTGAAGAAGCGTGATGGGCTTTTGGGGCCCGCGGGTTTCAACTCGAACTGACCGCGAACTCCTTGGCCGGGGGTCAGGAGACGATTAGTTTGGCGGTCTTACCGAATCGCCCGCCAGGGTGGGGCCTCGCACCCGCTTGGCTCATCCGAACACACTGGTCGCGCGTTTCGCGCCGGAATGTCTTCAAACCGCTTGATCCTCGCCAGGCGCGGGGCTTGGGGGTCGACTCAGCCTGCCTTACGGCCCATCATAAGCGCGTCGCGCCGCTACAGTATGAGCCTTCCCGGCCTGAATGCCGGTAGCCAGGAATACCTGTATGCCGAATCTTGTTTGGATCGCCACCATGTTCTTGCTCGCGTTCGCTCAGCTCCCACCGCCCGGCCCTGGCATGGCGCCCGAAACGCAGCCGGCCGCGGCCGCTCCATCCTCCGCGACGGTGACCGGCTTCATCCGCAAGACTGTAAGCGTGGATGACCAGAGCTACGCCTACGTCGTCTATGTGCCGCCGGACTACACTCCCGAGCGCCCCTGGCCGGTCATCCTCTTCCTGCACGGCGCCGGCGAGCGCGGGGAGGATGGATTCCTCCAGACCGATATTGGCATCGGCCGCGCTATCCGC
>Ga0209613_1003517_pt1 | contig 10316 bp, 8 predicted proteins | sample BioC13SIPDNA_2_FD_185747 | JGI IMG/M metagenome (GOLD analysis project Ga0209613, IMG submission 185747) | Anaerobic biogas reactor microbial communites from Washington, USA - Biogas_R2_A C13 SIP DNA (SPAdes) (version 2) | ecosystem: Engineered > Bioreactor > Anaerobic > Unclassified | place... | reverse complement strand
CGGCCGAACGCCTCAACCAACACCGTTACCATGAAAACTGGCTCCAAAACCTCCTGGTCTCCGCTTCTCTCGGTGGATACCAACATCACCCTCCCCAAAATCCGTGACGGTCAGGAAAATGGAGAAAAGAAAATGACGGAAGTTGGGGTATGAAGAAAGTTACGTCATTCCTGGGGACCGCCAGCAAGAAACACACGCTTGGCGCCGTCCGCCAGTTCGTGGAATATCTCGAAGCATCCGGCGACGTCGAGTGCGAAATCGTGGCGCTGAGCGACTATCGGCTTGGCACTTGCCGAGGCTGCAAGAGCTGTTTCGAGAACGGCGAGGCGTCCTGTCCTCTGAAGGACGACCGGGGCGCCCTCATCGAGAAGATGCAGGCCTCCGACGGCGTCGTCTTCGCCACGCCGAACTACTCGTTTCATGTCTCCGGCTTGATGAAAGTGTTTCTCGACCGGCTCGGCTTCGTCTTTCACCGCCCTTGCTTCTTCGGGAGAACCTTCACCAGCATTGTCACGCAGGGCGTGTACGGCGGCGGGCAGATTGTGCGTTATCTCGATTTCGTCGGCAGCGGCCTAGGCTTCAACACCGTGAAAGGGAGTTGTTTCACGGCCTTTGAGCCGATGACCGAAAAGGAGAAACAGAGCAGAGACCGGCGGCTTGCCGAACAGAGCCGGCAGTTCTATGAACGACTGGCGAAGCCCGAGTTTCCCGTACCGACGTTGTTCAAGTTCATGGGTTTCCGGATGGGCCGCACAAGCATGCGGCTGGAACTAGACGACAAGAGCTACGACTGGCGGTACTACAGGGACAAGGGCTGGTTTGAGTCCGATTACTTTTATCCTGTTCGCTTGAGCGTATTCAAGAAGGCCGCCGGTCGTCTCTTTGACTGGATCGCGGTGAGAACGGCGAGAAGCAGGGGGTAGTTGACGCGGTGATTCCGGCGCGATAGGGTCTGAATGCGAGTAGAGATCTCCGGGCTGTGACTAGGGATGCCCTAAGACAAGATGTGCAGCCTTGAATCCGAACGCCCTTGAACGAAGCAATTCATCTGGCATTACCATGTACAAATACGGTGATGTCGAATTCGCAGCTTGCGGGATCGCCGTACTCGGGCTGATCCTGGTGGTTGCCGTCGTCTCTTTCGCGGTACAGAGTCGAACCATGTTCATCCTGGGCTCCATCGGGAGCTTTCTTGGCTGCGTTATTCCCGAACCGAGCATTCACATCGATGGAACGGCCGAAGGATGCTTCATTGCCGGTCTCGAATTCACCGCGGCGCACGTTTTGCAGTATGGCGCAATCGGAGCGTTCACTTCCTGCGTCGCGGTTGCCGTCTTTCAGTGCAGAAAGCCGTTAGGTAGGCAATACTCTCTTCGTACACTCCTGCTGGCAACGACGGCCGTAGCGGTAGTCTTGGCCATTTTCAGATGCCTTGCCAATTGGCACGTGCTGCGTTGACGGTAAACTGCGTTGCCGGAGGTATGCACACCGGAGGAGATGCTCGATGACGAATACCCAATCAGTTGACTCAGATACCGACTCGATCATCCAAGAGCTGCATCGTGTCCGAGAGGCGATCGTGGACTCTTTCGGCGGCGACCTGCACAAGCTGACAGCGGATGCCCGTGAGCGGCAATCGCGTTCCGGGCAAGCTATTTGGCGAGGCAAGCAGTCGAGCCAAAGGGTGGATCAGATACCGGACGGCAAATCCGCCGAGACAGACGATTCTTCTGTTTGCCATGAATCCCCTTGATAATCGCGAGCAAGCCATGTTGCCCGTTTCCTGCAAGTCGCCCCACTGGCAGATTGCAGTGCTGACACTTGTTGCGCTACTGTGGATTGCCCTGTCGGCGCTGTTGGTTCTTGCCCGCGGTGACGTGGAAGCGTATCTGCTCAATATCTTCAAGGATTCAGCCCGTCCGGACGCCTTTGTGAGACTGAATCGCACATTCCGGTTGATGTGGATCGCTCATTCCTGCCTGTTGCTGTTCGGCCTTGTCGCAGTGATGGTCCACAAACGTGACTTGTTCACGGTCCTGATCATCGGGCCGTCCCTGGCGTTCGCCATCGCTTTGTTCTCGCAGCAGTGGTCGGACCCTGACTGGAATACATTTACCGGAGTCTGCGTCGTCGGATGGTTGGCCAGTATCGTCGCGGGCGGCGTCTACTGGCTGTACGATCGTAGCAGAAAACCGCGCGACGCCGGGGATTCGCGCGCAGGTGAGAAGCGGTAGGCAGCTACCACAACACCTGCCCGCACGTGGACAGGGACGTGACAACACAGTAACTGCTTGCTACAATCCACGTTGTGCCACACGCCGGCTTACGGGTCTCTCCGCAGACTTTCATTCCGCGTGTGAAACAGTCTTTCTCCCAGAACTTCTGTGCCTAAGCATAGAGGACCCAGCCTTCGACGACAAACGACTTGCCACGGCAATCGCGACGAGAGAGCGCAGCTACCGACTGCTGCTATGGATCGGCGACGCCATTGACAATGGGTTGATCCTGACCTCCCGTGCCTCGCACCACTCCGGCGGCCCGGAAGCTGCAATCGACTGGTTGCGTTCGAACTACGATTACATCCCCGAGGAGTTGCGGCCGTCCAAAGACGCGATCAACGAATTCGCGGCATTCTTCAGCACCTACCTGACGTCGTCGTTCGACATGGTCGAACGCCCCGGCACCCGAGGAAAAGGACCGACTCCAAAGTTCGGGTGCCGATGTGATCTGTGCATGCGGATCATCCAGGCATCGCATCTACAACCCAAGAAGCTCCACACGCGTGACAAACGGCGAGCTGATTTCTTGATGATCGAGTGCTTGGCACAGTTTGCTCGCGAGAATGGCCTTGATCTTGGCGAGCAACTTGCGGCGCAAATCGTGTCCAACCAGGAGACTCGCCGCTCCGCCGCATACCTCGCCTATGGCGACTGGCTCATCCGGCGCCTTGCGGGCGAATCGGACGGCCCGGCAATCCTGGCACTGTGGCGGATCATTGCATGGGATCCACGCGGGGGAATGCGTCGTGGATTCGAGCTACAGCTCAAAGACTTCAAGGTGGCGGAGGAGACACTCGTCTCGGCAATCCGTGATGCGAAATAGCGGTGCGAGCGACGGGGGCCTACCTTTCCCCTCCCCGCAAGCTACGATTAGGCATACGAATCTGCCACCTCGTACTCCTATCTCAGGAGCCCTCCCAATGCGTGTCGATCACTTCCCGCGTATTTCCCTCGCTACAATCGCCCTGAGCGTTATATTCGCTACCCCGGCCTCCGCCCAGACGAAGCTGCTCCGCTTCCCCGACATCCACGCCGACCAGGTCGTCTTCTGCCACGGCGGCGACCTGTGGCGGGCGCCGGCAGGCGGTGGGGCGGCCATCCGGATCACGGCCCATCCGGGGCAGGAGCTTTTCCCGAAGTTCTCCCCCGACGGAAAACAGATCGCCTTCACAGCCCAGTATGACGGCGACGAGCAGGTTTACGTCGTGCCGACCGAAGGCGGTGTCCCGCGGCAACTGACCTACTATCCGGCCCACGGCCCGCTGGCCCCGAGGTGGGGTTACGACAACCAGGTCTACGGCTGGACCCCCGACGGGAAGGCGGTGCTGTTCCGCTCGCTGCGTGACGCCGACGGCGGACGCACGATGACGGCACTCTATACGGTCAGCGTAAAGGGTGGGCTGCCCGTCAAGCTGCCCATGCCCACGGCCGGCGCCGGCGACTTCTCGCCCGACGGCAAGCAGATCGTCTACAGCCCCCTCTTCCGCGACTTCCGCACCTGGAAACGCTACCAAGGCGGCTGGGCCCAGAATCTGCTCATCTTCGACCTGAAGAGCTACAGCACCCAGGATGTCTCCCCCACCAAGCGAACCGAACGCGACCCCATGTGGATCGGCGACGAGATCTTCTTTGTCTCCGATCGCGACGGCACGCTGAATCTCTACAAGTACACTCCTGCGTCGGACGAGACCAGGCAACTGACCGAGAATAAGAAATGGGACGTTCGCTGGGCCAGTTCCGACAACGATCACCAGATCGTCTACGAACTCGACGGCGAACTCCGTATCTACGATGTGAAGAAGGACACCGACACAAGCATCTCGATCGAGGTTCCCCAGGAAGGCTTGGCCATGCGTCCTTCCCGCTACTCGGCCGAAGACAACATCGAAGACTACGAACTCAGCCCGAAAGGTGAGCGGGCTCTGTTCGTCGCCCGGGGCGACGTGTTCACCGTTCCCATCGAGAAGGGCCCGACACGAAACCTGACGAACTCGTCGGACGCCCACGACCGCTGGGCTCGCTGGTCGCCCGACGGAAAGAAGATCGCCTTCATCTCCGACCGCAGCGGGGAGGACCAGGTCTACCTGATCGATCAGGACGGCCTGGAGAAGCCCGAACAGCTCACCACCGACTTCGAAGGCATGCTCTACGCGCCCGAGTGGTCGCCGTGCGGCAAGCGGCTGGCGTTTTCCGACAAGAACGGCAAGCTCTATGTTCTCACCCTGGAAGACAAGAGCCTCATCGAAGTTGCTGACGAAAAAAGAGGTTCGCTCGACGACTACGCCTGGTCGCCCCATGGCGGCTATCTCGCGTTTTCCCTCCGGGACGTCTCGGAGTTCAGCTCGCTCTACATCTGGAGCACGGCCGAGGATAAGTTGCGCCGCGTCACCGGCCCCTACGCCAACGAATACGAACCTGCCTGGGACCCGGAAGGCAACTACCTGTTCTTCCTGGCGGACCGCGACTTCGCTCCGCAGATCAGCACGATCGAGTGGAACTACGCCGGCAACCGCGAGGTCGGCGTGTTCGCCCTGGCTCTGCGCAGCGACGTGTCCAATCCCTTCGCGCCCGAGAGCGATGAAGTAACGATCGCAAAAGAAGAGAAGAAGGACGCCGGCAAGGAGGCGAAGAAAGACGACAAAGACGACGAAGAGAAGGACGAGAAAGAAGACGATGAGGAAGACGATGACGACAAGGAGGAGAAGGAGCCGGAATACATCAAGATCGACTTCAAAGGACTTGCCGAACGCGTGATCCGTGTGCCGGTCGAGGCTGAGAACCGCAGCGGCCTTTCGGCATTGGAGGGAAAGCTCCTGTTCGTCGATCGAGGCGCCTCGTTCTACGGGCGTGAAAGCTACGCCAAGCCGGCCCTGATGGTCTTTGACATGAAGGAACGCGAGGTATCCACCTTGGCGGAGGATATCGGCGGCTACGCCCTGTCGCACGATCTGTCCAAAGTCCTTATCGAACGAGACGGCGCCTACCAATTGATCAATCCCGATCCGAAGTCAACCGACGAAAAGACGCTCTCCACGAGCGGTCTGATGGTCGATCGCGTTCCGACCGAAGAATGGGCCACGATCTTCGACGAAGTCTGGCGGCGGTTTCGCGATTTCTTCTACGTCAAGAACCTGCACGGCTACGACTGGGAGGAGATCGGCGAGCGCTACCGGGCCTTGCTGCCCTATGTGGCCCACCGTAGCGACCTCAACTATGTGATCGGCGAGATGATCGCCGAGTTGAACGTCGGCCATGCCTACATCCAGGGCGGCGACTACGAAATCCCCGATCGCCCCAAGGTCGCCCTGCCCGGGGCCCGGTTCGAGCTGGACGCCAAGTCGAACCGCTACCGGATCGTCAAGATCTTCCGCGGCGAGAACCAGGAGCCCAAATACCGGGCGCCGCTGACCGAAGTCGGCGTCAACATTTCCGAAGGCGAGTACGTACTGGCCATCAACGGGCAGAAGCTGACCGGCGACGACAATCCCTATCGGCTCCTGCAGCACAAGACCGATCCCGTCACCCTCACAGTCAACTCCAAGCCGAGGATGAAAGGCTCGCGGAAGGTTACCTACCGGCCCGTCTTCGACGAATCGAAGCTGCTCTATCTCGACTGGGTCAAGAGCAACATGGATCGCGTCGACAAGGCCACCAAGGGGCGGGTGGCTTACCTGCACATCCCGGACATGAGCGACGAGGGGATCTACGAGTTCATCAAGTGGTTCTATCCCCAGATCCGCAAGGAGGGCCTGATCGTCGACGTCCGCGCCAACGGCGGCGGCAACGTCTCCCAGTGGATCATCGAACGGCTCGATAACAAGTTACTCGGTACGCGCTTCGGCAGCGAGAGCGACGATCCGGGCACTTATCCCGACACGGTCTTTCACGGCCACATGGTCTGCATCCTCAACCAGAACTCGGCCTCCGACGGCGACATCTTCCCCTACCGCTTCCGCCAGGCCGGACTCGGCCCGCTCATCGGCATGCGGTCCTGGGGCGGCGTGGTCGGCATCTCCGGCCGCGGGCCGCTGCTCGACGGAGGCCAGGTTTACGTGCCTCTCTCCGCCACCAACGGCCCTGACGGCAAGTGGATCATCGAAGGCCACGGCGTCGATCCCGACATCGAGGTCGAGAACGATCCCAAGTCGGTCATTGAGGGCAAAGATCCACAACTCGAGCGGGCGATCAAGGAGGTCCTCAAACGTATGAAAGAGCACCCCATGCGCCTGCCCCAGCGGCCGGCGGATCCGGTGAAGACGGAGTGAGCGAATCCCGTTGGCTCGCATGGGAGCTTCGGACTGAACCACCCGCGAGATGGTTGAACCCGTCCGGCGAAGGGTTGCCCATTGCCCGCGGAACCGAGCTGGAGAGGTGACATCTTGCCGTTCGGTTACGGCTGACACAGACCGTTCACTTGCTCTGCCGAGCTTGGGTCCTAGAGAAATCTCCGCCGTTCGGGTGGTGTGTTTTGGCTCCAAAGCCTCCGGCAGGGGAACAACTCGGTTACCCATTCGGGCGACTTCGGCGGATTGCGGAGTCCCGAAGAACGCGTGGCCACGCGATTCCGCAGATACCTCTCTTGTCCGAACAGCGTTGCACTCTATGATATGAGAATGGTGAATTGGTTCGACGACGAGCCTGTTGAGTCGCAAGGCTACCTTCATGCCTCGAATGGGATGGGATACTCTGCTTGCTGCCCTGTTGCTGACCGCCACGGTCGTGGCTCTAGGCAACATGGCGGTTTCCGGGCCAAGCTCTGCGTCTATCCCAGGTAATCCCGGAGTCCCTTGTTCTGAGACGATTCTGACCGCCCCCGCTATGGTCGTGGCAGAGTTTGCTCTCGATTCAGGCGAACCAGTCCTGTCTCTGAAGGAACCGGGCTTCAAGTCGCGAACGCTGGGAAAGCAAGGCATCTTTGCGGAACTCGTCGGCTCCAGCCAAGCAAGGGAGGTTTGCTCTTCCCGACGTATGTTCCGATGGAACTGGATCAGTTCCTACCTTCTCCCGCACTCGGAATTCTGCAGTCTCCTGAGCAGATTCCGGATCTAGCCGCTTCTCACTTCACGATCCTCTGCGCCGAAGCTCTGCGCCGGTGATCGGTCTTGCGCAACCGCCGTAGCCTGGCATGGCTGTGCCGATTGCGATCTTCGTTCGCTTCCGTGAGTGAAGTGGCCGTTTGTCTGGATTCCTGGACTTTGACAAGGAGGTTCCCATGCTGGTTCTCAGTCGAAAAATCGGCGAAGGGATTGTGATTGGATGTGACATCAAACTGGTCGTTCTCAAGCGGAAGGGCCGGCAAGTCCTGCTGGCGATTTCAGCGCCGCCCAACGTTGTGATACGCCGTGGTGAACTGCTGAACAAATCAGCCCCGCCGTCGGCTCCTCGATCAAGCGTCGCCACGCCCCCAAAGAAGGCCTTGAAGCAAGAAATCCACGCATGACAAAACACACCAACCGACCCGCTCCGCCCCAATTCTTCCGCCGCTACGGACCGCTCCTGCTCATCGGCATGGCCGTCCTTGTTCCCCTGATGGGATGGGGAAGCATCCGCGCCTTGCGCAGCAATCGCAATGACGTGAAGTCCTGGCTGCCCGCTGCCTACGAAGAAACCGCTACCTTCGGCTGGTATTGGAAGCACTTCGAGGGAGACGCGTTCATTCTCGCCAGTTGGGACGGTTGCGTCCTGGCCAACTCGCAGGTTGGCCAAGTGGCCGACCTGCTGCGGAAATCGAACCGTTCACCGCTCGTCGGCGGTGTGCCCTTGTTCAAGAAGATCACGACCGGTGCGGAACTACTGAACTCCCTCATCCGCGATCAGAAGGTCTCCCCACAGGCAGCCCTCGGACGGCTGCGAGGCTCGGTGATCGGACTCGACGGGAAACAGACCTGCCTGGTTCTGCAACTCAACAGCGACGAGATCAACCACCGCAATTCGGCCGGATACCGCGGAAAGGACAGCAGTGCCAAGTTGTTCCACGAGGCCGTCGAGCGGGTTTACCTTGCCGGCGAGCAAGCGGGAATCGCCAGGAGCCGGATGCACCTGGGAGGTCCGCCTGTAGACAACGTGGCCATCGACGTCGAGGGCGAACGATCCCTGATGAAACTGGCCGCCACCTGTGGGGTCGTCGGGTTGGTTCTCTCCTGGTGGTCGTTGCGGAGTGTGCGGCTGACGGTGATTGTGTGCACGACCGCCCTCTTCAGTGCGGGCGCCAGCCTCGCGTTGGTCTGGTTCTCCGGTGCCACGATGAATGCCATCCTGATGACCATGCCGGCACTGGTGTTTGTGGCGGCAGTTTCGGGGGCCATCCACTTGGCCAACTACTACCGCGACGCCGTCGAAAACGGCGGAGTCCCGGGGGCTGCCGATCGTGCGATCTCCCATGCGTGGCTCCCCTTGGCCCTGGCCACCGGAACCACCGGGATCGGCCTGGTCTCACTTGCCGCCAGCGAACTCATGCCGATCAAGATGTTTGGCGCCTACTCGGCCCTCGGCGTCGTCGCCGCGTTTGCCATTCTCTGCCTCTATACCCCCAGCCTCCTTGAACTCACCCGTCCCGTTAGGGGGGCTCTGCCCGCACAACCGCATTCCGGCTCCACGCCGCGCTCACACCTTTGGAATTCCGTGGGCCTATGGATTGTCCGGCGAAATACCTGGGTGACCTTGGCGTTCCTGGGAGTCATGGCGTTGGGCACGTACGGCTTGACGCGTGTCGAAACCTCCGTCCAACTCATGCGGCTCTTTTCCCCGCAAGCACAGATCATCCAGGACTACACCTGGCTCGAAAAGCACCTGGGGCCGCTCGTTCCGGTTGAAGTTGTGTTGCGTGTCGACGGTGATCGCTGCAACCTCGACCTGCTCGACCAGATGCGGCTCGTCCGCGAGGTCCAGCAGCGAATCGATAACGTCGACGAGGTGGGCAGTGCGATGGCTGCCACGACCTTCGCACCTGCCATACCCCAACATGCGGGCCCCGTACGCCGCTCCGCATGGAACACGCTCCTGGAGCGGCACCGCGATCGCCTCGGCGATTACTGGGCGCAAGACGGCAACGAACAACTCTGGCGAATCAGTGCGAGGGTTGGTGCTCTGGACGATCTCGACTACAAGGAGTTCCTCGACGATCTTCGCCAGGTCGTCGAACCGGTGCTCGCGTCCCACCGCGATCGGGGTGTCGAAGGTATCTCAGCGACTTACACCGGCCTGATCCCTCTGATCTACAAGGCGCAACACTCCCTGTTTGACGGACTGATTCTCGGCTTTTCCGGTGACCTGATGCTGATCGGCGTCGCCATGGTCCTGCTGATGCGAAACTTCTCGGCAGGTGCGCTGTTGATGATCCCAAGCGTGTTTCCGCTGCTGCTCGTCTTCGGAGCCATGGGCCTGTTGGGAATCGTCGTCGACACGGGCACGGTGATGGCCCCCGCGGTCGCCCTGGGTGTGACCGTCGACGACGCCATTCACTTCATGCTCTGGTGCCGCAAAGGCGAGTCGCTGGGTATGAATCGCTCGGAATCGATTATGTACGCCTACGGAGACTGCGCCCGGGCGGTCTACCAGAGCTGGGCCGTCATCGGCCTGGGGCTCTCGGCATTCGCGTTGAGCGCCTTCGTGCCGACTCGCCGGTTCGGCATCCTCATGCTCACCCTGTTGACGATCTCGTCGATCGGCAACCTCGCGTTTCTCCCGGCCCTGCTGGCCGGTCCGGCAGGCCGTTGGTTCTGGCGAGGTTCCGGAAGGAAACTCGCCGGTCGCGATGCGGACCAAACGGCCTCCGCCCCTCGGCCAAAAGAGCTCGTCCACGATCGGCCGGTCTCCGAACCGACGGTCGGCAGCCTGGCCAGACTTCCGCACCGATCGAGCAGAAGTTCCCACGGTCGAGAAACGCTGCCTACTTGGAAAGAAGTAACTTACTCATAGTGAAAATGCTAGCACTGCTACATTTGAATAATCTCCTTGAGCTTCTTGCCGACGCGGCGGTTCCGCGAGCCTGTTTCCATGGCGTTGATCATGTCGTCCCAGAGTTTGCTGCGTAGCAAC
>Ga0209613_1003507_pt1 | contig 10345 bp, 15 predicted proteins | sample BioC13SIPDNA_2_FD_185747 | JGI IMG/M metagenome (GOLD analysis project Ga0209613, IMG submission 185747) | Anaerobic biogas reactor microbial communites from Washington, USA - Biogas_R2_A C13 SIP DNA (SPAdes) (version 2) | ecosystem: Engineered > Bioreactor > Anaerobic > Unclassified | place... | reverse complement strand
GGAGACCCGCCTATGATCCCAAAGACATGTTAAAGCTATATCTGTATGGCTATTTAAACCGTATACGCTCCTCCAGAAGACTGGAAGCTGAAGCAGGAAGAAACCTTGAATTAATATGGTTAATGCGGAGGTGTCAAGGGGACGGTTCGAGACTGCTGAAAAAGTCCTCTTTTGCGTGTCATTCTGAACGATAGTGAAGAATCTCGTTGGCTTAATCCCAATATTACGGCCTTAAAAGAGATCCTTCGTCGCCTGCAGCTCCTCAGGATGACATTTATGGTACTTTTTCAGTGATCTCGAACCGTCCCCTTGACACCCTGGATTACAGGAATGCTAAGATAATAGTTTAAATGCATCTTGGAGCCCCATCTTTTTTAGCTCAATTTGAGTGTATCTTCTTTTAATAAAAAAATAATTGGGCAGCAAAACCAGAATAATTATCGCACCAATCAGAACGAAGGGATACCACACGAAGTATGGCTGTTTAGAAAGTAGAGCATATATACCGGTTATAAGCAAGCCGGCTCCAATGCAAATGATAATAATTGTAGTGGCAAGCACTAATTTCCGGAATTTCCCTTTTGGACTGACTATGGCAATGAATGCCCCAAATGCACCTAATAAACCACCCATACCCCCAAAAACTGCCCCTAAAACACTGGCAACGTTTTCGCTGAACCATACTTCCATTAATTAATCTCCTCTCGTTTTCCAGTACGCATTGATAAGCTGTTTTGCTGTTTGCTTGGATATTTCTCCGTTGATTGCCATGTTTTTAATTAGTAACGACAATTCATCATCATTTTCATGTGCTTCGTCACGAATTTTTATTTTTTCTATCAAGCGATCAAGCCGTAATCGTATGGTTGGATAGGTTACGCCATATTCCTGCGCCAACTGCTTAAGCGAGCCTGATGCAAGAACAAGTCTTTTGACAAAATATAGATCTTCTTCATCCATACTTTTAAGCCACGGGGGATAATTCTCCATAAAATTCACTCCGCAATATTTATACTTACTTTAATTTTGTTTTTATTAATATTAATATATTGTTTAATAATGTTAAAGTCAATCTATTTTTTATGTTTTAATCGGTTCATAAACAGCGCGTTTTACTGTCACGGCTGGGAAACTATCGCAGACTGGCTCCGATTCGAGCCAGGACTGATTATGAATTTTCTGGATATGAGCAATTTGAAAAAATATTGAACTCTTTGGCCGGAGCATCATGCGAAGGCTGCCGAGGAGTCAATAGCCGTTGTCCGGTAAACTGCAAGGCCAAGAGCTGTCACCAGGAAAAAGGAGTTGCAGCAAGCAGTGTATATCGCTATCTTAAATTATTTCGGCAGCAAGAAGTTTTTATTAATCCTTCGAAAATAAACAACCATTTCCATTTATTAGTCTTCCTCTTTTTCACACAATGACAGATGATATGGGCGATTATATCCTCCCTTCTTCCGATACAATCCATTCCAAATACTGCGCGGCAGTCATCGTACGCGGGCGCTCCATATCAAGCATCAAGAAATGCTTATCCCCGCTGATAATGATGTCAACATCCGCAACTATGGCGGCATTGAGAATCGGCTGACCCTTTGGATCGCTTATCAGTTTCTGCGGATATTCAGGCGCAGGCACTAAATCATAAGCAAGCTCGGCCAGGAAAACATCAACATCGGCCAAAGCCTGCGGTGCCTTACGTCTCAGCACATCCCGCAGTTCAAAGATATTACGGTCGCATAGATTCATGAAATCGCGCAACGTGGAGCAAAGCGGCAGCAGGCTTTGAATTAGGCCAGAGTATTGCAGATATGAGAATGTTTGTATCGACCAGTATCTTCATTATTTGGAATCCTTTCCGTAGCGTACTTCATCAATAAGAATCTGCACCTGGTCTTCATCCTGGATACCGGCTTTTTCAGCCACTCCCGCAAATGCCTTTTGAGCTTTTAAAATGGCCGTGGCAGACGCATTGTTAATTACAATTTCGCCGTTTTCACGCTCAATAAAGAGTATTTTATCTCCTTCCTTAAGGTTAAGTTTGCGTCGAATTTCGATGGGAACAGTGACCTGACCGTTTGCAGATACCTTTGCCAGGTTCATCAATATCACTCCTTTTAATTCTTGAATTATCAAGAATTCTTTATCCATAGTATATGCCGTAAACAGCAGTTTGTAAAACCTGCCCAATGTATTGGGGAAAGCCTATGGGGACATTATGAACTATCTGAGTAAAATCGGCGTCCAGCCTTCCGGTACACCTTATGTGGGCTATTTTAATACGGATATGCAAGACCTGGATATCGAATGCGGCTTACCGGTAGCACAGCCGGTAGCAGGCACTAATGAACTTAAACCCAGTGAAATCCCGGCCGGCAAACAGGTATCCTGTCTCTATACCGGCCCCTATAATCAAATCGAATCTGCTTATAATGCCATTATGGAGTGGATACCCGCCAATGGGTACACCCCAACCGGTGTCTGTTACGAATTTTATCTCAATAATCCCGCGGAAACGCCGGAAAATGAACTGTTAACCAGAATTGTCTTTCTTCTTAAGTAATAAGAGAAGGAGTTTTGGTTAAATGGCTGAAAAAACAGTTTAAGGGGACAGGCCCCTTAAACTGTTTTGGCAAAATGGTTTTGCCATATAATTGTGCAATATCGAGACGTTTGGCAGAATTGCGAAAATCATTAAACATTTTTCACCATATCAACAAGAACAATAGAACTTTTGTTCTTGTTTCTGCTATACTATAGTTATCCTGAATGAAAGGACTATAATCATGCGAACCGGTACAGCCAACCTCCCCCTGCATGGGGGCAAGTGTCCTGCCTGGCTTTTTATCCACATGAAAGCCTTGAGCAGGGCTATCATCGAAGTGATTTTGGAAGAAGACGGGCCTGATGAAGTTCTGCGCAGGCTCTCCCATCCGTACTGGTTTCAGGCCCTGGGCTGTGTAGTCGGCTTTGACTGGCACTCCTCCGGGGTAACTACCACGGTTTGCGGCGCCTTAAAAGAAGGCCTGGCAGAGGTAGGGCCTCAGGCCGGTCTTTTTGTAGCCGGGGGAAAAGGGCGTAGCGCCCGTCAAACTCCTTTAGAAATAATGAATCATGCTGATGGCCATGGATTGAGGTGTTCAGTCGAAGATTTGGTCTATGCCAGCAAAATGTCAGCCAAGGTAGATAGTGCGGCCGTGCAGGATAGTTACGATATTTATCATCATTGCTTTTTCTTTACCCAAGATGGTCACTGGGCGGTTATTCAACAGGGTATGAATGAAGATTTACGGCAAGCGCGGCGTTACCACTGGATGGGCGATGCTGTGGAATCGTTTACGGTTGAGCCCCAGGCCGCTATTTGCTGTGACTTTACGACAGAAACCTTAAATCTGGTGGCCGGCGAAAATGAAAGCATCCGCGAGATTAGCACTCATTTGGTACAGGAAAACCCCGATCGGCTGCTGGCGGAGATAAAACGCCTGCAGGAATCTTCCCTGACTTTACCGACCTGCCACCCCATACCTCGAACAAGATATCTTAACAAGGCCCTGTATGCCGCTTATGATAAGCATCCGCAGGATTTTGAAGCCCTGCTTAATGTGTCCGGGGTAGGTGCCGGCACCCTGCGGGCACTTTGTCTGGTTGCCGAAGTTGCGTATGGAGCCCGGCCCAGTTTCAGCGATCCGGTACGCTATTCTTTTGCTCACGGAGGCAAAGACGGTTTTCCTTTTCCGGTTAACGAAGCGGATATTGAACTATCTTATACTACCCTGGGACGTGCACTGTGCAAGGCTAAAGCCGGGCAACGGGAACAGCTTGATGCCTTAAAAAGGCTGGCCCGGTGGCACAGTGAAGCTATAGAGGCGCAAGCCAGCCCGATTCCTCCTTCCCCTCCCCGACCCGCAAGTCCGAAAAAAAGCCCGATCCAGCAGCCGGGATTGTTTGACTCATGATACGCTCTCCCATCTTCTATTCGTGATAATGACTTATAGTCTCTGCCCCGCCCTTGAACCTGTCTTTATTTTGTTTTCACTGCCTCTGCCTTCATTTCCGCTACTGTTTTCGCTCCGATACCAATATTTTCATCGGGCAGTTCGTGGATAGCTACAGTAAAGGCACTCAAAGGTATTCCTGTTATCTCGGCAGCGCTACAGCTTAATTGTTTAATAAGCAGCGGTTTCTGCTCTTCGGCATCTGTCCAATATCCACAGTTATTACCGGCATATTATATATCCCCTTCCCAATTTGTTTTGCCTCATCGCCAAAAGGTTGGAAATCGTTTGGCCTCAGTTGCTGGTAATTATTCCGGCAGGAAGATGCTATTTTCAGCCTGATTCATCTTAACCCTTATTGCGCCAGGCTACCAGCGCAACGCATACATCGTTATAATCCTTGTCATTGCTGTCCTCAATGCAGATATTGTAGCCATAGCCCACTATAGAGCCGGTATCGGTGGTAATGGTGTAAGTATTAATGCTGCTGTCCAGGCCGGAGGATTGGGGTACATCAATGGATAGTTTAAGCCCGTTGCTCTGAATGAAAGCCGCCCCCTGAGCCAGAGGCGGTTCGATATCGGTGCTCATTTTCGTATTGTTAAAATACTGTCTGGCGCTGTCAAACAGCCTGGCATTAACCGAATAAGCCGCCTGGGAGGTAACAAACCAGGACATATAGTAACCCGGGGGAAAAGAGTCGATGGTAAATGTTTTTTGAGCCATTGCTTATCATCCTCTCGATTTATTAAATTAGGTATGTGATTTAGTTGCCGCCGCAAAGCTTTCTTTTTCGCAGTTCATTGCAGCGGAATAAATAGCCAGGGCCGAGTTATAATCAATAGGGCCATATACCTGCTGGTATGTTTCCAAATAATTACCCACGGCATATGCACCATCGGGATAGTGGTTATCGTTAATCCAGGGCGCATAAAGGTTGGACGGATCCGGCGGATACATCCGGTCTGACAACCAGTACCACAGGTATTCACAAGGGAGCATAACCACCAGACACATTATCGGGTCGTAGTGAGAGGCTACATCGGCCTCAAGCTGTGCATACTTAATATTAATTTCCATGGGTACCACGCTGGCGGCATCCCGAATATGCCATATTGTGGGAAAAACCTGGTTGTATTTTTCATAACTCTGGTACTTTTTTAAAAGAAAGGCCTTTAGAACAGGATCATCAGCACGACTGGCTGCGGCTAGATATGAATTGGCTCCTTTAAAACAGTAATAGGCGTCACAGACATTAGAACCTCCATACTTGACTGGGTCAAGGGAATTATGATGGATTCCCTTGATAAAATCAGTGTTTAAAGTCTGCTCTGCGATGTTGTAACAAGCGTTCCATAAACGCATAAACAACGAATCAGGCGGTGGCGGGTCAACAGACAGGTTATTAGCTCTCAAATCCTGGGCAGTTAACCTGATACTTCTGGGATTACGCAAATAAATTTCCCCCCTCGTAATGTACTTAGGTAATTTTACCACATAATCCATTAAATGTAGCTTAGGAAATTGCAGCCTTGTATTTTTAGATCATCGTAATTAGCAAAAACAATATGAATTTTAGCTGAATCACCGTTAATAGCCTTTTCCCCTTTGCACTATATCAGCACTCATTTGGTACGGAAAACCCCGATCTCAAGAATGAAAGGGAATTTTAATTAAACTAAGAAAGATAGCAAACTGTTAATTCTGGAGTGTCCATTTTATCGAGGAAACCCCAGTGTAATTGCATTCCTCTCACCCACCTCTACCTCCAACATTTTGCATTTCCTCAAAAGTTCTCCTGGTACTAACCATTGTTAAACCAGAAAACAGTATAATATTACTAATCCCAATACAGATAGATGAAAACATCTGATCCAAAAACAGGTGATAAAGTGAAAATCGATAGGCTAGTTTCCATTATCATAGTCTTGCTCAGGCGCGAACGGGTTCAGGCCAAAGAACTGGCCGAAATGTTCGACGTTTCCGTCCGTACTATTCTGCGTGACATTGATACTATCAACCTGGCCGGAATACCTATCATAACTTATCAGGGTGTGAATGGCGGTATCAGTATTGCCGAAGGTTATCGCCTGGATAAAAGCGTAATCAGTGCCGATGATATGGCTACCCTAATTTCCACCTTAAAGGGAGTTGCCGCCAGCATACCTGACAGCCGTTATGATGTATTGGTGGAAAAACTGAAAAACCCTCTATCGACATCACAGTTGGAACTGCTTGACCTGAAGAGCAGGCAAATGATAATCGATTTGTCTCCCTGGGGAACTAATGAGCAACTCAAAGGCAAAATAACGCTACTGCGCCAGGCCATTGAAAACTGTAGAGAGATTGAATTTGCTTATGTTGATGCTGCCGGTACAAGAAGCATGAGGAAAGTGGAACCATATGCATTGCTCCTCAAGGGGCAATCGTGGTATCTTTTTGCCTGGTGCCTGCTCAGACAGGATTTCCGCCTCTTCAAGCTGATACGGATTAAGAACATACAGCTTATGAACATAACTTATCAACCCAGAGAAGTACCAATGGAACAAGCTTACTTTGAAAACCAGTGGCAGGAGACGGCCAAACTGGTGGAACTGGATCTGCTTTTCGATAAAAAGATGGAAAATGTAGTGGAAGAGTGTTTCGGCGAGGAAATAATGAGGCAAAATGATGGAAAGATTATGGTTAAAGCCTGTCTGCCGGAAAATAATTGGTTATATGGCTATCTTTTAAGTTTCGGCAGTGGGATGGAGGTAGTTAATCCTCCGCATATTCGCAGCATTTTGGCGGCGATTGCCGAAAAAATTTATAAAACATATTCCTCTTAAACCTGTCATATAGTTGTCATATTTTGCATGTTATAATCGAGAAAAATATATGAGGAGGCCATAAATATGCAATATCAGTTTGTTGTGGAAGAAAAGAAGGCTCAACCCACTATATCCGTCCGTACCCGGACAGCAGTTGAAAATTTGCCCCAGGTATTGGGGAAAGCCTATGGGGCGATTATGAACTACCTGTTCGAAATAGGTGTCCAGCCTGCAGGTGCACCTTATGTGGGCTACTTTAATATGGATATGCAGGACCTGGATTTAGAATGTGGCTTACCGGTGGCACAGCCGGTTGTTGGCAATGATAAACTTAAACCCAGTGAAATCCCGGCCGGAAAACAGGTATCCTGCCTGTATACCGGGCCCTACAATCAAATCGAGCCTGCTTATAACGCCATTATGGCGTGGATACCGGCCAATGGGTATACACCAACCGGCGTCTGTTATGAATTTTATCTCAACGATCCCGCAGAAACGCCGGAAAATGAACTGTTAACCAGAATTGTCTTTATTCTCAAGTAAAGGGTCTTTTGTTAAATAGCTAAAAAAACAGTTTAGGGGGCTTAGCCTGTCCCCTTAAACTGTTTTGGCAAAATGGTTTTGCAATATAATACCGCAATATAGCGACGTTTGGTAGAATTGCGAAAATCATTAATACATTTTTCACCATATCAACCAGAGCAATAGAACTTTTGTTCTTGTTTCTGCTATACTATAGCTATCCTGAATGAAAGGACTATAGTTATGCGAACCGGTACAGCCAACCTTCCCCTGCATGGGGGCAAGTAATCCCATCCTATCCAATTGCTCTTTTAAATAGTTTTCTAAATAATGGTTGCGCCTTAACTGCTTTACGAGCCTGATTCTATTTGAAAAACCTCCTCCAGTCTGACTTCCAGACCGGGGAAGAGGGGGCTGGTTAGAACCTGGTTGGCAGCATACTCGCCGATTTTTTGATATTTGCCCTCATTGTCCAGGCCATAAAGCACTATTACATTTAAACCGGGAAAAACCACCCAATATTCGGGAATAGCGCTCCGTTCATAAAGGTTGAACTTCTCGTTAAGTTCTTTCTTGGCAGTGGAAGGAGAAATGATCTCGATAACCACAGTGGGGGTACCTTTGCAGCCTCTTTCATCCAATTTGTCCAGATCGCAGATTATGCTGAGGTCAGGTTGTACGACATTTGTTATGTCTTCGTCCTTCTCATCCCCTTGCGGCAGGCGCACATCAAAGGGGGCAGCAAAGACCCGGCAGCTTCTATCCTTGAAAAATGAGCGGAGTTGAAAGAACAACTCGCCGGAGATCTCCTGGTGTTTTCTGGAAGGCGCCGGGCTCATATCATAGGGTACTCCATTGATAATTTCCCATCTTTCTTCATCCGGCCACTGCAAGTAGTCGGCATAGGTGTATTTTTTATCAGGCTTGGGGGGGGCCAGGGACATCTTCATTCCCTCCTTTTCACCATGAGCAGGCGGTTTATTATATATAAACGGCTGTAAGCAATTCCAAACTTTGTAATTACCATTATACTTGAGTACCCTGAGTCAAAGCAAGACTCCCTCGGTGCTAGTAGGAAAAAGCCGGAAGATTAGTTTTCCCGGCTTTCATTTTCTGGTTCCCTTAAAAAAGAAGGCTCCACACACTTATTTATTTTGTTTAAACAGCTTTAATCTTATGAGGTTTAAATTTATTTATCCATTATAAAAAGTTCCTCGACGGTAGTATTTAATAACTTTGCCAATTTCATGGCCAATTCTAATGTTGGGTTATACTTTTCATTTTCGATAGCATTTATGGTTTGTCTGGTAACGCCAAGAATGGTTGCAATATCCTCCTGTCTTAAGCCAAGGTTTTTTCTTAGTTCTCTTATGTTATTTTTCATTTTTGCCAAGTTTCCATTTCAAAAATAGCTGCACTATCCAAAATATGACCAATTGAGATGTCATAAGGATAAACGCTATCCCGTTGAATAAGCCCTTGTTCATCCATTCATATCCTATCCATACCAGCAGGAATAGTAAACCATAAACCCAGGCCAATCTTATCGCTTGCAGGTTAATACTCATTTCCATTTCATCCATTGTGCGAAAACTATCCAAAAAATACCGCCCCATTCTTTGTAAAATACTTTTTACATTTATATTTTAATATATTAAGCAAATTAAATGTCAATAGTTTTTTACATTTTAATATTGGATTTACCGGTATCTACTTTGGAGGTATATTATTTTGTAGCTTCGACTTCCAACCTGTACATCTGCATATGGGTGTATCCATTCTGGTCAGGGGGACAGATACAAAGATACTCATCTACCATTTCTGCAATATAATTATCCTGCATTACTGCGGGTATTCTTTGCGTATATGGAAGCCAGGTAGTTCTTACCCAGGCAGCCAGATCGTCTTTACTCCTGTGCACCATATCTTTGGGAATTAGTTCTACCCGGTGCGCTGTAAGCCCTGCCTGTTGCAGCCAACCTGTGTATTCTTCAGGACCGTAAAAGCCATACGGTGTCTTAAAATCTTTAAAATACACGCTCCACTTACCATTCCCGCATCTATGGTTGGCCAAAGCAAGTATAAGAGCGGCATTGCCTTTGCCTCCCATTTGCAGCAAAACCTTTCCTGATGGTTTAAGACTCCGGGTAATACCCTCAATTACGGGTATATGGTCAATTATCCAGTGCAAGGGGCTGCATTGGAAAACACCACATCAAATTCCTGCACATAGTTCAAGTTGCTTGCATCACCCAAAACAAATTCCAGGTTGCTGTGGGTATCGGAGGGGAAATTCTGCCGTGCATAGTCAATCATTTCTCTGGAAATATCAAGACCTACGACAGAACCCTGCGGAACCCATGCGGCTATTTCAGCACTTACCTTCCCATCCCCGCAACCAATATCCAGAACCCGTTCATTCCCACGCAGCTGTAGCTTACCAATCAGCTCCCGCGCCCATTCCTGTTGGCTGCTGGAGTTACGGCTATAATCCCCGGCATCCCATTTGTACAAGGCTCTCCCTCCTTAAAATCAATTATTATTGAACAACTTACTTAAATTACATTTTACAAGTTCTCGGAAGGGGAATAGAGTCAACCCTCTCCTTCCCCCGACTCCCGCCTGGCCATAACAAGAAAGCTGCAGTCGGTAGTCTCTAATGGTTCGAGCTGATGGAATAACGTTGAATCATAAACGTCGGTGAATTTAACAGATGAGAACCCGGCTTCCCTAAGCAGCCTGGCTGTTTCGTTCTTGTCATAGAACCTCCGCAAGGTGGTAATTTCCTGCCTATTGCCGTCTTCTTCAAATATTTGCTCCCTTTTTTCCACCGGTCCTTCCACGGTTCTCCTGTCAAAAAGTATTATTTGTTTATCTCCCAGGTTAAGGTGTCTTTCCTGCCACTTCCCCTCAATGGTGGGATTATAGTAGATGGACGGAAAGAACATATCCATCAACAGAACAGCTCCATCGTTCAGCGAACTATATATATTCTTCAAGAACAAAAGGGCATTTTCA
>Ga0209613_1003504_pt1 | contig 10351 bp, 7 predicted proteins | sample BioC13SIPDNA_2_FD_185747 | JGI IMG/M metagenome (GOLD analysis project Ga0209613, IMG submission 185747) | Anaerobic biogas reactor microbial communites from Washington, USA - Biogas_R2_A C13 SIP DNA (SPAdes) (version 2) | ecosystem: Engineered > Bioreactor > Anaerobic > Unclassified | place... | reverse complement strand
TCGGCGGCCGCAACATCACAACAGGCCGACGCCAGCGGCGAGCGGTTCAACGTGGCCGATTTCATCCGGCGCCATGGTCTTGAAGTTGACGGCCCCCACGACTGGCGCGGCGAAAAAGGAGTGGGGAACAAGTGGACTTTTACCCGGTCTCCAATGTGCGAACATCACGGCGACGGTCCCTTTATCGTGCAACACGCCAGCGGGGCGATAACGGCCGGATGCCATCACAACGGCTGCAAGGGCAAGTGGGGGTGGAAGGAACTGCGACAGAAGTACGAGCCAAAGGATACGCGGCCGGTGAACTTGTCCGGCATCGACCGACAGGCCGAACGTACGACGGGCAACACGCCCCCGCCTGAAGCGGGCAAGTCTACTGACGGCCCGGCCCCGTGGCCCGAACTGGACCCGCCAACGGAAACGACGTTGCCCGACTTCCCGTTGCGGGCCCTGCCCGGCATCCTGCAGGACTGGACAGCGGCAGAATCCCACGCGACACAAACGCCGGCGGACCTGGCGGGACTGCTGGCCCTGGCGGTCTTCTCGTCTTGCGTCGCCCGACACGTTGACATCGAACCCCAGCCCGGCTGGCGGGAACCCGTCAATTTGTTCGTGGCCGTTTTGCTGGAACCTGGCAACCGAAAGTCGGCGGTGTTCTCGGATGCCACCCAGCCCCTACGCCAAGCCGAGGCGGCGATGATTGACGTGGCCCGGCCTGTGGTGACCCGCGAACAATCCGAACGCCGACAAGCGATCAAGCGACTTGAACGGCTCGAAAAGCTGGCGGCCGAAAAGCAGGACCTGGAAGCGGCGCGGGAAGCAGCCGAACTGGCGGAACACTTGGCCCTTTCGCCCGAACCCGTCTTGCCCCGGTTGATTGCCGATGATGCCACAAGCGAGAAGCTGGAGATGATGTTGGCCGAACAAGGCGGACGCATCGCCAGCATGTCCCCCGAGGGTGGCGTATTCGACCTGATGGCCGGCTTGTACTCGAAATCGGGGATGCCTCAGTTTGGCGTCTACCTGATGGGGCACGCAGGCGATGATCGGCGAGTCGATAGGGTTTCCCGAAAAGCGGTACACGTCGAACGGCCGGCCCTGACTTGTGCCTATGCGATACAGCCCCAGGTTGTTAAGGGGCTGGCCGACAACACGGCGTTTCGGGGGAGGGGACTGCTGGCCCGGTTCTTGTACGCGGCCCCGCAAAGCTGGATTGGCAGACGCGAAATCAGCCCGGCCCCGGTGGCTGGGGCGGTGGCCGATGCCTACGCGGACAACGTTCGGCAGTTGGCGGCGAACCCGCCCCAGGGAACGCTACCGCTACGCGGCGATGCGGCTCGGCTGTTCCACGAGTGGCAGGCGGAAGTTGAGGCGATGCTTGCCGATGGGGGCGACTTGGAAGCTATCCGAGATTGGGGCGGGAAGCTGGCAGGGGCAACGGCCCGACTGGCGGCGGTTTTGCATTGTGCCAAGCACCGCGAGGCGATGAGGTGGGGCATCGAATCGGACACGATACGGGCAGCGGTCGAGATTGGCCGATACCTGATTCCCCACGCCGAAGCGGTCTTGACGATGATGCAAGCCCGCGATGACACGACGGCCGACGATGCCCGCTACATCCTGCGTTGGATTACCCGGCACGGGCGGCGGGAATTTACGAAACGGGATGCCTACCAAGACGGCAAGCGGCGCTTCAGAAAAGCCGATGACATTGACCCGGTATTGGCTGAATTGGTCCGGCGGGGATACATCCGGCCCAAGCCCCAGGACGCCAGCGGACGCGGCCGGCCCCACTCAGCTCACTCGGTCTAAGAGTGTGGCAGGTTGTGGAATTACCGGGGGCAGCAGACCCTCGGAGAAAGGCGGGTGAACGGTGGCAAGCGTATCAACAGACAAACCCGGTCGGCGACGGATTCTGTTTATCGGTGCCGATGGCAAGCGGCGGGCGATCCGGCTTGGCAAGGTATCCAGGAAAAAGGCTAACACGGTCTGCGGCTACGTCGAGTCGTTGGTGCAATCGGCCAACACGAAAACGACGTGGGAAATAGAGACCGCGACGTGGATAGCCAGTCTGGATGCGGTTCTTTATGACAAGCTGGCGGCGGTCCGGTTGGTGCCAGTGCGCGAAACGCCCCAGGACGCGGCCCCCGTTGCCCTCGGTGCCTTTCTCGAATCCTATATCGGCGGGCGCGCAGACCTGAAACCCAACACGGCACGCAACTACCAAGTGACGCGGCAGCATCTTGTGTCCCATTTCGGGGCGGACAAGGCCATGCAGGACATCACGCCCGGCGATGCTGACGACTGGCGACAGGCCCTTATCCGCAAGGGATTGTCCGCGGCGACGATTAGCCGAGAAGTGAAGCGAGCCCGGCAGTACTTCCGGGCGGCGGTCCGCAGGAAGATCATCGACGCGAACCCGTTTCAAGACCTGAAAGGCGGCAAGCAGGCCAATGCAAGCCGAGAGTTTTTCGTTACACGGGAAACTACTCAGGCGGTTATCGACGCCTGCCCCGATGGCGAATGGCGGTTGATCGTGGCCCTGAGTCGTTACGGCGGTCTGCGGTGCCCCTCGGAACATCTCGCCCTGCGATGGGATGGCATCGACTGGGAACGCGACAGGATGACCGTCTACAGCCCCAAGACCGAACATCACGAAGGGGGCGAGAGTCGAGTTGTTCCGATCTTCCCCGAACTGCGCCCCTACCTGGCGGAAGCATTCGAGAAAGCCCCGGACGGTGCCGAGTACGCGATCACGCGGTATCGGTGCAAGAACGCGAACCTGCGAACCCAGTTCGAACGGATCATCCGGCGGGCGGCGGTGGCGCCCTGGCCGAAGCTGTTTCAGAACATGCGGGCGAGTCGGGAAACGGAACTGACGGCCGAATATCCCCTGCACGTTGTCTGCAAGTGGATCGGCAACAGTCCCACGGTGGCCCAAGCCCACTATCTGCAGGTGACCGAAGCGGACTTCCGGCGGGCGGTCGAAACAAAGGGGGGGATAGGGGTAGCGCAAGGCGGCGCAGAATCCGGCGCACTTTCTCTTTCCCAGGGGGCGCAGAATCCGGCGCAGCCAGTTTCCGCCAATTCTCGCCAAGAAACGCAAACCGGCCGCAAGGCCTTATTCGGTAATGGCTTGCGGCCGGTTGTGGCGAATCGTGGCAACACCTTGCGGGTTAGCCTAGTACCCCCTAGGGTCGAACCGGCAACCTTCGTTTTTGCCGGAAAACACGGGGATTCTCGATGCGTCTGCCTTCCCGAGGCTGTTCCTGTTTGACCTTAAATCGGCCCAGATCCGCCTGAAAAACTGCCAGATTTAATGCCAAGTACAACCCAGTAACTCATGGGGTACTACAGTATCAATCACGCTACCCGACACACTTCTCTTGGTCAAGCCGGGCGACGAGCGTCCTCGGCCGCGTGTGCAGGCGGCACCGTCATGCCGCGGTACACCAACGTGGTGTGCGGCAGCCAATGATGGACCTTGGCGACGTACTTAGCGGCGGCGTGTCGAAAGTACCGCAGACTCCGGCCGATTTTCAGCGTTGGCCGCACGCTATGGAGCGGCACCGGCATCCAATACGATCCTATTCTCCCCGGTCTGGAGGCCCTGGAATGGGCCGGGGAGCTGCCGGCTGGGCGGCAGGGCTTGCCCGCGGAAGTCCGCCGACAGCCCCTCGACCCGCGTACAGGGCACCTTGGCGATTGCCGCATCCAGCGTGAGCGTCAGGCTGGCCGGCAGCGATCGGTCATCGCAGCGGACCATCATGCGGCGTTCTTGGCTGCCTTGGTCCCGCTCCAGGAGCAGCCGCCAGTTGTCGAGGGTCAGCCGCGGATTCTTCGCCCAGGCGTCCACCACGGGCAGTTGCTGGTCTGCCTCGCCGGCCTGCTTCAGCCGGCGCCGGAGTTCTTCAGCCACGTCACGTAGCTTGATGTCGTCCTGGTAACAGTTGATGGCGAACGGTGCCTGTCCCGCGGCGGCGTCCGACCAGAACACGTTGTTGTCCGATGTCAGCCCCTGGCTTCGCCCGTTGGGATACGGCAGGCTCATCAGTCCGCCTGCGTTGTTCACAAACAGGTTGTTCAGGATCTGGTTGCGGGACGTTTCCACTCGCTTGCCGCTGGCTTGGCGATCCGTGATCGTCCGCATGAGCACGCCAAAACCGGCGTTGTCGAAGATCAAGTTGTGGGCCACCACGACATCCGAGGCATCGTGCGTGTAGATGCCGAATCCACCGTAGAAGCCCTCGCCGGTCGTGCCCCCGACCACGTTGTTGGTCACGCGGCAGGGATAGCCTGGGTGGTGCCCCAGTTCGAGAAAGATGCCGGCCAGGCGGTTGCGCAGCACCAGATTGCCGTCGATGCGGGCATCACCGTAGCCGTTGTCGATCCAAATGCCGAACGCTTGGTTGTCGCGCACCACGTTACCCTGGATCAGAGCATTGGCAGCGTGGAGTTTGATCCCCGCCCACTCCTCCCAACCGCCGCGGCCGTGGGGGAACTTCCGCCGGTTGTTTCGTTCCACACGATTGCCCACGATCTTCGTTCCGGAGTGATTCCAGCCGGCGATGCCGCACAGGCCGTTGTCGGTCACGTCGTTGTCGCGGATCAGGTGGCGACCGCCGATCATTATCCGCTGCTCTTCCGGCGCGGTATCTGTGAGTGCCTTGCCGTCCCAAGTCTCGCTGCCGCAGTCCAGGCCGATGGTGGCGGCGAAGCGGATCGTATTGCCTTCGATCATCCAGTCGTGCCCTGAGCGGACACTGACGGCCCCGCCTTGGGGAAATGGCCCTTGGTTGGCACAATGCTCGAAGACGAAGCCCTTGACGTGGATGTGGCCCAGGCCGCGGCGCAGGGGCGCGAAGATGCGGTTGCGAGTGGTGATTTCCACCAGGCACCGGGACGGCTCCCTGGACTTCGGGAAGTGGACGAGAATGGACTTCCCGTCCTCCGGCACCAGCCAACTCCGTTCCTGCTTCCGTAGGTCGGCCAACCGGACAACCTGCGTGTACGGCTGGCTTTCGACGAAGACCTCGCCCAACACATCTTCCAGTTCTCCCTGAGCAGGACGGACCTGCTTGCTCGTGTCCGACCCGTTGATGCTGATGCCACGGTGGAACGGGTTCTCGCCTTGGAATACCGCCGGATCGAGCACACCGCGGAAGACGGGTTCCGGGCCCTCTGCCCGTTCCCACTTGGGCGCGAAGAGATCGCTGCCTTTGATGACCGCCTGACCCCGTTGGGCCGACAGGTACACGATGGGCTTGTCTTTGTCACCGCCGCATGCGGGCACAACACGCTGCCGATACAGGCCCGGATGCACCAGGATCGTGTCGCCTGGTTGTGCTGCAAGAGCTGCTGGGCCGATCGTGCGGAAGGGCTGCTCTTCGGTGCCTGGCCCCGCATCGTCAGCCTGTGCGTGTGCCACGGCAACAACCCAAGTTCGGGCTTCCGCCCGCGGCGCGACAGTGGTCGTCAGGACGATCGCCAGCAGGTGACAACACGTGGGCGAGCAGATCGAATAGGGCGTACGCCAAGGCATGCAACGCTCCTCTTGTCCAGGCAGGTGTGGTATTGAGTCGGCCTCTTCGGGCAGGGACGCGGAGCATTGTATCCTGTTCACGGGCGAGCGTGGCCTCGACCGAGAACTGCTCCTGCGGAGGGGGCAGGTACGTTCGGACAAAAAACTGGGGCTAAGTTGGAGCCAGGGTCTTGACGTGTTCGGGCGGGCCGATATCCTTGTCGATAGATCGTTGCCATTCTTTCATGGACCTAGGCCATCGGCAACCAATGCCACCGCGGCAGCGAGTGGCGAGACCTCTACGCGAGGTCAACTTCGTCGGAGACGAAGTGAGCTGAGTTAGTTCCGGAGCATCGCTGTTAAGTCAGATCAAGATGTCTGTCGCGGTGTGCCGGACTTCCCGACAAGGGCAAAGCTGGCTCTGAACCACACGAACTGAATCGTACTGCCGTTCTCACCTTCGCGCTGCTCCCATCGACGCTAAACGCGATGCGAGAGCCCGCCCCAGCCAGACGGGTCGCCAGTCCTCGGGCACGAGCCCAGGGACGGGTGTCTTCTGCTGCACGATTCGCAAACGCACAGTCAAGGCGACTGTACGTCAACGGACCATCGCCGCATCTGCGACGGTGGTTCAGGCACGGATGTCGCCATTCGACAACGATTTTGTTCGAGCGTGTCAATGACGAACATCCGAAGGCAAGAAGGGCCGGAGGCAACCTCCAGGGCCCGTAGAAGTTGAAGGAGTTACCAATGAAGAAGATGAAACAGCAAAGTGTGATCGAACGCCTGCGGGCGTCGAAAAAGAGTTCCGAGGCCGCTGAGTACCAACTCGGGCATGACCTCGGAAAGAGGTGGGCCGAGCAGTCGGCCGCGACATCCGAGCTGCAACGCCTGGACGAGTTGCGCGATGAGTATGAAGCCCAGCCGCAAAACGACTGGGATGAGTTCTTTGAATGGGACGAGCCCAAAGTTTGGGGCCCGGACGAGTATTTGTTCTTCGCCATGCATCCGGAGGCTGGTAAGGACCGCCAAGCGGCGGAAGAGTTCTGGGAGTGCGCTGCCGGAGACGCACTCCAGCAAAGCCTCTGCCGAGGCGTGTTCCTGAAAGGATTTGCCGAAGGCGCAATCGCCGTCTGGGAGTCCGTGCAGGACAAGCTGTAACCTCGTGATGCCGACCTCGACGTGGCTGGGCGATGTCGCTCGGCCGCGTCGGGTCGGTCTTGGAGGAGATATTGTGATTACACCAGTCAAGACCTCAACGCAGGGACTCGCCCTGAGTGCGGAGGATGCCCAACACCTGCAACAGTTCGAGCGACTGTTGGATCGGGTCCGCGACCGTACTCGTGGTGTGGCTGAACGCTATCAAAACGGGACCTACCTGGCCGGCCGAGCTGGGGCGTCGAAGACCTACACGGTGCGTCAAACGCTTGACGCTCTGGGGCAGCCATTTGCCTACCGGAACGCTCGGATGAGTGCGGCCGGACTGTGGGCCTTTCTCGAAGAGCATCCCGAACATACGTGTGTCCTGGATGACATTCCTGCTCTTTTCGAGCAGAAGCAGGCTCTTCAGATCCTCATGGCAGCGATGGGAGGGGAAATAGGGCAACCGCGTCCAGTCACCTATACGATCAAGGACAAGCATGAACGGAAGTCGTTTCTGTTCAAAGGGGGGATTATTGCCATCTCCAATCTCCCGCTGCGGCGCGATCCCCTGGCGGATGCCGTGGCAAACCCCGGAAACACGTGGTTGAACGCGGACATGGTTAACCGCCTCTCGGCAGTCATGCCGTAGTGCGCGTCGATCACATTTGCGCACCACTCTTCTAGGCCGAACGCACGCAAGATTAGCCTGACCCGCTGCTTCTCCTGTCGGGCTGCCGCCCGGTCCAATGACTCCGAATAGATTGCGTTCATTTTCTCGCCCTCTCCGTCCATTCACCAGTCGCGTACAGTCTTACATCGGATACTCTGTCGTCTAGCCGCCCGGAGCTCCACCGCCAGTGTCCATCCAGGGTCGAGACTCACGTTGCGTGTTCACGGCTTCGTTCTACCGGACTTGCCGATCTTGACCGAGGCCAAAGTCGATTTAGCAGTGTCGCGCTGCTGAATCGTCCGCGTACATGTCTGAAGTACGTACTTGTCTCCCGTGCTGACAAACCTGCCCATTTCCCCTTGTAACTGGATGATGACAGGGTTGCGGTCTGGCGCCCGCCGATGTTTGGTGCAGACGATCTGGCACAGCCCTCGGCTATCCTGGTTCCCGAGGACGAAAGCGAAGTCCGCGTTTTCCGCGAAGTTCGCCGCCTCCGCCGCGTCAGTATGGTGGTACGTGCTGCCCGGTGATTTACTATTGGCTTCTCCCGAAAGCTGATGCAGCAGCCAGACGGGGCAGTCAAACGCATGTGCGAGCAGGTTCGCGGCTTGCAGCGGAGCCCCGGCGACCAGATGCCGAAGGCAACGCTCGTCCTTGTTCGTCGCCGCCAGGTGCCGCCTGGCCATCGCGCCGACGTAGTCGATGACAATGAGTCGAGGCTTGGCCTTGTTGCCTTGCCGGCGCAGCCGGTCCTTGATCAGCCTCGCAACTTCCGCGACATAGCCGTCCCCAGCGCCCGGATGGTGGGCATCGTGACCGCTCATGTCGAACGCGACGAGATGGTTGTTCAACCATTCGATAGCTCGCCCGGCTCGCTCCTGTTCACCAAGGACGACATGGCCAGCCTGGATCGCCTCGTGGAAGAGATTCTTCTCGTAAACGAGCAAAGTCTTCTTCGTGGACAGGGACTTCAAGGCGGCCGGCCCCATCTTCTCAAGCCGCTTTCGTGGGATCTGGGCCGCGTAAGACAATGCCCGACGCCGCAGTTCCCGCATCGGCGGCTCGTAGCTGACGAAGAAGGCCAGTTCGTGGACCTGGCTGCCGGAATCTTTCGTGATTTGATAACCCTGCCGGGCTCCCTCTACGGCGAGCATGATGCCCAGAGTGGTCTTGCCCGCGCCCATTGGCCCCAACAAGACATTGACTTCGCCCGCTGCGTGCCCGCCTTCCATCGCGCAATCCAGGAACGGCAGATTCGTCGGAAAGATATTGACGCTCGCTTCTTTGGCCCAGCCTTTCGGAAATGCCGTAACAGGGGACTGATCGCCAATCAGCAGCAGCGATTCGAGTTCTTCCCGCACCTGCGTCAGGCTCTTAGCCAAATCGACCGGCACCCGCCCATCCAGGTGGACAGTTTGAGACAACTCGCCCACCAGACTTTCTTCCCGAAGTTGTTTGATGATGCTGCCGATCTCGCGCTTGAGCGACTCCGGATCGTCGCTGAACTCGTCCGGGTCGCAGGTATCCCATATCTGCTCGACAAAATCCCACACTTCCTCCTCGTACTGATTCCCGAAACGATTGCCGGCTTGGGAGACTTCCCGCCACACCGCGGTCTTGAGACCATCGCAATCAGGAAGATCCTTCTGGCGTTTGTACAACCTGACGACGACATCCCAGACCGCCCCGAACAGCGGATATCGGGAGCCGAAATGCTCTGGCTTCAGTTCATCCTTAAAGGTGGCAAACAACCCGGGACAGCGAATCAGGCAACTCAGCACCCATCGCTTCTCCGGTGGCGAGACATACAACCTGTACGCTTCCTTCTTCTTCATCGTCGGGGTTCCTCAACTCTGCATCGAGGCGGCGTAACGCCGTCGAAATCAACACGTCTTGAAGCTGACGCTGGGCATCGCCGTGAAAGTCTTGGCGCGCGCAGTAGGCCCGTCTTGATAGATAGGGGCGCAGCCTGCGTTTCCGTGCTGTTGATGAAAGTACCCGACTGCCTTGAATGGCCGCATCCACGCTGAACTGAGGATGATCAAGGCTCGGGCAAGCAACCGCTGAGTAAATGCTCCCCAACCACGGCGCGCACCTGACTCGCCGACCAGTTTCAGAGGTAACACCATTTCGTAGGTGATCGGGATCTGGTTTCTGGGCTCGCCTGGAACAAGGCTCGGTGGGGATCTCAGTTTCATATTAGAAAGGACATTGAACCTGGCTGCGCCAGGTTCTGTTTTCTCTTTGTAGTTGTTGTAGTGGGCGATGGTAGTAGTCACTGGGTTGTAGCGCTCATTTTGAGCATCAAGTAGCGCTCATTTTGAGCATTAAGGTGTGCTCATTTTGAGCGTTAAGACCCGCCATATTTGTCGTGGCGAGCGTCCTGGATCTCCTCTGCGCGGCGACTTCCCTCCCGATAGGCCCGCGCTACGCCGTCCGGCAGCAGCCGGATTCTGGTCATCTTGCCTTTGGCGTATCCGATCGTGCGATGGTCGAGCAGGCCCGCCTTCCTGAACACTTTCAGGTGGCCTTCGATCCTACGTTTGTTCCTTACGCCGATCTCGTCGGCGAGTTCCTGATGCGTCTTGTCGATGACGGAGCGTCCATCCTCGCGTCTACTCGCGCGACGGCGACCATTCTTGGTGCGCCCGAACCAGTACAGAAGCTGACCGAAGAGCAGGGCCCGCTCCGCGTCGTTGAAGTAGTGCAGAACCCAAAGCGGGGTGGCGATCTTCCGATTGCCCGGCAACTCCTCGGAGCCATCAAGGGTGATCCGCCGGAACGTCTCGCTCTCGTACCATTCGGTCTCGGAGGTGTCCTCCGTCGCATCGAAGGCACGGTCGCGATTCTGGCGATTGCCAGCCCTGGCCCCCGCAGGTTTTGTGAGCAGGAAGCGACCGCGCAGAAATAACTTGAACAAGTTTTACTTTCTCGGCGATAGGGTATAGTTCCATTCGCCGTGGAATTCGTGACGTTTGAGATTCAGTGCTCTTATCTGTTCCTCGGTTACTTTGATCTTG
>Ga0209613_1003501_pt1 | contig 10355 bp, 23 predicted proteins | sample BioC13SIPDNA_2_FD_185747 | JGI IMG/M metagenome (GOLD analysis project Ga0209613, IMG submission 185747) | Anaerobic biogas reactor microbial communites from Washington, USA - Biogas_R2_A C13 SIP DNA (SPAdes) (version 2) | ecosystem: Engineered > Bioreactor > Anaerobic > Unclassified | place... | reverse complement strand
TAGGAACGCCCCTCACGCTCCCGCCTCAGCATCTTCTCGCGGTTGGCTTCGATGAGCTTCGTGCCTGACTGCTTACTCATCGCGCCCCGCCTGCTCATCTGCCCTACCTGCGGTAAAACACAATGCAAAGCCGACCAAGCCAACGCCCGCGCCGACTATCAAGCCGATCAATATCCCAGCCCAGAATAACTGCATTATTCACTCTCCTTACCGTACACAATTGTTTGCGTTTGTGTATCGTTAGGTGACTCCGGCAGCGGCATCCAATGGGTAGGTACGATCGGGTCTGTGCACCATTTTCCATCATCACACTCATTTCGCCATGCAGTCCCAAACCAGTCAATCTTTGAGCCGTCTAATGCTTTTCCCCAAAAAACAAGAACATCCTTCTCGCACTCCGGCAATCTCTCACCTACCGGTATCCACTTATCATCTTGCCGCTCGTCTGTGCTATCAGCGGTAAGTTGGTCAATTTCCGCCTCAAGCTCGGCAATGCGGGCTTCCAGATTCTTGACCGCATTAGATGCTCCGATTAACCAGACATTGTGTTCATTCTCCAACTCGGCAATGCGCTTGCGAAGGTCATCCTCAATCGGGCGGGTGTTCCAGTCACCTGGCATATAGCTGTCGGGAGCCATCGGGCAAATATAATTGTCACAGTAACAATCGCCATTGGGTTCTACTTCTGGCATTTCGCCACAAAACGGACAAGGTTTAAGCGCGTTCATTCCTGCACCTCCGGCAATTCTGGCAAGGGCATCCAGTGGGTGATGTCAGGCACAAATATTCCAGCATGCCAGTTTATACCGCCATACATTGCTATGAATGGGCGGTCTCCGTCTCCTTCGCAAACAAGAAAGGGTATAAATTCGCCGTCTTCATCCCGATACACCTCCGGCAACTCTCCATCTGCAACAACACGCCAGCGTTGCTTTTCCTCCAACTCGGCAATGCGCTGTTGCAACTTATAACCCTCCTCATACAGAGAGTCGATTTGGAGATTTTTGTCAATCAAAATATTTTTCGCCTCACGAAGTTGGTCTTTTCGAATGTCTATTTCCGCCTCAAACTCGGCAATGCGAGCGTCAGCTGTTTCAGCGCGGGAGATGGCATTGCGCAGAGCGCCAGCGGTATCCGTTGTCGCTTGTGTAGCCGCGTTCAGTTCATCGGCATTATTCGGTTTATAAGCCTTGCCCATCTCTAAACATGCATTACCAAAGGCAATAAGCAAGCGGTTGATGTTTTCGCTAACCATCTTTCACCACCCTTTCGCGTTTACTCTGTGTTTTGGGCGGCATTCAACTTGCGAAGTGTCGACTGTGTAGTCCGTCAGTTTCTCAACCCGCTCAAGTGGATATTTTCCGATGGCATGGCAGGTTCGGTAACCGTCATCGCTACGCAGGACATATTGCCGGTAAAACTCATTCCACTCAAGGATTCCATTCGCTCCGTTTGAACCGCACTCTTTGACGAGGTCGCCAATGAACAGGTGCTCACCGATTTTTGTCGTCAGGGGGGTTCGGCGGCGCTCAGTATCATCGAGAGATTTCGCATAATCGATCAAATCCTTGACCCCGTCTGATACTGAGTTCCAAACAGGCGTCTTCCCGTGAGGATAAATAGACATTGCAAATTCTTCTAAGAGGTGTCTGATTTCATCTAACTCATTCGTCATCGTTTAACCCTCGATACGCGATTCTGGGCGCATTCAACTTTCTGACTTTTGACAGTATTGCTTCTAAGTCTGATTCTTTTAGCTCAACAAGTTTTTCGGGGAAATAAGCGAATTTTTTTTGATTGTTGCGCTTGATTATCCCGATACGCGTATCAGCGCTTTGAAATGACACATAAACCGGATACTCCTCAATGGGCTCCTGGAAGACAATCTGATCGCTCACCCTTCCCCTCCATTCCGTGTAACAATTCCTTGCGATTCCAAAGGGTTTGTGACATGAGATGGCATGGATTGCCAGTCGGATACGGCAAGTTTCCAGCTCGTCCGCGCCGCGTTCAACTCGTCCACGAATACGCCATCCTCGTGCATGGCATTGAGCCAATTCCCCGCCTCGATCAGCCGCTCCACCATCCCCTCAAGCTCGGCAATGCGCTTGCGAAGGTCATCCTCAATCGGACGGGTGTTCCACTGTTCCAACCTCACCGTTCTTACCGAGTGCGGACAATCAGGGTTTGGACAAAAATATCGCGTTTCGGTGATACCATGTAATGTCCAAGTGTTTGCTTGTGGCACGCTTTTACAATACGAACATAGTTTCAGTTCACTCATTCCTCACGCTCCTTTATCTCTAATTCCACTGCTCTATGGCTCATCTGTGCAAACGGTAAAATCGCCGCACGCGCCGCCAAGAAGTCTGGGTCATCACAGGTCAATGCGCAGAAATGCGCGGCAATCTGCGCTGCTATGCGCCGGTCTACTATCATGCCTTTGCTGCCACACCACAGAGGCAGGCATGAGAAATCCAAGTCGGCACTAATCAAGTCGGCACTAATCAAGTCAGCGCCTCTCAAGTCAGCGCCTCTCAGGTCGGCGTTGCTCAGGTCGGCATCGTTCAGGTTGGCACCGCTCAGGTCGGCGTTGCTCAGGTCGGCGTTGCTCAGGCTGGCACCGCTCAGGTCGGCACGCGCGCCTTCTTTTTCTTCTCCGTTCAGCCACAACTTGTGCTTGCGTAATACTTCTCTTAGTTCCTCAGCTTTCATCTCAACTCCTTTCACATTCCACAAACTAAACCAACAAACACACCCAACACAATCAGGGCAAGCAACACGCCCGCAAAAACAAGGCAACAACACGTAAGAGGTGAGGGGTCAGGATTCATTCCACACCTGCTTTCGCTTCCAAATCGGCGATGTAATTGAAGAGGGTTTTGCGGCGTTGCTGATATACTTCAAATGCCGCGTCCTTTTTTTCGCACTGCTTGAACAAATCAGGTTCTTCATCGAGTATTCGCATGTATCGTGTATACGCACTGGCGAATTCGTATGCCAAATCCTGTGCCTCCAAACTAACCATCATTGACCGCAATTCTCAAGGCTTTCTTAAATTTCTCACTCATATCATCCTCCTTCATGCTTTCCTCACGCTTACACTTGGATTGCCTTCCGTTCTGAACTGTTGGATTTCAGGGTGCGCTAACGCATAACCGTCTAACGCTTTGGTATCCCAACTGACACGTGGCTTGGACCATACGAAGCTGTGGTAAGTTCCTTTGACCGTGCGACCAGCGGATAAAACTTCCTGCTTGATGTCGGCTTCGAGCATTGATTTTTGTTGCGAAAGTGTGTCAACTTTTGGTTCAAATTCCGCGTCAATTTCTGCCAGTTTTTCTTTGATTTCTGGTGTCAAAACTTCGTCAATTAGTGCCTGTTTTTCTTGATGAATCAGGTCAATTCCGAACCCGATGTCTGAATATTTTTCAATCTTTTCGTAAATGTCCATCTCAATCCTTTCTATTGCTGGTCTACAACGCCGGCCAGCAGGCTGCGGTAAAGGAGAGGGAAACCCGCTCAATTTTTTCTTGGTATAAAACCACTAATCCAACCACGCCCATCACACATATCGCACTTGTAAGGCGTGTTCTCGATCGGGTCAATTACACCCTTGCCTTTACAATTAGGACACCACTCAAGTTCTGCTGCTGCGATTAGTTTTTTTGCGTTTTGGTAAAGAGTCCTGTACTTTGCGGCTATTTCCCCTAACATATATTTGTCCATCTCAGTCTCCTTTCTCTAAAACAAATCCGAATAATCCTGCGCTTGTGCTCCCTCGCTCTTCGGCGACAAAAAGGTAACGCGCCTTGCCAAAACTTCAAACACCGCGCTCCACGTTCCATCCTTGCGTTGGAATACACGCGGGTTGCCAGTCGCCTTGTCAGGTGCGAATGAGCCGGTAACATGAACAACACTGCCTTTGTGCAAAAAACTTCCACACGTTTCCGCCAGCTTATCCCATGCAGTGATACGCACCCACACGGTTTTATCTTTGCCTCCGTCAACCGCAATGTCGAAGTTCGTCACCGCTGTTCCGTCAGGGGCGTACCGATTTTCTGGGTCTCTGCCCAGCCTGCCAATCAATTCGATGTTTTGGTACATTCTTTCGTCTCCTTATATATTTTTCTGAATTTATCCGTTTGCGTTTCCGGTGCTGCACGGACGATCCCAATCTCTTTTTTAATCACGTTCAGTGATGGCGGTTTATTGTCCTGCTTATACCGCCAGTCACTTTGCCAACGCTTACCGAATTCGTTCACGTTCTGGAACGAATATCCGGCTTCGCGTAATTCCTTTGCCGCTCGAACAATCTGTCCGGCGTTGGACTTGATTTTCATGTCCATCCCAGTCAGCTTTTCTAAAGCGATTACCATTTCCTTATGCTCGTTACCACCTGCGACTTTAGGAGCAGGTGTATCTTTAGTTAATTCAGTAATTGGTTCGTTCAGTTCTTTGTTAAGTAAGTAATTAGTAGTTGCAGGTTTTCCGTAATCGGATTTCCCGTAATCGGGTTTTCCGTTTACGGGTTTTCTGCTTACGGATATTTCATTTGCGGGCATTTCGTAAACCATGTATTGATAGCCCGCAAAATTACCTTTCTCATCCCGCATCTGCTCACGCCTGATGTAGCCTTCGTTCTCCAACTCTTTTATTCCACTGGAGATTGCAGTTCTACCATCGGTGGCTCTGTTTTCTAAATCCTGAACGTATACCTGCCAATCATCTGGCATGGATAGCAGAGTTGCGAGTATTCCCCTTGCCTTGAACGATAATGCCGCGTTTCGCAGGGCGTGGTTTGACATCACAGTATAACTATCCCTTTTGGCTACTCTGATTATCATCCTGCTGTCCACCTTACGATAATTCGTCATAGAGCATATCCAATTCGGTTTCAGCGTGTTCAGCCAGTAGGTAAAACTTCGATTGTGAATCCCATGCTGGTTTTAACCATGCCAGCGCCGCTGAAATCATCTGTGGGCTAACGCCTTTGATTGTTTCTGATCCGAACAGGGAGTTCTGCACTTTGTGACGGAGCGCTTCATCGCTATCAGCCCACTGGTTCAACACGCCCACCAACGTTTGCACATCCTCTTTGCTTGCCGGCTGTGACCGCTCTGCCATCTTGAGCAACGCTTGCCGCAGCTGCTCCGGCTTGTACGGGCGGGATTCCTTGCCACCTCTTGGCGTGCCCTTTGGAGCGGGTTCGGCTTGTGGTGCTTGCCTTTGTTTGGGCGGTGACTGCGTAACTGCATTGCCGTCAGTATCTTCGTCTGCGTACAATCCGAATGCGCTTGCCAGTGCATAGCGGCGCAGGTACGAAATGTACTTGCCCGCTTCCTGAATAAGGTTTGCTTGCTTCATTTGCCCTTTTGAGTTTTCTGCAAATTCACTGGGGAGCGTGACTAAAATCCGTTCGCTTATGTACTCGCCGGATTCGTGAAGTATAGTGGTTTCAACGCCGATCCCGCCATCCTCCGATATTGGCATCTGCGTCCATGCCAGTCCGACATCAGGGGCAACCGACTTAATCGTGTCGATAACTGCTCCCAGACTGGCGTACTTCGAGTTGTAATAAGGATTCTGTGCGTCAAACGCCACCGGCTTTGCCAATGCCTGAAACTTGATCAGGCTCTGGGTCAGGTTTTCAATGCTTTCGCTTTTTTTCATTTCATTCCTTTCTTATTTTTGACTTTCATTTTGGAGTCTACTATAATCTCGGTACATCACAGTCTCCAAACTCTTTGATGTGAAGCCGCCCTTTTATTCCTTTCAGGGCGGCTTCAACTTTTATTCCGCTCGCAATTCCCGTAAATAATACTGCCGGATCGCTTCACGGATAACGACTGACATCGGTTGCGCTTTTTGCTTACTAATTGCCCGTAGCATTGATTCAGTTTTCGGGTCGATTTTGAAGTTGAATAGCTTTTTTTTCAATGGTATCTCCTTTCTGTTATTAGTATATCCGAATTCTTTACTGCCGTCAAGAAACTGGTGCTTCTACCCAGCCCTCGTCAAAAAGAGCTTGCACCGCTTTATCAGCTAATACTGAAGCAGGGAAGCTGTCGCCAGTGGCGATAATCCAGTCTCCAACCTTAACATTATGCCAAGATTTACTTTCTGGAATATAAACCTCAGCCGATATTGACGAATCGGGATAGTAGTTATACATAACGCTTGCTTTTTCTCCCAACCAGCGCATGATTTCAATGTGGTTATCACCTGTAAATTGAATCCCTGAGATCCTCTTGGTGATGGTCTTTGACAATTCGATTTTGTTGTTGTTCATGTTAGTTCCTTTCGTTATTTAGTTTGCAGGCGATGTAGCCCGCAATAAAAGCTCCAATTATGATAATTGCTTCGTAGAGGGTCAGCATGGCTTATCTCCTTTATTTGCTTTGGCGACAAAAGCGTCTCGCCTTTTTTTGCTGTCAAACTTCCAAACCGATTGTTCTTGCTTATTAGTTGCATAGAAAGTGCGGATATCATCGTCTTGTTCCATGCCAATTCTTTGTAATATCTTTTTGGCTTTTGTGGAGCTAATTGCCTTCATCTCAACCCTTGCACAAACAAATCGTAGTCTGAAGTTGCAAATTTGGGGAGAGGCATGTCGATTTCAAGCCCCTCTTGAAGTTCAGCGGGGTATTCAAAAGGGTAAAGCATTTCGGTATTGCGATCGAGAAACTTCAACGACCTGTCGATTACTGCCACCGCCTTTTTGCGCTCTTCGTACCCGAATTGCATAACGATTTGCTCCACACTTGCTCGATTTTGTTTTATGAGTGCGATTCCAAATTTTGAGTTGTTCATCTCAATTCCTTTCTTTGCGTGTACCATGCGCAACCCGGATTTTGATTATCAGTTGCCGGGCTGAATGTAATGCCCTTGATTTGAGTAGTAATAATTCCAGCGCACCTCGCACTGGTGACGATTGGCAAGTTTTCTCGCTCTACCGTCTGCTAAAGCTTCAAGCGTTTCGATATCTTTGGCGATTATTCTGACTATGCTATGGACTTCAATTTCTTCCCAGTTTTTTCCAATCTGTCGTTCGTGTCCGAGTTTGAAGTAAACATGGCCAAAAAACAAACGGTCGTCTATGATTTCTTCGATTTCCATTCCTGTGGCTTCGTTGATGAGTTTCATTTTTTTCTCCTTTATCCTTTGATGATTATAGTATAGACGCTTTCTTTACATTTGTCAAGAGGCAATCTGACAATTGGTCAATATTGGTGCGATTTTGCCCAATATTCGTACTCAATCATTGAGTATATCGGGGATAAGAAATAGCCCCCCGGGGTTCGAGGGGCTGTGGAGCAATACGGCGCTGTTTCTAATTATTCGGAATCGCTGAAACTATATCCGATTAGTGGAGCTTTGCCGCCTATCGCCTTATAAGTGAGCTTGCCGCCCAAAATCTGTAACACATAACCGAGCAGTGTCGATAAGAGAATCAGCCACTGATCCAGCTGACCCCAATCAATATTCACCTGCACAAAATAGATCACTGCCACGCCAATAAAGGCGGCAAGGTTCAGAATCTGGAACCACGTTTCGCTTGTTCCGTCTTTCACGACCCCGACTGCTTTCAGCAGATTAACAATAACACTTACCAGCCCGCCAAGACCAGTTAGTCCGGCGAGTAACAACAAAATATCTTCCAACATATTAGCCTCCTGCTATGAGTTTAATGATTGCGAGTGCGAGATTGCCCAAAAAGGCACTGACTACGATCCACATCGCCTTATCAATATTTGCTTTTGATTTTAGTGAATTTTCTTCGATCCTTTCTAACCTTGCGATAATGCTCTTACTGGGATTCCCGTTCCCTTTCAACAGTTTTGACAGTTCAATATATTCTTCATGCGATTCTAACCGTGATTGCTTTACCAAATCGCGGATTTCGCAGCGGTCAGCGACACTTTCATTAATTGCGGTTTCGGTGACATCGGCTATCATCCCAACCGCCTTTTCAAGTGACTTTTCCTTACGAATCTGATTCCAGAGCAGGGCGTTCTTCGTGTTGACTGTGGTCTGCATATATTTTCTCCAACGTTTCCGAGAGTGTCTTTGCTTCGAGTTGCGCACCAATAAAGCGTGATTTCCATACGTTCACCGCCTCATTTTCGCTTATCGCCCTGTCTATGTTTTCAATTATACCACCACCATCATCATAGTCAATCGGGTACGCTTGCAAATGGTTATACCGCTCCCAGTTAGCAGGCATTATTTCATTAACATTCGAGCGCATGGGTACATACTGGTTCATCGCGATAACGGGCTTGCCTCTTGCCACCGCCAGATACATATACATCCCCTCTGCAATAACCAAATCGGCTACGTCTATTTCGTCATAACTGCCATCCGGTTTGCCATTTTTAACAACCACTTTTGAGTTATACCAAAGCCCGTTGCCTTCAAGCGTGCCAATCATCCGTACAATCACCTGAACATCAGAGGTAAGTTTCAGCAAATCAGCGTACACCCTTGCGTTAATATCTTTCGCTTCAGGGCGCAAGGTTTTTCCATCTCTCCCAGCAGGGTGAATCGGCGCAAAAGTAATTCGCTTCACCTCTTTTGGCAATACCAACGGTCGCTGTTTGCAATAGCTCCAGCCTACCGGATAAACAGGCATATCAGGCAAAATAATCCGCTGTACCTCTGCTTGCCCTTCACCAATGCAAAGCATAGCGGATATTTCCGGTCTCATCTCAATCAACCCGTCATACCACCAAGTCGCCATAGCAGTGTGTGGATAAAGCACGAACACCGATCCCATTTTGGAATATAAATCAAATATCTTCTGGGGGCGCATCGTGTCAAATAACACAATCTGCGGATACCGACTGTACTCCCAGCCCATCTCTTTCAACGCCTTTTGGAACGGCTTGCCCTTATGCTGATGGTGGTAAATCCAGAATCGCATTATTCCAGTATCCAACCAAATCGCCATTGTGGTCTGGTGTTGGCATAGCGTTTCTTAATCACAAATCCCGCTTGAAGGAATTTCGCCTCCCATTCCTCACGGGTTAAATGCCACTCATACTGCTTGCTGCCAATCCGCAGTCGCCTGTATTCATGTTTGCCTTTTGAATAGCTTAAATTGTCCGGCAACTCCACATAAACAATGCCGTCTTTTTTCAATAGATTTTTGATTTTCTGCAAGCCCGCGTCTGGGTCAAGTAGAAGTTGCATGCTCCCCAAAACAATAATCGCTTCAAACTTTTTGCGCCCTGTATGCGCAAGCAAGTCCGTAACGAAAAATTCGGCATCTGGGAGCTTTTCCTGTGCAATACCCACAGCAACCCCTGATATATCCATCCCGTACAATTTTGCCTTGTTTTTTCGTTTCTGGAAGTAATGTAGGGTGTGCCCGTTACCGCAGCCGATGTCAAGTATCTCCATCGGTTCTGGCATGAAAGTCATCACCGCTTCATAGGCAACTCGGTTGCGCTCATCGAAAGCCCACTTGCCACTATCAGCAGTGAAGAAATTGTCGTACATCTCTGTTAATTGTTCAATTGTTGGAATCGTCATACTGCTCCTTTTTGGTGCTAATTATACATGATTAAAAAAATGACCCGACTTGGTCCGCTTCTACGAGAGGCGTGTCGGGTTCTGTTAATTCAAGTATAGCACAAAAAAATGAGCCGCACTGATTCGCTTCTTCGAGAGGCGGTACGGCTTCTGTTAATGCAAGTATAGCACAAAACCCCCACTGTTATTGTGAGGGCTTGTGCCATAGCTTGTAGATACCTGCTTCGCATTCATGCCAAACTCATTATAACACCTCAAAGGGTAGTTTTTTCTATCCTATCCGTACACAAAATGAAACAATTGTGTATTGTTGGCGCACTTTTTCAACTGTTGCATATTTTGCAACACTTCCAGTTGCGCACTTTCTCATACGATCTTTTGCGCTCTCACTGCACTTTTACGGACGTGTTTTTGCGGTTTATATAGCATAATATATCGCTAATCGTACAAATTTTGTTGACTTCCCTTTATCAAACATAAACCACACGTTAGGTTAAACCTAATTATGGGTTCTAATTTCAAACATCAACTTTCTGATAAAACTCCGCAAAATCGAAAGTTTTGTCAACTCCTGCTAATCCGGCATGACGGTTCTGCTAATCCGCAATTGCGGTTATAAGTGCAAAAACGCCCATTTGCGGTTATAAATGCATGGTTAGCAAAACTCCAATGGCGGGTCAGTAATCACCGCGTCCACGCTTTTATCAGGCATAGAGCGCATGACTTCCAAACAGTCGCCTAAGTGTAATTTAACGGTCATGGTTAGCCCTCACATTACTATTCAAAATCGCTTGCAGCCCTTTTTCAGCGTCCCAAAC
>Ga0209613_1003470_pt1 | contig 10429 bp, 7 predicted proteins | sample BioC13SIPDNA_2_FD_185747 | JGI IMG/M metagenome (GOLD analysis project Ga0209613, IMG submission 185747) | Anaerobic biogas reactor microbial communites from Washington, USA - Biogas_R2_A C13 SIP DNA (SPAdes) (version 2) | ecosystem: Engineered > Bioreactor > Anaerobic > Unclassified | place... | reverse complement strand
CCGAGAGGTAGTGGACCGGCCGGTCGAGCCGGGCACCGAGGTCCCGGTAGACGGCCTCGCAGGCGGCGATGGTGTTCAGGACGATCAGGGTCGGGGCCGGGGCTTCCCGCAGGGCCGGCAGGATCCGATCGCAGAACGCCAGCACGGTCTCCGGGGCGTACCGGATCGTCAGCCGCACCCGGTTCAGCCGCTCGAAGTAGCGGCCGGGGTCCGGGACGCACTCGGCGGCACCGGGGAAGACCCCCGGCTGCGTGGCCGAGAGGGCGATGACCCGGGTCTGCCCGATCTCGGTCAGGGCCGTCAGGAACCGGTTGACCGGGAGCCAGAGGGCCGCCGGGAGGGCCTGGACCTCATCGATCAGGAGCACGGCGTTCAGCAGCGTATGAAACCGGATCAGGTGCCGGGGGCTCCGGGAGAAGAGGGCGTAGAGCACCTGGTCGAAGGTGGTCGTGACGACCGCTGCCTGCCAGGTCGAGAGCAGGAACTCGACGGCGTTGTCGTCCTCCGATCCTTCCCCGGCCCGGTAGCGGAACGGGGCGAGGGAGTGGCGGGAGAGGTGGACCCGGTCCCCCTCGGCGGCGATCTCGTCCTGCAGCACCGCCCGGTAAACCTCGTCGGTCTGCTCGATGACCGAGAGGTAGGGCATCGCCACCACGATCCTCGGCGGGGCGCCAGCGGCCTGGGCGCGGAGGGCGAGGGCACGATGCAGCGCCGTCAGGGTCTTCCCGGTGCCGGTCGGCAGGGTCAGGGTCTGGATCGGGCGGCCCGGGTCCGTGCAGGCGGCTTGAGCGAGGCACTCCCCCCGGATCCGGCCGATCTCGGTATCGTAGACCGGCAGGGTGGCGACATGCTCCGGCACCGCGGTCGCCGGGAGCGGGAGCGGGGGGTCGGCGGGCAGGCGGCCGAGGGCGAGCACCGTCCGGTCGGCCTCGAGCAGGACCGAGACCAGGAACAGGCCGAGGATCCGGTGCCGGATCTTCTCCTCCAGCGGGAGGCGGGGATAGGATCGGGCGAGGGCCCGGAGCGATCCGGCGACCCGGTCCAGGTCGGCGTGGGTGAACCCGCCGGCGAGCGAGACCCCGCCAGGGGCCAAGGTGAAGACCGTCGGGTCGAGGGTGTCGAGCTGCTGGTGGAGGGTGTCCAGCGACCGGAAGACAGTCGTCGCCAGGTCGGCAAAGCCCGGGTATGCGGAATGGTGCCCGGCGACGGCGCAGGCGATCAGGCCGGGGATCGCATCGCCCCACGGGAGATCCGGGAGACCTCGCGCCCGGTGGAAGGCGTAGCAGGCCGAGAGCAGGGCGTGAGGTTTCAGGGCGGAGTTGTAGGGCTCGTTGCGGATGTAGGCCTGGAAGTGCGAGGTGGCTTTCGCGACATCATGGGTTGCGGCGGTGAGGTCGAGGGCCGCCGCCAGGGTCGCGGGCGGCAGGCCGGGGAAGGATAGGGTGTGGGTCGCGAGGATTGATCTCGCGGCCGCGACAACCTCGTCTAAATGCTGGTCGAGCCTCCGGCCGTCCGAGTGGGAGAGGAGGGTCACAGGAATGTGATCACCTCGTCCTGGAACCGGTAGGCCGGGGCCATCATCTGCAGCGGGAGCGGGTGGGGGTTGAGGTTCAGGAGGTAGCGTTCCGGCGGCTGGAACCCGGTGTTCGGGTGGCCGGCGTTCTGGACCAGCACCTCCTGGAACAGGCACCGGTCGTCGGCGGCGACCCGGTCCATGTCGAGCCAGCAGCACCGTTTCGGAACCACGGTCGCCACCTCTTTTGCCCCCGGAGGTTCGGGCCGGGCGAGGCCGTCGCCAAGGTAGGTGAGGTCCGCGATCAGTTCGGTGATCCCGAGGTAGGGGGTGTAGATGCAGGTATGGTCCTCGAGGCGCTGCTGGAGTTCGGCCATCCGGGCCTCGTCCGCGAGCGAGACGTAGACGGTGTAAGACGGGCGGACCAGGAACTCCAGCGGGATCAGGGTCGCGAGCTGGGCGTCGCTCCCCCGGCCCGGCGGAGCCTGCCGGAAGGTGATGGGGATCATCAGTGTCCGGAGCGGGACGTTTGGTTTCACAGCGACCGCGAGAGCCTCCGGGTCGAGGGTCCAGGCGGGATGGGGTTTGGGGATCCCGAGGACCGCCCCGATCACGCCCGCGATCGCCGTCTTGGGGGGGAACGGGTAGGTCAGGCCGGTGCGGGTGGCGTAGCCGCGCCGGAAGTGCCCGAACTGCCCGGTGAGAGTGAACGCCAGGACTCGTTTCGCGTGCATGGGCCCGGTCCCCCCGTTACGCCTGGTGGAGGACGAGCTGGTCGCCGGGGAACCGCTCCATGAGGGCCGCGAGGAGGTCCGGGTACCGCCGGGCGAACTGCGGGGCGGCCCAGACTTCGATCTGGTCGATCCGGGGGCGGGCGTCGTCCAGTGCGGCCAGCAGGGGATCGAACCCGATCCGGTAGTCCTCCGGCCCCCGGAGGTCCGTGAGCGGGGTCTCTCCGGCCGGGGCGAGTTCGATCCGGTCGGCAAGCCGCCCGATATGGTACTCGCTCCCGGCGGCATAGGTGACACTCAGGAGGAAGAGGGGCTGCTGCCCGGTCTTCGAGCGGGTGTTTGCGGACGGCGATTCGCGGACGGACTTCCAGAGGGTGTCGAGGAAGAGCGCGACATCCTCGTCGGAGAGGTCGGTGTGCCGGGCGGCGTACTCGTTGATGAGCCCGTGGAAGGCGATCACGGCGTAGGGGAGGATTGTCGTGTCGGTGAAGGTCCCGGCCCCTTTGCCGTCCTCGGAGGCGAGCTGGCTGGTGCCGTGAACCGTAACGGGGATGACAGGGTGCAGGCTCTCTCCGAACTGGATCTGGATCGGGCCGGTCAGGCTCGGGATCTTCTTCTCGCCTTTGGAGTCTTTGTCTTTCTTGTTCTTCTTGAGGTTGAACGCCAGCGGACTGCCGAACATCCGGAGGTCGATGAACGTCTGACAGAGGACATCTCGGACGGTTTCGGCGGTATACTCCAGTGACTCCAGCCGGGCCTCAACCCGTTTCTGGAGGGAGACGGGTTCGTTGCCGAGCCGGGTGACGAGGATCGCGTCTTCCCCGAACTTCACGGCGAGGAGGTCGCGGATATACCGTTTCAGCCGGACATCGGTGACATAGCACCGGTTGGTCGCGGGGTCGATGCGCGGGGAGTTGGTGTCGGGGTCCCCGTTCGGGTTGACATTCTTCAGGTCGTAGAGGTAGAGAAATTCGCGTCTGTTGATCATGCAAGCACCTCCGCAGGGGCGCTGGTGGTCTTCAGCTCTTCTTTCGTGGGGAGGAAGGCGGGTTGCAGGCTGTGCCCGACCGCGAACCAGTAGGCGGCCTCGTCGCGGGAGAGGGACCATTTCTGGATCCCGGCCCCGGTGACGGCGAGGGCTTCCGCGACCCCCCGCATCTCGGCCGACCAGGCGGTCTCCCCCTGGGAGGAGCTGTACTGGTCGAGCTTGGACCTGACCCGGACGAAGAGGTCCCGGAGGTCGCGTTCCGAGAAGGTCGTGGCGGCGATCCACCGGAGGGATTCTGGGTTGACCCGGCGGCCGAGCTGGATCGAGACGAGTTTGCCGGCAAGGAGGCCGAGCAAGAAGGCGAAGGTCTTCTCCCGGCTGTCGATGCCGGGGGACGTGGTCAGGAATTGGTTCAGGGGGGCGAGGGGTTCATACCGGTCGAGGGTTGAGGTCACGTAGTTCACTCCATCAGGTAGCGAGATGGTCTTCAGGCGGTGCAGGAGGGAGAGGGTGATGTGCATGGCCCGGGCGGTCCTGGTGATGGTGCCGACCTGGGCGGCGGGAGAGTCGCCCCCGGCCTGCCGGAGGTCGTGGAGCAGCTTGCCCGCGAAGTCCGCGAAGAGCGGGCGGGTCGGGTAGGGCTGTGCGGTCAGGATCGCCAGAAGGAGGTCGTCGTAGTTGACGGCCATGGTGGTGTAGGCCGCCCCGGCCCCTTTCTGCTTGCGGGTGCCGAGTGCCCCCTGGAGGATCGTGAGGGATTCAGTGACAGGGTTTCGCCGCACGGGGGTCTTCTTGGCGTCCAGGCCGTAGAAGGCGAAGGGGTGGTCGTCGGGGAGGGCGCGGGAGGCGGCGTTGACCGCCCGGATCGCGTCCGCGACGGCTCCGAGCCGGGAGGGGATCACGTTCGGGATCACGCGGGAGATGTCTTTCACGTCCTGCCCGGCGATGGTGCCGACCAGGTAGGTGACGGTGGCGACGGCCCGCGACTGCGCGAGGGCGTCGTAGAGGAACCGTTCGGCGGTGTCGGCAGTGGCGAGCGGGGTGCTTTCGGGATCGTAGTCGGCCACCAGGGCCCGGAGGAGGTCGCCGGGATCTTCTCCGTCGAGAAGGTGGGGGATCGCCAGGAGTTCCCGGCCGCAGACCCGCCTGGTCAGCCGGGGGAAGACCCGCCACCGGGCGACATAGATCTGTTCGCCGCACTCGCGGCAGATCGGGTTGACCTGCCAGGCGGCGGCGGGATCGCAGTCGGGGAAGAATCCGGGCTTATCAACGTTGAGGAGGTTGAACCCGCAGCCGCTGAGGACGTTCGGGTAGACCTTCCCCTCCCGGCGGCAGAGGGTGCAGGTTCCGCCTTCGTGCGCCGGGGACCCGGCGGTCTGGAAGATGGTGTCGGCCTTGCGGGCGAGGGCGTCGTGGGCGAGGGATGGGATGTCCCCGGGGTAGCGCCCCTGGAGCCGGACGGAGAAGACAGTCAGGTGCCGGGTCTGGGCGGCCCAGCGTGCCGCGGCCAGGAAAGGAAGGGTGCGGAAGGTGCCGTCCGGCTCCGGGTCCGGGAGGATCACTTCTTGAGCCGTGAAGATCCGCAGGAGGTCCTGAAGCCACGGCTGCGGATCGGTCTCGGCCCGCTGCCGCATCGCCTCGATGGTCTTGAGGAGTTTCTTGGAGTCGGATCGGCCTTTCTTGTCCCCCTCACTGACGAGTTTCCAGGTGGGGGTGAGGTAGGTGCCGTTCGCGGGGGTCTTGAGAAAGAGGTAGCGCCCCGGCTCGTCCAGCATCTGCTCGACCCGGAACGAAACTTGACCAGTTCCGTCGAGCGAGAAGATCCCGATCTCTTTCCGGGTCCCGTCCTTCTCGGTAGTCGCGAGGGGCTCGAACTGGAGGTGAAGGTAGGAGAGGTCGTCGCCTTCGAGCACGGCAGACCGCTGGGCGGCAAAGAGGGCCGGGTCGGCAAGCGTCGCCCCGGTGATGCCGGGAACGGTGTCGAGGATCTGCACCAGCCCGATCCGCCGGACGGCATCGATCACGGAGGGGCACCCCCGGACGAGGGGGATACCCCAAGGTAGCATTTGTCACGCATTTTAACATCTCGCATTTTAGTCTTTTTGGGATTCAGATTGTTTTGGAGGGACGAATCCTTAGAATAGTATTTCTTTATCCCCCGTCATAAAGATATGGGTAGAGAAACCCTTGTTCTGTTGGAGGGGGGTCTGCAACCCCACGATGCTCTGGTTGTCGGGCTATGTTTGAATCCTTGTTCTCTTGGATGTTGATCTGCAACCGCGCACGCGAGGTTCTATCTTCCCCCGAATACCCAGTTTGAATCCTTGTTCTCTTGGATGTTGATCTGCAACTCAGTTCCACCGCGCGGTAGCCGATGTTTGCCTCGTTTGAATCCTTGTTCTCTTGGATGTTGATCTGCAACCCCGACCGTCCGGGTTATGGAGAGCGTAGTGGTTATGTTTGAATCCTTGTTCTCTTGGATGTTGATCTGCAACTTTCCGTGGGGCGAATGGCGGGGAGTTTACAACTCTGTGTTTGAATCCTTGTTCTCTTGGATGTTGATCTGCAACCCCGACGATTTTTGCACGGATCGTCATCGTTTCGTCTGAGCGCCACCCATTTCACAGAGAGGCGTTCTGCCTAAAGAATTATTGATTTACTCTTAAACTCCATCCGACATAAAGATGCCCCCGCAAGATGAAAGTGAAAACAAAGGGTCGCGCCCGCGCCCGCGTAATAGAGGATCCAGTATCTCCCCCAAAACCGAGGGAGCCTAATTACGCGCCCGGTACGCATCACGCGCGCACGCGAGGTTCTATCTATCCCGGATACATCATAACGAAGTTATGGCATGCGACGCGCTACGCACACGCAGGAAGTATCTTGGAAGGGATCATCAAGGGAGCCCTTGGGGGGATCGGTCCAGCGGTCAGAGGGTGGTGGTTGGCCGCCGCAAAAAAGCCTGCCGAGCCTCGAATCGCCGTGCAGATGGCGGGGCTGGCCTCGTCAGCGCCCGGCCAGCCCTGGGGGGCGAAGGGCGATCCCCGCTTTGCCGGGGTCGTGGGCCGGGAACCGAGCGGTCAACCATGCTATGCTTCATTACCCCCGACCTCCAACCCTCACCTCGTATAGGGTAGGCGTGACGTTATAACGTGACGTAGATCGGAGGTACACACATGGCCCAATCCCCGAATATGCCAAAGACGTTTGCTAAAACCGATAGAAAAGCGATCAATAGGAAGGAATACACCTGCATTTACTGCGGGCGAGTGTTCCCCAGCAAGTACTCCCTGAACTGGCATCTGCCGCATTGTAAGAAGCGGCGGGTCCTCAGGGTCTTCGAGGTGGATGGGGTGGTCTTCTATGTCTACCTGAACCCCCGCAAAGACTACATGAAAGCCCTTGTCCGGATGCAGGATGAGGTCAAGGATGCCAAGAAGTTCATGGGGGCCCTGCAGTTCCTGGTCTTTCACAATATCGTCATGCCCAATCCTATTCAGGGCCGGATCCTGCATGAAACCGTCGCGGACGCCAAGGCCAGCGGTCGGTATGCCCTGCTGGGGAAGACCCCGCAGCAGGACGCGATCCGGGAGGAGCTGCTCCAGGGGATCCAGCCGGCATTGTGATCTGCATGTGCAGGCCGGGACCAGGCCCTTCTGGGGGCCGGGGGCCGGGGGGATGGACTCCGGGGGCCTGGTGGCGGGGAGGGTGCGGCAGCGGGGCACCAGCGAGGCGTGCTGTGGGGCTGTGGGACGGACATCGCGCCCCTGACCATAGGGAATATTTATCCCTGCCTTCGGGCAACTATCCTCTCGTGAGACCGCTCTGGATACAGCCAGGGCGGCACACCGTAAAATGAGGTACAAAAATGGTAAAAGCAGGGAGAGTCATTGAAACTAAGGGAACATACCGTAACAAGAGGTTCTTCGGAAGGTACTCCTCGCGCATCGCATTTGTTAAGATCGGGTCGCTCTGGACATACGCAGAATGGAACCCCTACCACTCGAACTGGGTTGCCGGGGACGCCTATGCCCGCACCCCCGATGGGGCTGTGGACTACGCCACCTACAATTCGCTCCCGAGAAGGAAGTCGATCACCTCGCTGATTGACGATTTCCTGTTCTCCGAGTGAACTGCTCTACCAGATCTGCTGGCGACCCGGCCCCGTGGGGGTCAGAGGCCACTCGAACCCCCCCCCTCGAGGGGGACGCCCTTCTTCTCGCTTCCGCGTCTTCCTGACCACCGCCACCTCCTCGCCGGCCCAGGCTCTCGGGAGGTTCGCCCGGGCCGACGACCCGCCGGGCCGGACGACCCGGTGCAGGACCTCGTAGCCCCCGATCAGGAAGACATCCCGGCCTTCGTCGTGGTCCAGGGAGAGCGGGCAGGTCTCGACAAAAGAGTGGGCGTCGGCCGCCGAGGGGCAGGCCCGGCACCCCCGGTCCCGGCAGAACGCCGGATACTCGTCGTCTGGACTGATGCGTGCTCCCCCCTCAGTAGTTACCTCTGGAGCACAAAATTGGGGGCTGCACCTCAGGATTCTGGAGGGATCAGGGGGGATTTTACCGCGGGCCAAGGGGGAGTTTTTTGCGGACAGACCCGGTTTTGCAGGGGGACCCTCTGCCGCGGCGAGGGGGTTTATATAACCGGCACTGCATCTGGAGATCCCGATAATTGCCGAGCAATCTACAAATGTCGCCCTATATTGGGGTATAAGATTTTATGAGATGAGAGTATCCGGTGAAAACCGGTCTTTTACCCCCACCCCATTTTTCCGATGGAACCTGAAAAGAGGATGACCCCTTTTGGGGCATCTCTCTTTCCTCTGAAAAGATGGATTGTTGTAGTATCTGAAAGTAATATGATATATACCTTCGCTAAGGACCAAACCCCTCGCGAAAGAGGGCTCCCACCTGGAGAAAGTTCCATCGGAAATTTGGGGGGGGAGTGCCCTCCGAGCGGGTTCCCCTGGAGAGAGTTCCATCGGAAATTTGGGGTGGGGGTGTCGCTCTCAGGCTAGGGGGTCCATCAGCAACTTGTTTAGATAACTTTATTTCATATGGAAGATACACACTCAGATAAGGAAATGATCATGCCTGACGACGACGAACCTAACTTTGAGGCGTACCTCAACACGCTTCTGAAGTCCCGTATCTTCCAGAACCCGGATCTCCTCTCGCACAAGTATATCCCCCCGCGGCTCATCGCCAGGGACCAGGAGATCATGCGGGTGATGCAGCTCTTTGCCACCAAGGTCAAGTACGGGAGCTATGGAACAAATGCCATCATCGTAGGGATGTCCGGGTGCGGGAAGACCGCCGTTGTGCGGTATGTCATGAACCTCCTCGACAAGAGCCTCAAAAAACACGAGGGAACCCCGAACGCCTTCCCAGTCTATGTTCAGTGCCGGTATAACCAGACCCAGCAGAAGGTCCTCTACCACATCCTCACAACCCTAGATCCAGCGACCAAGACCCCCAAGTCCGGGGTCGCCCTCTCCGATTACCTCGATGAGATCTTCCGGGTCATCAACTCCCGTGAGATGAGCCTGATCCTTGTGCTGGATGAGATCGACCTGATGCGGGGGGATGACGCCCTATACCTCTTCAGCCGGGCAAAGGAACAGGGGCTGCTGGAGGAACGGATCGATGTCACTATCATCGGCCTGACCAATGATCTGAAGTTCCTGGGGAAACTGGATACCCGGGTTCGGTCTTCCCTCCTTGCGGAGGAGATCGCCTTTCCCTCCTACTCGGCTCCCGACATCACACAGATCCTCACGGCCCGCAGAGGGGCTTTCCATGATGGGGTTCTCGAAGAGGGCGTGATCCCGCTCTGTGCGGCATACTCTGCACAGATGTATGGTGATTGCCGCCGGGCGATCGACCTCCTCCGGAAAGCCGGGGAACTGGCCGAGAAAGAGGGGGTAGCCACGGTCACGGAAGCGCATGTCCGGCGGGCCAAAGAGGGGATCGAGGCGGATATCACCTATGATCTCGTCCGTGGCCTCCCCACACAGATCCAGTTAGTGCTGTTCTCATTCCTGGCCGTTCAGGATACCCTCCAAAAGCAGGCCGTCCAGATCGGTGATCTCTATGGGGTGTATGGGGAGCTCTGCAAGCGGCAGGGGCGGGAGGTCCTGGGAATGCGGCGGGTCACGGATCTCCTGGAGGAACTCCGGACGCTCGGGATCCTCGACACCCGCGTCGTCAGCCGGGGGAGGTATGGTCGCACCAAAGAGATCACTACGGGGCTGAACGCAGCCCAGCTCATCTCGACCCTCAAGCCGATCCTCGATATCAACCAAGATCTGGATATGCGGCAGCTCTGCGTTGCGGCGTTCGGGATCACATCGGGGCAGAAGACCCTCAAGGATTCTCCATCGGCACCACAATGAGGATCTCCCAACCCTAGATTTCTTTTGGAGATCCGAGCGATCCCGTCTGCTCGGCAAACACCCTTGGAATGTCGATCTCAGAGAGGGCGTCAACCATTTTGCTCACGGAGAGATCTCCCTGAGAGACCTTGATCCGCCCCGTCCGAGATGAAACTGAAAGATACCCCTCCGTTTCCAAAACCGGGAGGTGGCTCAAGATGTCCTGAAGGGAGGGGATCCGGGCCCCCCTTGTGATCAGGAGGTACTCTCCCAGCACCTGATAGGGCTGGACGGTCTTGGTTCCGGCAGACTTTGTCGCCCGGCAGGCCGCGAAGAGGAGGAGTTGATCGTGCAGGGAGAGGGTTTCCTCCACCGTTCGGCGGAACCGGTCTTCGGGGGCAAGGTTAGGCTGAGAGGGCATGGCAAGGACCCGGGAATCGGCATCTGAAATGTTGTGGTCTATATCTGTCGTCATGATCCATCACCCTTTTGGAACCATATAATGTGTTGGTTAGGAGATTAAGACGGGGTAATGGGAGATAAAAGGATCGCTTGACGAGGGGCTCCATCGGAACTGAAGTGGGATCGATCGAACCCCGTTTTTCGTATGGAGAGGGGGGCCGCAAAACGCGGCGACCTCTTTTGAGACAACATACGGGCCCCCTGTAGCGGGGCTCGTTCTACAAACAACCTCTATTCTCGCGGATCTCCAGTCACAATTTGGGGTCCTGGTTCCTGCACTTTCACACTTCCAAGAAAGGGTGTGCCCCGCAAAAGTGTTCTGCATGTGCAGTCCCATACTCATCACTCCCCGTCAGGGGCCC
>Ga0209613_1003451_pt1 | contig 10493 bp, 2 predicted proteins | sample BioC13SIPDNA_2_FD_185747 | JGI IMG/M metagenome (GOLD analysis project Ga0209613, IMG submission 185747) | Anaerobic biogas reactor microbial communites from Washington, USA - Biogas_R2_A C13 SIP DNA (SPAdes) (version 2) | ecosystem: Engineered > Bioreactor > Anaerobic > Unclassified | place... | reverse complement strand
CGGCGGCACAGGTGTAGGCGGCGGTGCGGCCGGAACGCGGAACCCGTCTACCGTCGCATTACCGCGATGCGCCTGCACCTGCAACACGTGCGGGCCGGGCGTGAAAGAACCGTAGCTGAAAGTGCGCGTCACAGGAGATGCACTGTAGAGATCGACGTAGCCCTGGAACTGTCCATCCACCAATACCCCGGCCTTGCCGCCGCTGCTGTAGGCCAAAGCCTGGAAGGTAACCGTCTCCCCGGTGAAGGGGAACCAGGCGTTGGAACCGCCGCGAATGTAGGTCTCCCCACTGGCCGCAGTAGAGTTGACGGTGGTCCAATTGGCGCTGAGACGCACCCGCGCGTCGTCCTGCTCGAAGAAGCCCTCCGGCAATGCCGTCCCATCCCACACGTCGATGTGGTCCACATACACAAAGCTGTTCGAGGCCCAGTCGTTGCGGGCGCCCAAGACCGTCAGGCTTATGGTATGTGTAGCAGGCGACAGACTATCGTAAACGTACGTAGTCACGCTGTTACCGTTGCGATAGGTATCCAGGATTCCCTGGCTCACGCCATCGATAAACACCTCCACATACCCGGCGTCAGCGCCGGTCCCCAACCCTACACTTACCCACGTCCCATCGAAGGTCAAACTGGCCGCGTTACCGGCAACGTTGGAGCGCCGCGCCTGACCGGCGCTGGCATAAGCCATACTACGTATAGCCCAGGTTCCCGTATAAACAAAGAGCGGGTCGCCTTCCTCGTAACGCGTAATCCCCAACGTCGTCGTCAACGGTTCTTGCAACTCCAACGAGGCCAGACCGGGCGGACGACCACCCCTCGACGGACCATCAGGCGCATTTGCCCTCGCCGGCATAGGCGTATACAGAAGCCAGCCTGTGTCATCCGGTTCTTCGGTATGCGTCGATTCGGTGGTAATCACCGTCGTGACAGTCACCGTCCCAGGCGCCACCAGGGATGGGGTAACGCCGTGAGTCGCTTCAAGGGCCTGCCCCACGGCCAAGAAGCCATAGCCTGCCCCATCCGGGATGGTCACTCCGCGCGTATCCTGCAAATCCACGGTGATCGTGTACACGCCGGCCGCCCAACCCGAAGTCGTGACGGTTCCGAGCGCGTAGATTCGCGGCGCGCCGACCTGCAAGGCCAGCGCCACACTATCCGTCCAGACCGGCGTGGCGTCCGGTGCCAGGATGGCCACCTGAGCCGTCACGGCGCGCGGGACGTTGGCGATGTTGGCGATGTACACGGCCAGCGCGGTGGAACTGACGCCGGTCTCGACGAAGGCCGGGTTGGCATTCACCGCCAACACCTTGACGAAGGCGTCCACCACGTTGAGACCGGCCGTCGCCGTCGCCTGGATGAAGGCATCTCCCACCGCTTCCACCTGCGCGGCAAGCTGCCAGGCCCCCAGACTCGCCGGTAAGAGCACCACCGGCTGCGTTACGATCTGGCCCGGCGCAATGACCGCCAGCCACGTCGTCCCCGGATGGAGGATTTGTTGATTGTGGATTTGTTGACTGGCCAGGTGGTTGAGTTGCAGATTGACCCGGTAAGTGGTGGTCAGCGTCCCGTGGTTTTGCAGGCGCAAGGTGTAGGTGATCGGGGTGTTGAGCAGCGCGGCGTCGTAGCCGGGGATGAAGCGCGCGCTGACACGGTACGCAGCGAGGCGGCCCAGGTCGGTGTCCAGCTCTTCCAGCGGCGCGCAGAAATCGGTGATGACGGCCGTGGCCGTGAGGGGCGCGAACGCAGTGGCGTCGAGTTGCGGGTAACGCGCCACTTGCGCCTGGAGCAGCGCGACGGCGGCTTGCACGCGCGCGCGCAAGCCGGCATTGGCGCTGTCCTGCTCCCAGCGCCCAAGCTGCATGGTCAGATCGTCCAGAGCCACGGTGAGTGCCGTATCATCCAGCGCGGCGGCGGATTGCGCGGATTGCGCGGCCTCAAAGGTGCAAGGGCCGACGATGCGCACGTTGACCGTGTCCGCCTGGACGTAAGGGCTGCCTGGCGCAGGGCTCTGCACGCGGATGATCCCGGTGTCGCCGGGGCGCGCGCCGGCTGCGATGAAGGTGTAGGTGCGCGTATCGTGCGCGCCCACCGCCAGGCTGACACTGTAGGGCGCTCCCGCGACCCACCCATCGGGCGCGACGGCCTGCACGGTAAACGTCCCGTTGACGTTGCCCACGTTGGTCAGGGTCACGTCAAACGTTGCCGGCACACTCGCCGTTGCCAGCAGCGTCTCCGGTGCAGCCGTGAGGTAGTTGAAAGGGACGGCCGGCATGGTGAAGACGGCCGGCGCGCTCTGATCCAGCGCCGGCGCATCGGCGGCGACGGCCCGGACGGTGAAGGGATACTGGGTACCGGCCGGGGGGAGACTCGTGAGGCCCACCGGCGCGATGTAGACGCCCAGACGCCCCACACTGCCGGCAGCCAGAGCGAGCGTGGTGGTGGTGCTCCGGCCGGCGCCGCCCAGCGCGATCCACGCGGTGGGGAAGCCATCCGGCGTGACTTCCACCCGGAAGGTGTGCGCGACGGTGGAGGTGTTGGTGAGGGTCGCCAGGTAGGCCGCGCCGGGAATCTGCGCCTGGCCGGTGTTGGTCCCCCCTCCGGCTCCCCCCGAGGGGGGGAGAGCTAGAGCGGGGCCCCACGGCACGGTGGTCAACGGGTCGGGCGCCACCGTCCATTGCATCCCGTTGTAGGGCTGGAGGGTGACGGTGTGTACCGCACCGGCCAACAGGACGACGTCATCGGTGGCCTGGGCCACGAGGCGCACCGGGTAGTCGCCCGGCGCGGCGGCGCGCGCCGGGGTGATGGCGACCTGACCGGAGGCATCCAGCGCCGCCGTCCACCCATCCGGCGGGACGACGGTGACGGTCACGGGCAGCGCGTCCGGGACAGCGCCCTGGACGGCGCTTAAGGTAGCCTGGAACGTCGCCGTCTCAAAGGGCGTGACCTGACTTTGCGCGGGGACGGCAGCGACGGCTAGACGGCGCGCGTAGGTTCCGGAGAGCGTCACGCTGTCGAGAGCGGCGCTGTGTTCACTGATACTGAGGTTGCCGCTGTAGCCGTCGTAGGCGTCCGCCGCCGCCAGGTGGACAAAGGCGTCTTGCGCGGTGAGGGCGACCTGCGCGGCGAAGTTGGGCGCGACGGTGTGCCCAGCGCCGTGCAAGGTGAGGGTGTCGCTGACCACCAGGGTCAGCGCGCCGGTGAAGGCCTGGCCGTTGACGGTTACGCTTGCGCCTTGCAGCCCCACGCCGAAGGCGCCCGGCGCGGCGACGGAAGCGGTGTAGGCGTCCCACGTCCCGCCGACGCCCAGCCCGGCGGTCGCCGGGGCATAGAAGGAGAGCGCGCCGCGCCCGTCCACGGTACAGGTGAGGTCACCACCCAGCGCGAGCGCCAGCGCCGCGTCTCCCTCGGCGGGGGCGGCCTGCACCGGCCCGGCGGCCAGCAGCGTATCGTGCTCGTCATAGAGCTGCGCATACGGGGCGGTGAGCGTGGCGAACTGCGCCGCGACCCAGGCGTCCGTCGTCCAGGCGGCCTGCAAGTTGCCGCTGACGACGGTGTGGGAGGTGGTGAATGACGCGGCCAGCGGGGTGGTGACGGGGGCGGTGGTGGTGGTGAGGACGGTTTGCGCGCCGCCGGCCGGGCGCGGGTAGGGCGTCGTGGCAAAGAGCATGGCGGGGACGGGCGGATCCTCGAGGGTGACGGTGATGCCGGCGGTGGCCAGAGTTGTCCGGATCATTTCTAACCCGCAGGCTACCCCGCGGTCGAAGCCCCAGGGTAGCACACCTGCATCCGGGAAATCGGCGAAGGGGTGGCAGGCTTCGACCCCTTGCACCGAGGGAAGGGCGGGGATATAACGCTCATTCGGATCGCGGAAGGCGGGTATGCCGTTGACGATGGCGCCTTCATGTGGCGGCGTCTGCGGCTCTTGATCCCCGGCCTCGAACAGGTCGAAAACACCATCGCCGTCACTGTCCAGGTCGAGGTAGTCGGGGATAGTATCGCCGTCACTATCGCAGGGGAAGCCGTCGCCAATAACGACACCGCTTGCCTTAGTACAGATGGCTTCGTAAGAGTCGAGGATGGTATCCCCATCGCTGTCCAGGTCAAGATAGTCCGGAACGCCGTCGCCGTCGCTGTCCGGGCAATCCGACATATCGGGACACTCTACTTCGTCGGGGATGCCGTCACCATCGCTGTCATCAAAGACCTCGGGAAAATCATCGTCTTCGAGCAGCAAAACGGTCTTGCCACCAACTGCATTGCTTGCCGCTGATGGTAGTTGAATCTGGTTAACTCCTTGAGTAGGCGTTATCGTTTCTGTGTAACCATCTTGCCAGACCAATCGTGCCAGACGATTTCGATAGGCGGGGGTAACAGTGGTTGTTATTGAATCCCCTAGTGTCGTCGACCAGAGCACGGTAATTTTGTCGTAGGTGGTGGAGCTGGAGAAATAGATCTCTTGATGGTCTACACCACCGTAATCTTCTGGCGTCATATTAAGCATTGCCGGAGACATGGGCGTTGCATCGCTCAGATATTCACTTACCTGTAGAAGAGCCGTGTAAGCCTCGCGATCATCTTGGTCTTGGTAAGATCCATTCCACAGCAAGCCACAATTATTTGAGTTGTCAAGTTGAAACTGGAGAAACCGCCGAATGTCCACAGAGTTACCCACAGATTCTTCACTGATGGAAGGATCTTGACTCACAGCCAGGAGATATACCATGTTCTGCACAATCTCAGAGGCACGTTGCTCTTCAGTCCCAACGAAGAACTCATTAGCTCCCGTCTCCGTCATCCAGACTGGCTTGATGTCGGCTCCAAAGTGGTCAAGGAACCAATCAGTGAGTTGGACTACACCCCATGGGTCATTGTACATATGTGTTGCATAGAATTCCAAGTAATCCAAGTATCGATAAGATGAATGAAGAGGAGAATATCCCCGCAACACAGCCGCAGCTTCAGTTGTCCAATCGACAAGGTGTGACCAAGCGCGCGGGTCTAGCATACCGCCCATAACCAAGTGAACATCCTTATCAGCATGTTCTGCGGCAAAGTAGGCAACTTCAACTAACCGTGCGTATTCCTCGGGAGTACCTGTCCAGTACAAGCCGCCATTTGGCTCATTCCAGATCTGCCAATACTTTACTGTATCACCGTGCCGATCAACTGCTGAAAAAACCCAACGAGCCCAAGGATTTTCTGGATTAATACCGCTCCATCCCTCATTAGCTTCAGATGGATCTTCGGTAGGCTCTCCATTACTATTTAGAAAGATCGGTGTGTCAAGATTGATCGGACCTTTGGAAACCTCACCATCACGCTGGTAACATGATGGCACCTCATACAAAATGACGAGTGACTCTATGCCTTGGTTTGAATCTTGTTCAATCAGTGCGTCATACTCATCCCATGACCAAGCGCTGCCATCGCACGGCTCAACAGAATACCACTTGAGCACCCATCGATTGATAGATGCCTTCAGGTCTCGTGCCTTGCCATAACGATTATCGATTCTGCTAGCAGAAACATCTCGATCATAGATTCGGTTGATGCCAAAGCGTCCATCAGCCAATCCATTTACCAGATATCGACTTGGTGAAGTTGCATATACTGGTTGAATAAGCGTTGGTTCAAGATAAAATCCATTCAGCAACATCATTACCAGAACAACGAAACGCCCGCACATCAAGAACAATCTTTTTCTCATTGGTATCCTCCAAAAGCAGGTTCGCCATATTTGAGATTTATAAAATAACTTTCGGCCAGGAAGTTGGAACTTTTATGGGCACTTGCCTATGGGGTGTAAGCACACCGAAACCCCTCAAGCGCCCCCCATCCACGTGAGACAAGTTCGGTCCCCCTTATACCTGGTCGAATGGCTTTCCGTTCATACTCTCCCGGTTCGACCGGCCCCTGCGGGTTGTGCGTCGGAGACCATTTGTAATAGTCGGGATCATACCAATCGGATACCCATTCAGGCACCCCGCCCAGCATGTCCATCACACCATATATACTGACATCGAAGGGATAAGTACCGACAGGTTGTAAAGGCTCTCCATAGCCAATTCTCGTCGCATCCCACTCATTTCCCCACGGATATAGACGACCATCTGTTCCACGGGCGGCCTTCTCCCATTCAGCTTCGGTTGGTAGTCGTTTGCCTAACCATTGGCAATACGCGTGTGCTCCATACCAGGTGACGAGGTTGACAGGGTAATCCTCGTAACCAGAGTCCACCAGGTACTGCGCACCAACCCTACGAATATGGCTAGGATTATCCAAAGATATCCGGCTTTCTTCTTCCAACAAGATACACCTATCGCCACTGCAAGCGAACAAGTGTTGTCCAAGCACGTTCAAAAATGCTGCATATTGAACCTCAGTCACTTCATAGCGATCAATATAAAAAGTGTCTAAATAGACCGCGTGGGCCGGAGAACGTGCATCAGATCTATCTCTCAAGTCAGGCAAATCACTGCCCATTACAAACTCTCCAGCAGGAATCTCGACCATTCCTGTCAAGTCCACTTCGGTCAATGGTGGGGGCTGATCGGGAATCGCTGCCGATAAGATGACTTCCTCCAATACAGGTGGCTCTGACCCCCGCACGCAGCGAAAGCCACTCAGATCATTCTCGTCTCCGGGGAAGCGATCTGCCGTTCGGTAGTAGAGTTCGACTCGGTCTCCAGTACCCAAGTAGTTCGAAGGATATGCGCCTCGCTTGACGTACACCCCAGGAGTCAGGAACCCTGCCTCTGAGAATCGCCCACCCGGATACATCTGGTACACATCGCTCACCCACTCTGCTGCGTTGCCGGCCATATCAAGGGCACCATAAGGGCTGGCCCCCTCCGGATATCGGCCCACGGGGATCGTCTGGAACCCTTGATCCATATCAAATGTTATTTGAAGCCGAGATGGATTCCACTCATCTCCCCAGGGATAGATGCGTCCATCGGTGCCACGGGCAGCTTTTTCCCACTCGGCTTCGGTGGGTAACCGCTTGCCCACCCATTGGCAGTAGTCATTGGCGTCTGCCCACTCCACGAGCACGGGATGATCAGGGGATGGAGCAGGCTCTCGCGGCAGCGAGCAAACACCGGCTTCCACGCAATGCTCGTAACGGGCGTAAGTTACCTCGACCTCGTCGATCTCGAACTCATCCAAATAAACGACCATCTGCGGCCACTCGTCACGCACATAGTCACTGTACGCGCCACCCATTGGAAGCCGTATACTCTCCCAATGTACGATCTCGTCCCCAGTACTGCCCATAATGAACTCGCCGGCGGGCACTTCGACCATCGGCACGTCATCCACGCCCACAGGGCCGGGCACTACTCCGGTGGGCGATGCTGCTTCCGGCGTAATGGTCGCGGTGGCCGGAGCGGTCACCGCGGACGGCGCGCTCGCCGTCACGGTAGGCGGCGCAGATGGCTCACCACGACCTTGCTGGATAAACCATGTCACGCCCACCAGCACCACAAGGACTAAAAATCCCAACCCTAAGTATTTGCGTAGCTGCATCTCGAACTCCTTTCACTTCCTGACCGGCTACGGGCTAAACAGCACGTCCCAACCGGAGAGCGTCGCCATGTACTGCTTGGTGGCTATCCAGGCCTCTTGATAATTCTGTTGCAGGTCCGCGTTTTGCTCACCCGGCGCGCCTTGTGTGATGAAGTAGTTCCAGGTCGCTTCGGCAGCATGTACCCACATAACGTAGCGACACAGCATCACGACGACCAGCACAAAGGTGATAATAATGACGAATAGCTTAAGTCCTGCCGGCAGGGTGACCAGAAACTGATGCGTCCCATTCTCTCCCACGCCCACCGTCTCGCCGGTCTCCGGGTCTATTTGCCACCAGGCCACGGTCTCTGCGCCGTTGTATTGCACCATCCGCTTGGGTACCAGCACGGTATCCCCTTGCTGCACCGCCTGGACGATGCGCGCCTGGGCTTCTTCGGAAATGTCGGTGCGCGCCAACACGTCCAGATGGTCGGCGTCCACGGCCACCAGGGGGATGCCCTGATCCACCGCCGCTTGTAGAATGCCGGCGACGGAATAGACGCGCGTCCCGCCATCCGTGTCAATCAGGCCCTCACCCACTTGCTGCTCCAGGAATTTCTCGGTAATCCCGCGCGTCAGCCGGTAAACTTTTTCCGCATTGCGCGCCTGTCCCGGATAGGCCAGCACACGCACGCTATCGTGGAGCAAATCCAGGGAGAGCACCGGCACGGCCTGCGTGACCACAGCCGTGGGCGAGATCACGGTAGACGCAATGGTGATACGCGGGCTGTCGGGGTAGGCTTTCACCAGGCCCGTGGCCGCCAGGTCGGCGGACGCTTGATCCGAGAGCGCCACGAAGCTCGCGGCCAGCAGCCGGTTGAGGGCCTGCGTCGTGTCTTCCACTGTGTCGGAGACTTCGGCCAGGGCCAAACGGCCGCTCACGTCCAATGTACCGCCGCTAAAGACGGTCTCGATGTCGCCCAGCCCGGTTACTACCGGCTGCGCCGCCAGCACGCGCGGGGCCGCTGCCAGCAGGGATTGCCCGGCCTGCGCCGCGTGCTCCGGCGCGAGCAACGAGGGGTTGAAATAGAGTGTGTGGTTGTCCAGTGCATGGGCCAACGCCGGCGTGTCCGGCCCGAATCTCTGCAGCACCTCCGCCGTCAGCAGTGCGGGGATCAGCCCGCGAATCTTGTATTCTGCTTCGCGTTGGTCGATACCCACGCGGTCGGCCAATTCGCGGGTGTAGCGCGTCACGCGCCCCTCGGCGTCCTGGACGTCCAGATGCAGCCACAACCCGGTGACGGCGAACTGCCCGAAGGGGTAGTCGGAGAGCAGTTCCCAGAACTGGTGGCCCATCCACACTTCGGTCATATCGCCGACGCGCAGGTAGGGGACGTAGGTGTAGTGCACCCAGCAGAAGACCATACAGCCCAGCGGCGGGCGTTGCGCGTTGACCAGGAACTTGAGCGCCAACGGCTGCCCCACCAGTTCGGCGGTGGTGAAGGTGAGCGTCAACGGCTCGAAATAGGTGAAGCCGGTGTGCAAGTAGCTCAACATAGCGTAGCGTTCGGCTTCCAGGCGCAGGGTCACGGTGTGGCGCAGCGCGGCGGGCGCCTCGGCCAGCGGATCGCCCGCCGGTGCAGCGAAGGTCTGGCCGGGGACGGCGTAGTCGAAGCTGGGGTCCAACGCCACCCACGCGCCGTCCTGGTAGGCCTCCACCCACCAGTGGTCGCGCGCCTCGGCCAGCAGCGCGGCGTCGTGGGCGGGGTCGGCGACGGCGGCGCCCTCCGGGACGTAGCCCACCACCGCGCCGGTGGTGGGGAACATCGAGAGCAGCAGTTCCGCCGCGCGAGCGTCGTCCAACGTCCCGTGGCGGTAGCGCGCCGGGATGCCGCTGCCGCGCAGGGTGGCGACCAACAGGTTAGCCTGATCCAAGCTGTTGCCGGCCGCGCTCCACAACGTCCCGCGCGCGCCGCGCAAACTGCCTTTGTACGCTTCGTAGCCGTGGGTCTGCGCGAAGGTCAGGGCGTCCGCGCCGGTACACAGACCCGCGGTCTGCTGCGCTACCGCCGGGTCGCGGAAGTTCGCGTCCACGGTGGCCTGCAAGTACGGCGCCAGCGTTTCACCGCCCGGCGCGTCTGACCAGAGCAACACCGGGCAGGCCAGCGCGTCCACCGGGTCATTGTAGAGTGTGCCCCAGGCGCGCGCTCCGGTGTCCAGCGCCGTCGCCCCGGCCAGGGCGGTGGGTACGGCCAACACCAACGTCACGGTGACGCTGGTCAACGGCGGCACGTCGCCCAGGTTCCAGGCCAGCTCGTCGCCGTGACGGTCGGGCTGCGGCGTAGCGTCCAGCAAGGTCGCGCCGGCCAGCAACGTGTCGGCCAGGAGCACGTTGTGCAGGGTGTTGACCTCGGGCGCGGCGGCTGCCGCCTGCAACGCGGCCACCGTCGCGGTCAGGTCGGCGCTCGCCGCCAGTGACGGCGTCTGCGCCGGGGTCAGGCGGTTGCTCACGGTGAAAGTGACGGTGAGCGTGCCGGAGAGCGTTGCGCCCACGGTCGCGGCGGATTGCACCCGCCCTACCGTCAGGGGCGGCGCGCTCGTCGCCGCCGGTAACGCGCGCGCCGGCACACTCGCTACCGTCTGCCAATCGGCCGGCAGGGCGGCGTTGACCGCGCCCAGGATGTCTTTCAGGGCCGCGCCGGGCAGTGCGGCGCGCGTCGCCGGCGCCGCCCGCGTTTCCAGCCGGGGCGAGAACGTCATACAGAAGACCGCGACACACAAAGTCACCGCAATCAGTTTGTACCAACCCGTATGCATAAAAGTTGTCACAGTGAACCTCCTGCGAAAATCTTGGGATCAGCAAATCAGAGAGGCAAGAACGGCGCACATCACCAGAACCTCCGCCGGGACGGTTGGTTCGCCAGAGGCGTGCGGCGTGACGGGGTCAACGTGGGGGAGAGCCTGGCCGTCGGCGCGGCGGAG
>Ga0209613_1003450_pt1 | contig 10496 bp, 18 predicted proteins | sample BioC13SIPDNA_2_FD_185747 | JGI IMG/M metagenome (GOLD analysis project Ga0209613, IMG submission 185747) | Anaerobic biogas reactor microbial communites from Washington, USA - Biogas_R2_A C13 SIP DNA (SPAdes) (version 2) | ecosystem: Engineered > Bioreactor > Anaerobic > Unclassified | place... | reverse complement strand
AATGTCTGCCGCAACGCCATCGAAGAAGTCCGCGAGATTTACGGACGCGCCAAATTGTCCACAATGCTGGGCGAATAATTCGACAACGGCGTAACACGACATGGATATTGGCGCCTTTCAGCGAATGATCAACGAACGGTACGGCACGCGCGACCGACAGCGCGGTACGCCGGCGACGTTTATGTGGTTGATCGAAGAAGTCGGCGAATTGGCAACGGCGCTGGCCGGGGACGATGCGGCAAACAAAGAAGAGGAGTTTGCCGACGTCTTGGCGTGGCTGTTCACCTTGGCCAATATCAACGATGTGGATATGGAAAAAGCAATTCAGAAATACACCTCAAACCGTATTGAGGGATTTAAGTAAGTACGAGGGGCAGGATGGCAGATGCCGCCTGCCCTTTTCATTTCAAACAAATTCACAGTAACCACTCTAGAAAGGGAAACCCGATGAGTCTGCTCAAAGAGTTCAAGGCGTTTGCAATGCGCGGCAATGTAATGGACATGGCCGTCGGTATCATCATCGGCGGCGCGTTCGGCAAGATCGTCAGCTCGCTTGTCAGCGATGTCCTGATGCCGCCGATAGGAATGCTGCTGGGCAAGGTGGATTTTAAAGACTTGACGCTCACGCTTCATGACGCCGTTCTGGACGAAGCGGGCAATGTAACCGCAGCGGCCGTTGAACTACGATACGGTGTCTTCATCGACACCATCATCAGCTTTATTATCATTGCTTTTGCGATTTTTATGTTGATCAAGGCGATGAACACACTGCATAAAAAAGAGGCCACTGCTCCCGCCCCCCCTCCGCCGCCGAGCAAACAGGAAGTTTTGCTGGAAGAAATTCGCGACCTGCTCAAAACCCGCTGATTAAACATTGTTTCGCATCTGCTCGACTGCCTTGATGATGGCGGCAATGGCCGTCTCAATGTCGTCTAAGCGAGTAAACCGCCCGAGGCTGAATCGGACAGCACCGGCGATGCTGTCCTGTTCTGCCCCGATGGCCTTGAGCACATAATTGGAGTCACCCGATGCCGAGTCACAAGCCGAGCCGGTGGGGCCGTATATCTTGTGCGCCGACAGCGCCGCCCGATCCAGCGGTGTGGTGGCGTTGTAATCCAGATAAATGGGCTGCGATTCAAGGCTCAAGATAGTCAAACTCCTTCCGTCCGCAGCAGGGGCAGTCTGCGACCGGCCCCAATGTGGACAACGGGATACGCTGAAGAGTATTATTCCACAAATCGAATTTGGTCAAGCAAGGACTGGCCTTGTCGGCAAAGTCGGCCAGGAGTTTGACCGCCTCGACCGCCTGCATCGACGCCATTGCGGCAACCACCGGCCCCAGCACGCCGAACTGAAAGCAGGCATTGGAATCGCCCGCACAGCAGGACGGCGCCGACGGCAGAATGCACCGCAGGCACGGCGTTGTGCCAGGCATCAGCGTCATCACCTGCCCTTCGCCTTCCATCACGCCCGCCGACACCCACGGAACACTGTATTTGACGGCATAGTCGTTGATCAAAAACCGCGTCTCGAAATTATCCGTCGCATCAATAATGACTTCGATCTCTTTGGCCGCCCGGTGAATCGTCAGCCGATCAATCCGCTCGCAAAACGGCTCAATTTGACAATCGCTGTTAATCGCACTCAGTCGCTTCGCGGCCGCCTCCGCTTTCAACGGCCATTGCGCGGCATCGGCCTCGACATACAGCGCCTGCCGGTGGAGGTTGGATAGTTCCACGCTGTCGTCATCGCAAATCCGCAGCATCCCGACCCCCGCCCGCACCAGCAGTTCGGCAACCCACGACCCTAAACCGCCGACGCCGACCACCATCGCCCGGCCTTTGCCCAGCCGAACCTGTCCGTCTGTCCCAAACGCCGCAAACGCAATCTGCCGTGAAAATCGTTTTGATATCATCGTACCGCTTTATTAACCATGAAGAGCTTGAAGCTCATGAAGTTTCTAATTTTTTCTTTTTATGTTTTCTGATCTTGTTTAGAATTTAGTGCTTAAAATTTAGAATTTACTTCACAGCACTGTCTATCCAGCCTCCGCCAAGCACTTTATCGCCGTCATACAGTACCGCCGCCTGCCCCGGCGTCACGGCATCGACCGGCTCATCAAAGGCAACCTCAAAGCACTCATCATCCAGCCGCCGTACCGTCCCTGCCGCGCCGCGATGATTGTACCGAATCTGGATCGTACAATCAAACGTCTCCGGCACATCCGCCAGCCAGTTGGCTCCGCCGGCCCGCAGTCCGCAACACGCCAGCGACACCTTCGGCCCAATGGTGATACTACGCTGCTGCGGGTCGATGGACAGCACATACAGCGGCTCGGCGGCGGCGATCCGAATTCCGCGCCGCTGGCCGATGGTAAACAACCCGCAACCGTCGTGCGTCCCCAGCACTTTGCCCGCCTCATCCAAAATCGGCCCCGGCCGCAAGGCGCGCTCGGCCCGCCCTTTCAGAATCGCCCGATAGTCCCCATCCGGCACAAAACATATCTCCTGACTGTCCGGCTTGTCGTGGACACTTAGCCCGGCGTCTTTGACAATCGCCCGCGCCTGCTCTTTGCTCGACAACCGCCCCAGCGGAAACCGCACACGCCCCAGCCGAGAACGGTCGATGCCAAACAGCACATACGACTGATCTTTGTCCTTCGCCATCGCGCGATGCAGCGCCGCGTGGCCGTCTTCGCCGACAATTTGCGCATAATGACCGGTCGCGATAGAATACGCCTCGATCTCATCAGCGATTTCAAAGAGTTTTCCGAATTTAATCAACTGATTGCACACAATACAGGGGTTCGGTGTCCGCCCGTCGGCGTAGGCCTGCGCAAAGGCGTCTTTAATCCGCGTCATCTCGTCATTGCCATCGACCACCTGAAAATCAATCCCCAGCCGTGACGCAATCGCAGCGGCATCGGCAGCATCCTGCGGCGAGCAACACGACTTGCGTCCCCCTGCCGTCTCGCCGTGTTCCTGCTGCAGGCAGATATACACCCCCGTCACCTCCAGCCCGGCCTGACAGAGCAAGACCGCCGCCGCCGCCGAATCCACTCCGCCGCTAAGCGCCACAATCGCCCTATTCTTGCCTGAGGCTGTACCCATTATATCCTATCCAGTGCATTTTGGAGATCGGCAATCAAATCGTCCACATCCTCAATCCCGATGGACAGCCGGATCGTACCTTTGGAGATGCCGATTTTCTGCTTTTCTTCGGGACTCATCGCGCGGTGGCACACCGCTAAAACAAGCACTTACAGAAAATCCGTATGTTTTTAAAGAACGACAAAACTATAACCAACTGCCCTTATTCGACTTATGACCGGACAGTACTGATTTTTAATCTTGATTTAGGTTATGATATCCGCAAACAGCGCCGACGACAAGTACCGCTCGCCGAAGCTGGGGATAATCGCCACAATCAGCTTGCCTTTGTTTTCCGGCCGGGAGGCAATGATATCGGCCGCCCGCAGCGCAGCGCCGGACGACAGACCGACGAACAAGCCTTCGAGCTTGGCCGCCCGACGCGCCCAGTCAATTGCCTCGTCCTGATCGACAGCGATGACCTCATCGACGATCTTTAGGTTCAGCACCTTCGGCACAAACCCCGCGCCAATGCCCTGAATCTTGTGCGGCCCGGGCTTAAGCTCCTGACCGGCCAGCGTCTGCGTCAAGACCGGGCTTTGCGCCGGTTCGACCGCCACCGCATTAAACTCCGGTTTGCGCGACTTGATGACTTCCGCGACGCCCGTGATCGTGCCGCCAGTACCGACGCCCGACACGAGATAATCGATCTTGCCGTCCGTACCGGCCCAAATCTCCTCGCCGGTCGTACGCCGATGAACTTCCGGGTTGGCCGGGTTCTCAAACTGCTGTGGCATAAACGCATTCTTCTCGGCCTCAAGAATTTCCTGCGCCGTGGCAATCGCCCCTTTCATCCCGCTGGCCGCCGGCGTCAGCACCAGCTCGGCCCCGAGGGCCTTGAGCACCTTACGCCGCTCCAGGCTCATCGACTCCGGCATCGTCAACAGCAGCCGATACCCTTTGGCCGCGCACACAAACGCCAGCGCGATGCCGGTATTGCCGCTGGTCGGCTCGATGATGACGGTCTTGTCGTTAAGGTAGCCGGCCTTTTCCGCTGCCTCAATCATCGATACGCCGATGCGGTCTTTGACCGACGCCAGCGGATTGCGGCTTTCGAGTTTTGCCAGCACCGTCGCGCCCGAGATCAATTTATTGACCCGGACCAGCGGCGTGCCGCCTACTGTCTGCAAAATGTTTTCAGCATAATCCGCCATGATATGTTCCTTTCTGTTTATCAAAAGGGTTTATTAGATCATATAGTCTTCGCGAAACACTGCGTTGTGTGCGGAAAAATATACTTGTTGAAGTCCTGATATAACTCCCGCGTCGGGTCATACGAGACATTCAGCAGCGTCACGGCCTGCCCGTCCTTGTCGCGATCACAACCGGCAGTGAAGACCGCCGCGGCCACAAGCACCGCCACTGCAACACCCCATCCGATAGTGTTCGATATCTTCATATATCTTCCCCTCGAGACAACTCGATTCGATTAACCCTATAGGTTCAATAGGAATAGTCCTATTTATAAACAAAAAAATCAAATCCCCGCCCCGCCGGTCAATTCCATATTAAACACCTCTTCCTGCCGAACGGGTTTGCCCTGATAAATACTGTCCAGCGTCGCCGAATCCATCAGCCGAGCCGCATGATTGCGGACATCCAGAAACAGCCGCCGAAACCGGCACACCGGCTCTTGGCTGCACGGCTCATATTGGATCACCGACACGCATCCGATGGGCGCCAATACCCCATAAAAATGCCTTATAACTGCACCTGCCGTGATTTTATCGGGCGACTTGGAAAGCACATACCCCCCCTGCTTGCCCATAATGCTCGCGACCCAACCCTTGGCCTTCATTTCAAGCATAATCTGCTCCAGAAATCGCTTCGGTACCTCATTCCGCCGAGCCAGTTCGCGGATAGGGATCGGCCCCCGCTGGTAATGCTCTACCAGCGTAAACAGAACGCGAAACGCATAATCGGTTTTCATCGATACTTTCATATTTCAATCCTTAGTACGACTCGAATAGTCGTATATAAATGTATCCTTGAAAACGAGTCAACCCTAAAAATAAATAAATATTTTCGAAATATTATAGCGATTGCCCACAGAAACCAACGTGTGAGTGTTAATAGAATTGACCTAACAAGCATTTTGGACTATGCTTTACCCGTTATCGATGCAGCCAAGGATATATCCATGCGATATGCGATTGATTTTCTCTACATACTTGCGATTGCGGCCTACAGCCCGGTGATTCTATACCGCCGACTGGCCCACAAACGCTATCGAGGCGGCTGGGGACAGCGGCTGGGCGACATCCGCCGTCGCACCCCCCAACAGCCCTGCATCTGGATTCACGCCGTCAGCGTCGGCGAGGTCAATGCCGCTCGCACGCTCATTGACGCCCTGCACCGCCAACATCCCAATATGCCAGTGGCCGTTTCCGCCACGACCGACACCGGCCTGGCCCGAGCCAAGGCGATCTACCAGAGCGACTGCGATGTGTTTTACTTTCCGTTTGACCTATCCTGCGTGATGAGCCGGGCGATCACAAACATCAACCCCGCCATCATCTGCCTGATGGAGTTGGAGGTCTGGCCGAATCTGGCACGATTCGCGGCCGACAGACAAATTCCGGTGGCGGTGGTCAACGGCCGCATCAGCGACGGCAGTTTTCCCAAATATCTCAAAATCCGCCGCTTGATTCGACCGATGTTCAGCCGTGTCGGCCTGGTGCTCGCACAGACCCCTGAATATGCCGAACGCTTCATCGCATTAGGCTGCCCGGCCGAACGGGTACAGGTGACCGGCTCGCTCAAGTATGACACCGCCCAGATCGACGGCGAAGTGCCCGGCACGGCACGACTGGTCGAACAGATCAATCTCGGCAAAGAACGCCTATGGGTCTTGGGGGGAACCGGCCCGGGCGAGGAAGCCATCGGTCTGGAGGTCTTCAGGGGACTCCGTCAGCAGCCGGCCTTCGAAGACCTGCGGCTGGCGATTGTTCCGCGAAAACCCGAACGGTTTGACGAGGTCGCCGCACTGATCGAACAGGCGGGGTTGGAATTTGTGCGATACAGTGAACTCAAGAAGATGGACTCCTGCACCGGCGGAAAGCCGACGGTCATTCTCGGCGACACAATGGGCGACCTGAAAAAGTTTTATGCCTTGGCGACAGTCGTCTTTGTCGGGCGAACCCTCACGCCGATGGGCGGCTCGGATATGATGGAGCCGGCGGCCTTGGGCAAATGCACACTCTTCGGGCCGCACACCTTCAATTTCAAACAAACGGTGGACGCCCTGCTCTCCGGCGGCGGAGCGATTGAGATAAAAAACGCGGAAGAACTGCTCACAGCGGTTCAAAAATGCCTGTCGGATGCCGATTATGCCGGCCGCATCGCCGATGCCGGACGCGACATCATCCGCCGCAATCAGGGCGCAACTCAAAAATCGCTGGATGCGTTATTCCACAATTTCAGCGTCGCCGTCACCGGGTAATGGTCAGAAGGGTATCGCCCTTCTTCATTTGTCGTGCGGTCAATCTCGGCGGCCAGTACCTCGCTCGTTCGTTCAACGAGGATCTGATCGATCTTAACGCCCTCGGTTCCGCCCTTAAACCCATGATACGTCCGTGTATCCGGCGCATCCGGCTGCATCAGCCGCCACGTATCCAGCAGCTCAACCGGCCCATCTGGATACCCCAGCCGCCGCAGATACAGCATCCCCGGATTATCCAGTCCCATATTGAAATCCCCCATCACCACGACGGGATCTTTCGGCTCGCGCGCCGCCACACGCCGAGCCAGCAACTGGGCGCTTTTGAACCGCGACTCCTGCGACTGGTGATCCAAATGCAGGTTATACACACAAAAGGCATTGCCCGTTTCCCGCTCGACCAGCCGCACCCAAGTACAAATCCGCGGGATACGGTTGCCCCAGTGCATCGATCCAGGCACCCACGGCGAATTGGAAAACCAGAACGTCCCCGAATCGGCCGCACGAAATCGGTCGCGGCGATACAGAATAGTGCAGTGCTCCCCGGCCTGAAGGCCATCGTCCCGCCCGGCGGTCACGACGCCATAGCCTTGCACCGCCCGACGAATCTCGCTGACCTGAAAATCCAGCGCCTCCTGCAAGCCGACCACGTCCGCTCCATGCCCGGCGATCAGATCAAACACCATCTCCTTACGATAATCCCAGTGATCCTCGCCGTCGTTGGCCGTGCCATAGCGAATGTTAAACGTCATCACCTTGACCGTCTCGCCCGCAGGCTCAAACGCCGCCGCCCGCCGCTCGATCCTAGACTGGGTGTCGCACCCCGACAGCCCAAACACCACGCCGCACAATAAAAAAAGCAAATGCTTCATGCTATCCTCTCGACTCATTACACCGACATTATAGAGAAAAACAGAAAAAGCCCTTGCTGTAAAGCAAGAGCTTTTGTGTATGGTGCTGCATTTCAACGCTTTACAACACTGGGCGGTGAGGGACTTGAACCCAAAATCACAAAGCATTAAAAACAGTACACTTACAGAAAACTCCGAAACCCAGAGGGTACAAAAATCGGCACACATTTATACTTTTCCCCAGAATTCTACCCCTAAAGAGGTACACGGTCAAACACTTTCGGGCGATTTACAACGGCTTGCTCTTGTCTGGGATTCACTGCCCGAAAATGTTCGGGTTGCGATTCTGGCGCTGGCCGGGATTAATCTTGAAAAGAAGATGGAAAAATAATACAATACAGGCAAGGGATAGGGCGCGCACCCGAAAACCGGCACGCCACCGGCTGCCCTTGCTTTGAACTTTTGGCGATTCGTAAAGGCGATGCGATATGGCGAAAAAAGTATTATACGGTAAAGAGGCATTGACTGCGTTTTGGGAAAAAATCGTCGAAACCTTCAGAATTACAATTCCAGAATGTCCATTTTCAGAAGAACCGATTTTATTTGTTGCACCGGGCGAACCCACGAAGAAGGGCTACAGGGCGACGCTGACTAACAACGAATTGCTGCTGCTGGCGGCGGCAGTGCCTGACTTGTCCACACGGCGGTTGGATGCCTTTTTGCGGCGGGTATATCACTTGACTGGCGATGAACTCAAGAAACTTACTTGGAATGAAATTGGGGTATATGTTCAAGATTATCTTGACTCCCAAAACACCACACCGTCCAAACCTGCCCGGAAAACCAAAAAGCCGCCAAAAGAGGCGCGAATTGCGTTCCAGCTATATTGCATTGCCGATGTCGGGACACAAACAGAGGTTGCCCGGATGATGTCAAGAGAGCTTGGGCGGAAAATTGGACAGCATAGCGTTTCGCGATGGACGACAGAGTATAGGGATTGGTTGGAACAGCAAGGGCTGCCGACAGACAAGGCCGCACCAAAGGCCGGGAAAACCATTGTCGATGCCGATGCGCTCAAATTAGGGGCGCGGACGGATAGCCGAAAGCCCCCCAAAAAGCCCACAAAATAATTTTTTATGCAATCGAACTTTCAACTATAACCACGCCATAAGCCCATCGGCGGCATTATGCAAATTATGCGTTGCATAAACGCACCATAAAAGAAACGGTACTTTTATGGGATGCGATTATGCAAGATGAACTTTTGACAAAGGAACAAGTTGCCCGGCTGTTGCGGGTCAAGCCCGGCACCGTGTCGCGCTGGGCGAGTGAGGGCAAAATCCCCCGTATCGTCGTTTCGCCAAAAACGATTCGTTTTGATGCTGGCGACGTGCTGCGATTCCTGAAGGGGCGACAAGATGGAAAATAAAACCCCCCTACTATTATCATCACGAGACGCAGCAAAGACGCTGGCCATAAGCGAACGCACCCTGTACACCTTGACGCAGCAAGGACGGATTCGGGCTGTCCGTCTCGGCCAACGCTGCGTACGGTTCGACGTCCGGGACTTGGAAGCGTTTATTCAGGCGTGTAAGGGGGCGACGGTATGAGCAAACCCTTAGAACCAATATTCCCATTGCCCGGCGATATTGACAAACAACGGCGACAGGTCAAGCGGTTAATCGCTACGGCGACGCCTGCCATTGTTCAGGCCGTCTTGGTCATTCTGGCCGATCACCACAAACAGAACCGACTTAAAGCAGATTTTTTGAAGGGATGGAGGCAGGCCGAAACGGAGTTAGGCCGATGACGACTGCCGGGGTCAAAACCTGCCGGATCCCGGGGGCGGTACTTTATCACCCTGAACTATCCTTGCCGGAAAAAATGCTGCTGGGTCTGGTCTGGACTTTTCCCGACGGGCTGCGATTAAGCAACGCCGAAATCGGGCGGATTCTTTGCAAACACCCCGACACCGTTTCCCGTCTTGTCAAGAAACTTGAAGCCGGGGGCTGGGTCAAGATCACCGGGAATCAATCACGCTGGCGGCGGTTATACTTTGACGCTGAGGTCAAAGTAAAAGATGATTTTACTTTGACATTTTCAGATTCTACTTTGACCCCCACGTCGATTTACTCTGACCCCCACGTCAAACAGAATAGAAAAATAAAAGAAGAAGAGAATTTTTCTTTTTCCGATGCCAATAATGAAACCCCATCGGAAACAAACCCCACACCGGAAACCCCCGACCCGGAGCGCGAACGGCGGGTACTGGAGAGCTTAGGGCTGGCACTATGACACCACACCCCAAACAGTTATCAGAGAATGAACTCAAAGCCGAACTCTTGGCGGCTGGGGCGAAATTCAAAGGCCGGGCGATGCATTGCCTTTGTCCAGAGAACCACCGCAACGGAGACAAGACCCCTAGCGCGGGGGTCTTTCAGGGTCAAGACGGCGTTTATCGCTGGCATTGCCAAAGTTGCGGCGAAGGGGGCGACGTGTTCGATGTTCAGTCCAAAAGGACAGGCCGACCGCTGGCCGAAATCCTCAAAGAGCATAGAAACGACTTAAGCGAAAATTCGCCTAAGTTACCGACAGGCGGAGTAGATAAAACGCAAGTTTGCGTATTACCGACAGGCGATGTAGATAAATCGGAAAATTCCGATTTACCGACACGCAAGAACGGCAATTCAACAAATGCGTCTTCGAAGACGCAATTCAAAAGTATTGATGACATTTTCCGGATAATGCAGGACAAGCACGGCGGCGAACTCGAAGCCCTTCACGAATACCACAATCCCGACGGTACACACAATCAGTATGTTATCCGATGGCGCGGACAGGACACCAAAAAATATATATGGCCTTGCGTTCACACACCGGCAGGGTATGAACTCCGTTTCCCTGAAAGCCGGGTCTTGTACCGACTGCCGACGCTGGCCGATGCAAAGACGGTTATTGTTTTGGAAGGCGAATTCAAAACCGATATTCTGGCCGGGTATGGATTCCCGGCCACCACGTCGAGCGGCGGCAGCAAGGCGGCAGGTCGTACCGACTGGC
>Ga0209613_1003434_pt1 | contig 10539 bp, 10 predicted proteins | sample BioC13SIPDNA_2_FD_185747 | JGI IMG/M metagenome (GOLD analysis project Ga0209613, IMG submission 185747) | Anaerobic biogas reactor microbial communites from Washington, USA - Biogas_R2_A C13 SIP DNA (SPAdes) (version 2) | ecosystem: Engineered > Bioreactor > Anaerobic > Unclassified | place... | reverse complement strand
CAGGATTATCGAAGAAGGCACGCGGATATAGTTCCCCTTCTCTCCGGGAAGAGGGGTTTTCCCGGGGTGGTGTACCATGAAGAGATACAGTAGACAGGATCAGACAACGATGGCCGTCTGGGCTGCGTATTGCGCCGAACGAGTCCTCCCGCTCTTCGAGAGCGTCTACCCGGAGGACGACCGACCGCGCAGAGCCATCGAAGCGTGCCGGGCGTGGGCCGAAACAGGCGTGTTCAGAATGGTCGATATCCGCGGTGCCTCGCTCGCCGCCCATGCCGCGGCCCGCGACGCAAAAAAGGGGAGCGCGGCTCAGTTTGCCGCCCGGGCCGCCGGCCAGGCGGTGGCGACCGCCCACGTTCCCCAGCACGCCTACGGAGCGGCATACTATGCCCTCAAGGCCGTCGCGGCGGCGAATCCGGCGAATGTCGCCCGGGAGCGGGAGTGGCAGGCGGAACAGCTCCCGGAGGGGCTCCGGGAGGAGATCATGGAGAGGATTATCATTTTAGAACGTAGCGGCGGGGTTTCTATCAAACTACGAAAAGGCGAGGGGTTTTGATCTGATCGCGGGGCAGTGGGCCTGCGCCGTTCGGCGCATCCGGGGCGCCGCGGCGTGGGGGGAGCGGGGTCGGTTCCGAACCATCATCCCCCTTTGGTGTACACCCATAACCACGGCAGCATCGGGTGAGCTCACGATTCGCCCGATGACAAGGGCCGAAGTCGCGGTCGCGGGCGGCACGGCATGACCCCGGTCTTCGGCACGGCGCGGACGTACACACAGGCGATCCCGCCCCTCCCGCTTGATCGGTGCTACGGGGTCGTGAGTTTCAAGACCGGGCGAGGGGGGGCGGGCTCTCAGAAAACGCGATGTACTGCGTCATTTTACCGATACAGGCGATATTTTGGCAGAAAATGGATTTGCCGGCCAGGATTAATACAGGGGCGCCTCCATAGTACGTTATGACCGGACGTACCGGTTACGAGGTACTACATGACCGCCTGTGCTCAGGAGTACGAGACAAAGAGAACCAACCCCGCGGATGCAATCCGGCTGGTGAAGAGTGGAAATACCGTGGTCTACGGGATGAGCATCTCCCAACCGCCGGCGTTGCTCACGGCTCTTGCCGATGCCGCCCGGGCAGGGTCGCTGAAGGATGTCAGGATCTACACGTTTCTCCCCCGGGAACATGCCGCCCGTTCGGTCCTTGCACCGGATCTCTGCGACTGCCTCGAGAACTACTCGTGGTTCGTAGGTGCCGTGGACCGGGACCTGACGAAGGTCGGGCTGAACTACCACGTCCCCTCCTACCTTCACCAGATCCCCACGCTCGTTGCCGAATTCATGGAGGCCGACGTCGTGATGACGACCGTCTCGCCGATGGATACGGCCGGCTACTTCAGTTTCGGGACGGGAAATGACTATATCTCGACTGCAGCCCGCCACGGTAAGAGGTTCGTCGTCGAGGTGAACCGGAATATGCCCCGGGTCTTCGGCGATTCACAGGTGCATATCTCGGAGGTCGACGCGATCGTCGAGAACCACGTCCCGCTCCTCGAGATCGCCGCTCCCGACCCAAAACCGGAGGACGATATCATCGGGCCGGCGATTGCTGAGATGATCCCGGACGGCGCGACGATCCAGCTCGGGATCGGGAACCTGCCGAATGCGGTTGCCCGATACCTGACCGGGCATACGGACATCGGCGTCCATACCGAGCTCTTCACCGAGGGCATGGTCGACCTCATCGAGCAGGGGGTGATCACCGGGAGGAGAAAGACGCTCCATCCGAGGAAGCACGTCTTCACCACGGCGGCCGGAACACGGCGCATGTACGAGTTCATGGATGACAATCCGGCGATGGAGAGTTACCCCGCCTCCTACGTCTGCGATCCCGGAATCATTGCAAAAAACGATACCATGATCTCGATCAACTCGGTGCTCGAGGTGGACCTGCTGGGGCAAGCGAATGCGGAGTACCTCGGCGGCACGACGTTCTCCGGCACCGGCGGCCAGCTGGATTTCGTGCGGGGGGCGTTCGCCTCGCGGGGAGGCAAGTCCATCCTCGCGTTCTACTCCACGGCGAAAGGCGGAACCATCTCCCGCATCGTTCCCCGCCTCCCGCTCGGCTCCATTGTCACCACCCCGCGGGCCGATACCGATTTCCTTGCTACCGAACACGGGATCGTCAGCCTGAAAGGCAGGTCTACCAAGGAACGGGCGCTCTCGATCATCTCTCTCGCCCACCCAAAGTTCCGGGACTGGTTGATGGAGGAAGCGGAGAATATGTATCTGCTCTGAACGGGGTCTCCCGCCCGGGCGGTTGCTTCAAACGAAAGAGGAAAAGATTCTCAGATATTTTTCAGCGAGCCGACTGCGATGTTGAAGAGATCGCTTCCCTCGGCGTAGACGAGTTCCATCTCACCGGGAGCGATGAGAGAAAATCGGTAGAGCACCCTCCGCCCCGCTCGATCAGCGTCTGCGTCGTGCCGTCACGGCCGATCACGTCATTCCTGCGCCTTTCTCGATATCGACGCAAGCCAGGCCAGGTGCCCGTCGGCCTGGACGGTGTTCTCGAAGATCGCCGGCCTGACGTAGTCGATGGACCACCCGTCCTGGAAGGTATCCCGGATCTCTGCCATCGCAATCCTCCTCGGCAGGGGGTATTCGCCGGGGTTTCGGTCGCTGAAGCAGAGCATGAAGTATCTCCCGCCGGGCGCGAGAACGGTTGCGAGGCTCTCCGCGAGGACTGGCCGGTCTTTGTCGGACAGAGTATGGAAGAGCCCCGAATCGATGACGGTATCGAATCTCCCGTTGAGGCCGGAGAGGTTCAGGACGTTGCCGACGAGGAAGCGCGCCGGGAGCCCTCTTTCAGCGGCCTTCTCCCGGGCCTTCTGGATCGCAAGGGGGGCGGTGTCGATCCCGAGCGCCTCGTGCCCAGCGACCGCAACAAAGAGGGCGTGCTCTCCCGTCCCGCACCCTATATCCAGCACGGAACCCCTGATCTCCCCCCTCCCGGCCAGTTCGATGAACGCCTTCTGGGGCCGGCCGATGTCCCAGGGCGGCGTGCCCCGGTAGATCTCGTCGAAGATGTCCATACCGCAGTATGGGCCGTGTGCGGCTTAACCGGTTTTGTGCTGCTCAAGGCAGGTTGGACTGAGAGGCGGGGGTCATACGGTCTGAGGTGAGGGGAGCACTGCAGCATCCCGGTCCGCACCCGCATCCCACCGAGCATGCCGGACAGCACAACCGCCCGGATACTTAAATAACCCCGGCGCCAACGCAGTACAACCACCCGGCAACACCCTCCTCGCATGATCGACCTGAGCATCTTCCTTGCAGAGCACCCCTATATCGATCACTCGTCGCCGCGTATCCGGGCGAAGGCCGGAGAGTTGTTCTCCGGGATAGAGAGCTCTCTCGAACGGACGCGGATCGCATACGAGTTCGTTCGCGACGAGATCCCGCACTCGTTCGATATCGGCTCGGACGCCATAACGGCGAGGGCCTCCGACGTGCTTGCCCGGGGAACAGGGATCTGCCACGCGAAGGCAAACCTGCTCGCGGCCCTGCTCCGCGGATTCGGAATCCCCGCCGGGTTCTGCTACCAGCATATCACCCTTGCGGACGACGACTCGCTCGGCTACTGCATCCACTGCTACAATGCAGTCCACGTGGAAGGCCGCTGGATCTTTCTTGACGCACGCGGGAACGCCGGCGGCCGGCAGGCGCTCTTCTCGCCGGGAAAACCCATCCTCGCGTATCCCAACCGGAGTGAGTACGACGAATACTTCTGGAAGGGGATCTATGCATCGCCGCAGATGGGCGTCATGCGGATGCTCGACGCCGCCGTGACCCGGCAGGACGTCATCGATAACCTGCAGGACTATATCGAGGGCGAGCCCGATATCCCCGGTTGGTGATACGAGATGCGGCGGAATGGGTAACACGGCCGTTCGCGCCGGCGGAGCCGCTGCTCTGGCGCCTGTCAGGGCGGATTGGGTACAATGGTTAGATTGATGGATGCGCCACGCCAAGGAATGCATTATGGGGCGATCCGATATGCAGGGAGCGGTGCAGGAGACAGCGGGATCGGATCGGGCGCCGGAATCCATCATCCTGCGTGTCGCCCTCCTCTCCCTCGCCGTCAACATCGGGCTGGTCGTCGCGAAACTGGCACTCTCCGTCTATTCCGGAAGCCTGGCCCTCCGTGCGGACGGCATCCACTCGTTCGTGGACGTCGTCGCCTCGCTTGCGCTCATCGCAGGCGTGCTTCTCTCCACACGCAGGCGCCGGGATTTCCCCTACGGGCTCTACAAAGTTGAGAACGTCGTCGCGGTGATCATTGCCCTCCTCATCTTCTTCACCGCCTTCGAGATCGCGGCGGAGGCGATGACGGGCGAGACCTCCGCTCACCCCTACGGCGGATGGGTCCTCTTCATCGTCGCCGCCTTCATCCCGGTGCCCTACATCCTCGGTACATACGAGGTGAACGTGGGGCGGAAGTACAACTCCCCGAGCATGATCGCCGACGGAAAACAGCACCAGATGGATGTCCTCTCCTCCTCGGTCGTCTTCTTCGCACTCCTCGGCCAGTTCTTCGGCATTCCCCTGGACCGGGTCGCGGCCGTCATCGTCGCCGTCTTCATCGTCAGAGCGGGCTGGGATATCTTAAAAGACAGCATGAAGACCCTCCTCGATGCCTCGGTCGATTACGATACGCTCAGCGAGATCCGCACCATCATCCGGTCCGATCCGGTGGTGAGCCGTATCAGGAGCGTCACGGGCCGCAACTCCGGGCGCTACATCTTCGTGGAGGCGGTGGTCGAGATGGCGACATCGGACCTCAAGGAGGCGCACCGGGCGAGCGAGCGTATCGAGGAGGCCATACACCTCCGGGTTCGGAACATCGAGCGGGTAGTCATCCACTACGAACCCGAGGAGAAGGTGCACCTGCGGTATGCGGTGCCGCTGCAGGACCGGGAGGGCCTGATCGGCGACCACTTCGGTGAAGTCCCGTACTTCGCGATCTTTGACGTCGATGTCAGGGAGAATCGCATCGAGCGGCGGGAGTTCATCGCCAACCCCTTCGCGGATGTGGAGGAGCGAAAGGGCGTGCAGGTAGCGGAGATGCTGCTTGCGCAGAAGGTCGACGTGGTTCTCCTGCACCATTCGCTCTCGGGGAAGGGGGCCGGCTACGCGTTCGAGGCGGCGGGGGTCGAGATGCGGATGACCGCCGCGGTGACGCTTGCGGAGGCGATCGCCGATGTGGCCGGGCATCACGGGGTGGAGGGTGGTGCCCCGCCCCGGTGATCCCTTGCTGCATGGTCCGGCCGGTGCCGAACGGGATCATGATCCTTTGAAGCGGAGGAATTATCGTAGCCGGCGCCGAGGGTGGCGTTCGATCGCACATGAATGCAAAACCGATCGCCGGAACATTTTTCGGCGCATTCGTGGGGTTTCTCGGCCTGTTATGGCTCCTGCAGGGTACAGGAATCCTCCGGATGCGCCCCATACTCTGTATAGCAAACTGTGAGGAGGTTGTCGGCCCATCGCCGCTATGGGCGGTATCCGGAGTTATCGCTCTCATTATAGGGGTTGTCGCTCTTTTCGTGAGTGTGAGCCGCGCCGGATCGCCCTGAGACCCCGATCGCTCCGAACACCCCGCGGCCCGTCCCATGATACGGGCATGACCCGGGGAGGAGCGTTTTTTCCGAACAAAACCTTCATCCCCGCCGAAATCCCACCGGAGTACCAGGAATGGGGCTTCCTCTCCATAGGGTCCCGGGAGCAGCATGCATCACCACGAAAACATCGTCCTCATCGGCATGCCCGGTGCGGGGAAGAGCACCGTGGGCGTCGTCCTTGCAAAAGCCCTCGGCATGCAGTTCGTCGACACGGATATCCTGATCCAGGAGCGGGCCGGGCGGATGCTCCAGGAGATCCTTGACAAGGACGGACCGGACGTGTTCAAGCGGATCGAGGAGGAGGCGATCCTCTCCCTTCAGCCCCACCGTGCAGTGATCGCGACAGGCGGGAGCGTGGTGTTCAGCGGGGATGCGATGGCGCACCTGAGATCGGCAGGGGTGGTCGTCTACCTGGAGATTTCGTACGATGCGATGGTAAAGAGGCTCAAAAACATCACGACCCGCGGGATTCTCCTCCTTCCGGGCCGGAGCCTCCGCGAGATGTACGACGAGCGCATCCCGTTGTATGAGCGGTATGCCGATCTCACCGTCGCATGCACGGGCGGAAACCTTGAGTCCGTGGTCGGGAGCGTGATCAAGGCGTTGTGAGGGGGCCGGCCGGGCTACCCCACGCCGCCCGACCGGACAGATCTCATCAGAAGGCGGGATTTATCATCAAACAGAGAGATCGCTCTACATTGGAGTCCGGATATCGTGAGCACCCTCAACCATGAAGTGTCTGTCTATCGGAGGCGACCGTGACGGACGGGCAGGGCGAAATGCTCGCGCACGGCTCGTCGAAGCAGATGGTAACCCGGGGGCTCCAGTCGATGCAGCAGGCCGTTATCGCGATGGGGTATCCGTCATTGCCCCCGAAATTTCGGGATTGATTGTTAGAAGAAGCGCGGCTGTGGATACGTGGGAGGATACGTGTGGGTGTAGAAGACGCGGCACCCCCCTATCGTCTGTATCCCATCCACTTTGCGTCCGGGCAGCTCCGGAAAGTCAATAACGACATCCCCGGTCGAAAAATTACCGGCAATCCATTCGCGTGCTGTGCGTATGCCAGGTTTAACCGGAGTTCGGACGACGGATATTACCTGTCGAGCGACGGTCTCCGCCCGGGCTTCCCGGCCCGGCTCTTCTTCGCTTCAGTCTTTCTTTCAGGCGCCATCGTTCTCTCCTTGTAACTACACGTGGCTGCCTGCGCCCGGCAACTCCCCCGGCTCCGTACCCGGCAGAGGAATCCCGGCATACGAGGGCCGGGCTGCGATCTTTGATGGCGTCCGGATAAATACTCACGCACTCTCCATCTCCGGATGATTCTTTTCTGACGGCCGGATTGTGCGGCGCCGGCCTCGCCTGCGGCAAAACACTCTGGAACAGCCCGGACAGGAGAGATCTGCCTAAATCCGTGGGAGCGTAATAGGCCGCCTCATTGTCTCCCGCCTCGCCCAGTCGCCTCGCTTCTTTTGAGACCAGGCCGGCGTTGACAAGGCCCTTCAGGTACCTGTCGACATCTCCCGACGATTTAACGTCAAATTCATTCTTGATCTCGTTAAATCGCATTTGCCGCTGTTTTAACAGGAGAATATAGATTGCCCAGGCTTTATCGTTGTCGAGAGGTCTCACTGCGCTCCGGATCTCTGTGGGGACCTCGGCCAGACATTCCTCGATCTTTGCACGGTCCATATCATCACCAGTATAAGTCATAGATCTGTGACTTATTTATACTTATAGATGCACGGCTGTCACAAAAACGTGACTCTAAAGGGACGTAACGTTTTTCCTCTCACATAATGAGTATCCTTGTGGATTTCTTTGATGAGATCTCTTCAAAATCGGAATACTTCAAGCACCTGAAGAGAACCGTAACCATAGGTATTTATGGCTCATTCAAAGGCGATAATATCACTATTCTCGAAAACTTCCGTGACTTCTTAGCATCCGAAGGGTATCGTGCGCGAATGTCATTGGATCTTGGATACCCGGGAGTCGCTCTCTCCGAAGTATCTCAACACCAAAAAAACTGCCTTGCAAGCACTAAATTACGTGAATCAAGCCGCATCCATATCATTTTCTTTTTTATCGAAGGGTCACAGGAGCACAATGTGAATCTCTCAGCAGCTATGGAGTTACAGGCACTTGCCGAGCATGAGGTTCGCGACGTGCTGCTTCTCTTCGAGAAGGGTTTGAAAAAAGAAGATATAACCAGTTATTTCGCGGGAACCGTTGAGACCCACGAAGGTCGGTGGGAATGGGACGAGTTTGCCCGGGATACGGATCTTCATCTGATCCGTGGTCGCCAGTTTTGCCTCAACCGGATGAGACGCTACTCTACCGGGTTCAAATAATATCTATATTCGACAAAAGGAGAATAATCATGGGCTCGTCGTGATTCGAACACGAGATCTTCGCCGTGTGAAGGCGACGTCATAACCAGCTAGACCACGAGCCCCATGCATCGACCGGGAATTGAACCCGGGCTATTGGCTTGGAAGGCCAAAGTCATACCACTAGACCATCGATGCGTACTGGTACGTCTATACATTTCTAGCGCTATGAGTTATTAAGATATCTCCGGATGCAGGGGCTCCGCCCGGCGTCCCCTGGCCCCGGCAGACTCCAGCCGGCGGTCAACCCGCGGACCTCCGGCACGCCGGGGCGCCGGTTCACCCGGCCACCAGGGTCGCAGGAGGTGTGAGCGAGGGTAACCCGCTTGCCGCGGTGCCGGCGGACCGGTTGCCCGTCACCTCCGATACCGTCAGGACGAATGCCCCCCGGCCCTCAAGAGGCGAGACGACGATGACCGCCTCACCGGCCCGGTTGACGACCTTCTCCATCCAGAACCCCCGGTCGTTCGAGTACGAGACGAGATCCGGGTCGCGTGCTTCCACCTCGTAGTAGGCGGCAGACCAGGGCGGAAGTTCCTTCCTGGGGAACGAGTACGATAACTCGTTCTGCGCGGGAAGATCGACCCACCCGGCTCTCTGTGGATGCCGGGTGATGTTGATGCTCGCATATCCAAATGGCGGATCGGCCCCGTCCATATCGAGGTAATTGGCGATCGTCCAGCGTTTGAAGACGTCCTCGAACGACTCCTCAAACCCGTGCTGTGCAAGCGTCGTGGTGACCCCCTGCATCCCGGGAAGCTCGTTTGCCACAAGATCCTTCAGGAACGACCCGTGATCGGGATGCCCCGATCGATCCCCGTAGTTCTCCGCCAGGTAGAGGATCCAGAGGAAGCTTGCCCCGTAGTGCGCCCGGGTCATCTCGTCGTCCGAGCTGTCCCACTGATTATCGGTCACCACGAGAGGGGTTTCGGGAAGGCGGTTGTAAGCCCGGACCTTTGCCTGGTTCTGGTTGTCAAAGCAGAGCAATTCAGCATACCCGCTGCACCCTTCGTCGATCCACTTTCTCTCGTGTGCGTCGAGGGAGTGATGGATGAGGTGCTGGTATTCGTGAGCGAGTGTCGATCTCATCTCGGCCCCCCGCCAATCGATATCCAGGAAGACGAGATCTATGTTGTTTTTAGTGCTGCCGTCGAAATATCCCGTTATAGAGGCACTCGTGCTGTTGTAACGACTGTCATCACGGATATCGAGCAGCACGATGTACACCCTGGGATCCCTGTCGATACCTATCCCGTTGCCGAACGTCGTTGTAACCACGGGGTGTATGACATGATCGAAGGCATCCATGAGGTCCGCAACTCCCATTCGTGCGAAGGGCAGGCCTTCCTCGACGAACACGTAACAATGCTCCCCGATCGCCGCACACGTTGCGTTGATGGTGTAATCCTCCCCGGTTGCACTATCCCTGCAGATGAACGCCCTCCGGTCGCCGGGTGTGTGGTTATACGCCACCCACACGCCCTCGCTGCTCGCGTTCACCGCATACGGGAACGGGTCTCCCTGGTCCTCGTGGATAGGAGGGGTGAGGGGCGCTCCGTCAACCCATACGTTAGTGCCTAAATCAAGCGCCTGAACGCTTCCGGATGCGGCTCCGGCCGGGCAGAGCGCCAGGATACAGACTATAACTACCGCATATCTCCAGACGCCGCTCACCCCGCACCCCCGCTCTCGGCCATCCGGCCTGTCATGCCGCGAAGAAAGATACAGCACGGGATAGCCCCCGCGGGTTTCCCGACCGGGTCTCTCTCCTGCGTACCGTTGCAGGATCCGGGCTCGCCTCCCCCCGCCCGGCCCGGGACGCTACCCCAATCGCACAACCGCGCGACGGGGATAGTCGATACAGGATTGCCGAACGCTCCCGAAAAACCCCGGGAAGGTGCCCGACTCCGGCGCCCCTCCAGGCTAAAAAACCTGCTACATCCTGCCGGCAAAGCCTCCCGCTCACGAAGCGCATCCCGGTTTCCACTAATTACGGAGAGGTGGAAACGGCAGTCGGGTGCCGTTCCCGGGCGGACATCCTCCACGGCGGCCGGCGATGCCGTGGTCACCACTACCCCACCGTAGGCATGGTCAGCATCGGTGTCACCAGCGGGGGTGTGGTCAGCGCTGGTATGGCCGGCACGGGAGTCACCGTTGCGGGTGTCGTCGGTGGCAGCACCACCCCCGCGGGCACGGTCGGCCCCGGACCCTCTGCCGGCGGGCTGAGAACCCTATCGATGACGTGGACGACGCCGTTGCTGGCATTGATATCCGGAGCGACGATCGTGGCGTTATCGATGCTGAGCACGCTGCCGTTTGCAGAGATAGTCAGGTTTCCCCCGGCAAGGGTCTCGACCGTCGTCGTGTTCCCACCTCGCGTCACATTCAGGAGATCGGCAGTTGTATAACTGCCGTTGACCACGTGGGCGGAAAGCACCCGCATCCGCTCGCCATCATCGGTGAG
>Ga0209613_1003411_pt1 | contig 10600 bp, 11 predicted proteins | sample BioC13SIPDNA_2_FD_185747 | JGI IMG/M metagenome (GOLD analysis project Ga0209613, IMG submission 185747) | Anaerobic biogas reactor microbial communites from Washington, USA - Biogas_R2_A C13 SIP DNA (SPAdes) (version 2) | ecosystem: Engineered > Bioreactor > Anaerobic > Unclassified | place... | reverse complement strand
TCGACGAGGCCATCGCGCTGCCGACGGACTTCTCCGCGCGTATCGCCCGAAACACGCAGTTGCTGCTCCAGCAGGAATCCGGCACGACCCGTCCGATCGACCCGTGGGGCGGATCGCACTACGTCGAGTGGCTCACTCACCAACTCGCCGAGCGGGCCCGGGCGCACATCGCCGAGGTCGAGGCGGCGGGCGGTATGGCGCAGGCCATCTCCGAAGGCATCCCGAAGTTGCGCATCGAGGAGGCCGCGGCCCGCACCCAGGCCCGCATCGACTCGGGCCGGCAGCCGCTGGTCGGCGTCAACAAGTACGTGCCGGCCGAGCCGGACAGCATCGAGGTCCTCAAGGTCGACAACACCAAGGTGCGTGCGGAGCAGATCGCGAAACTGCAGCAGTTGCGCGCCGAGCGTGACGAGGCAGCGTGTCAGGCGGCGCTCGCCGAACTCACCCGGGCCGCCGCCTCGAACGAACGCGGCATGGAGAACAACCTGCTCGCGCTCGCGATCGACGCGGCCCGCGCGAAGGCGACCGGCGGTGAGATCTCGGACGCGCTCGAGAAGGTCTACGGTCGGCACCAGGCCGAGATCCGCACGATCAGCGGTGTCTACCGGGACGAGGCCGGAAAGGCGGGCAACATCAGCACGGCAACCGAACTCGTCGCCAGGTTCGCCGAGGAAGAGGGGCGTCGTCCCCGCATCCTCGTCGCGAAGATGGGGCAGGACGGGCACGACCGCGGCCAGAAGGTGATCTCGACGGCCTTCGCCGACCTCGGCTTCGACGTCGACGTGGGACCGCTGTTCCAGACCCCGGAGGAGGTCGCCCAGCAGGCGGCCGACAACGACGTGCACGTCGTCGGTGTGTCGTCGTTGGCCGCGGGACACCTGACCCTGGTGCCCGCGTTGAAGGCCGCCCTCGCCGAGGTCGGCCGCGAAGACATCATGATCGTGGTCGGCGGCGTCATCCCGCCGGGTGACTTCGACGAACTGTACGAGGCCGGCGCCACCGCCATCTACCCGCCCGGCACCGTCATCGCCGATGCCGCATCGGGTCTGCTGCGCAAGCTCGCCGACCAGCTCGGACACGACCTCGGGAGCTGATACGCCGATGGGAGACACTTCGGTTCGGGCGGCGACGGCCCGTCGCCGCCCGGTCGATCTCGACGCCCTCGCGGACGCCGTACTCGGGAGCGACCGGGCCGGTCTGGCCCGCGCGATCACCCTGATCGAATCCACCCGCGACGATCATCGGGATCAGGCCCAGCAGCTGCTGCTGCGTCTGCTCCCGCACGCGGGAGGCGCCATGCGCATCGGCATCACCGGTGTGCCCGGAGTCGGCAAGTCGACGTTCATCGACGCGCTCGGCATGTTCCTCGTCGAGAAGGGGCATCGCGTCGCGGTGCTCGCCGTGGACCCGTCGTCCACCCGCTCCGGCGGGTCGATCCTCGGCGACAAGACGCGCATGGCCCGGTTGTCGGTGCGGCCCGAGGCCTACATCCGGCCGTCCCCGACGGCCGGGACGCTCGGGGGCGTCGCCAAGGCGACCCGCGAGACGATGGTGTTGCTCGAGGCCGCCGGGTTCGACGTGATCCTCGTCGAGACCGTCGGTGTCGGCCAGTCCGAGGTCACGGTTGCGAACATGGTGGACTGCTTCTGCTTCCTGACGCTGGCCCGCACCGGCGACCAGTTGCAGGGCATCAAGAAGGGTGTGCTCGAACTCGCCGATCTGGTTGCCGTCAACAAGGCCGACGGCGACCACGAACGCGACGCCCGGGTGGCCGCCCGCGAACTTGCCGGCGCGATGCGCATGGTGCACCCACACGACGCGCTGTGGAAACCGCCGGTCATCACCATGAGCGGTCTCGAGGGCAGGGGCTTGGACGAGTTCTGGGGCACCGTCCTCGAGCACCGTACCGTGCTCGGTGAGGCCGGGCGGTTCGAGGAGAACAGGCGACGACAACAGGTCGACTGGATGTGGACGATGGTGCACGACCAGTTGCTGCGCCGTCTCGAGACGAATCCCGCTGTCCGACGGATCCGGGAGGACACCGAAGCTGCGGTGCGGGACGGCTCGTCGACCGCCGCGCTGGCCGCTCAGCGGATCCTGTCGGCGTTCGACGGCGACGACGGGTAGAACCCGACCGGGCGCTCCCCGTCGCCGCCACCGGGCACTCAGAGGTCGAGCAGGTCCGTGACCACCCGGACCGCGGCGGCTCCGTCGAGGGCCGTGCCGTCCGCCCAGTGGCCGCCGGTGACGGACACCTGGACGTCGGGCAGTTCGACGGTGGTGACGACGGGCCCCGGTTCGCCGGCGGCGTAGGACAACGCGTAGGCGACGCCTCCGGCCGCGTCGATCGCGTCGTCGTCGAGCACCTCCATGCCCCCGGCCTCGAGCACGGCGGCGTCGGAGACGACCCCGGTTCCGGCGGCGAGGGTCACTCCCACGGAACGTTCGCCGCCGGGGGACATCCACATGCACGACACGGCGTAGGGGCTGACACCGTTGCCGGAATCCTGCTCCAGGCCGTCGAGGTGATCGCCGAGGGCGGGTGCGACGGCACCGCAGTCCGGGAACCGGGCGAGGAGTTCGTCGTCGAGGAGGGCATCGGCGGGGATGTTCTCGTCGCCGTAGATGTCGGCGAGCGCATCGTCGAATTCTGTGGTGACGTCGGTGGTGGCGGAGCCCTGGGTGGGCGCCGGATCGGTATCGGACGAGCATGCGCCGAGCAGGGTGGCGCAGGCGAGAACGGCGGGCAGGGCGAGGACGCGGTGTCGGATCACACGAGGCATCGTATCCGTGAACCACCGATCTGTTGATCTTGGTGTCCCGGTCGACGGGTGTGACCCTCAGAGACGCCGGTACCCGTCCAGCGGTGCCAGGGAGGGCACCACCGCGTCGGACGCGCCGTCCCCGGCCCGATGGTGCGGATACAACACGTGCTCGGGATCGACCACCGTCACCCGCAACCCGTCGAGACGCAGCCGGCGCACCGCCTCCCGAAGCATCCGCTCGGCGACGTCGTCGACCGAATGCACCCGCCGCAGATCGAGGATCACCGAGTCGATTCGGCCGCGGGGACGGTCACCGGCCGGGGCGGTGTACGGTCCGTCGCTGTCGGACAGGGCCCGCAGGACGTGTTCGGCTCCGCTGAACTGCAACGTGCCCTGCAGGCTGCACACCCGCACCGTGTTGCCTCGTGGTCCCCGCAACACTCGGTCGCGCCGGATCGCGGAACGCGCGGGCTCCGGTGCGTCCATGATGTGCATACCCATGTCGGCGGACAGTCGCGTACACATCCGCACACCGCGGACACTCGATCCGTGTGCGTCCAGGCGCGGAGAGAACGTCGCGATACCGAACTGACCGGGAAGGGCGCCGAGTACACCACCGGACACACCGCTCTTCGCGGGGAACCCGACCGTCGACATCCAGTCACCGGCCGCGTCGTACATCCCACACGACATCATCACGCTGAGCACCTGCCGCACCACCTGCCGTGACGCGACCCGGCGCCCGGTCGACGGCTGGACACCGCCGTTGGCGAGGGTCGCGGCCATCAGCGCGAGATCCCGGGCGGTGACGGTGATCGAGCACTGGCGGGTGTACCCGCGCACCACATCCGCGGGATCGCCGTCGAACACCGCGTAACTGCGCAGCATGTTCGCGATCGCGGAGTTCCGGTAGGCGGTGCCCCACTCCGACTCGTACACCGCCTCGTCCACGCCGAGGTCACGACCGGCGAACGCGGACAGACCGCTGCGGATGCGTTCGAATCGCTCGTCGGGAGTCGCTGTCGCGGGCCCGACCAGAGCGTGCGTGGTCAGCGCGCCGGCGTTGATCATCGGATTGAGCGGACGTCCCGACTCGCGGTCGAGGGACAACTCGTTGAACGCCTCACCACTCGGTTCCACCCCGACGCGGTCCAGTACCGCATCCAACCCGAGTTCGGTCAGCGCCAAGGCGTACACGAACGGTTTCGAGATCGACTGGATCGAGAACGGTGAATCCGCGTCACCGGCGGAGTACACGATCCCGTCCACCGTGGACACGCACACCGCGATCCGGTCCGGATCGGCGTGCGCGAGCTCCGGAATGTAACCGGCGGTCGCACCGGGATTGTCGGAGCCGCACGCCTCGACGACCTCGAGGAGATAATCGGGGATCGGGGACCTCATGCCGGACCGGGAAGATCTTCCTGGAGCGACGGCGCCGCGGGCGCGTTGAGCTTCTCGAGCGAGCCGGCGGACTCGGCGCGGGTGAGCCGCGAACGCTTCCACGACACGGTCAGGAGCGCGATCCAACCGGCGATCAGCGCCGTGTAGACGACGGCGACGAGCGCCCCGTGCAGCTCCGCCGCGACGACGAGTTTGTGGGCGTTGGTGAGCACGATGATGCCGCCCACCGCGGTGCCCAGCAGCGTGGCGGGCACCCGCGACACCAGCCACGCGGCGAACGGTGCGGCGATCGCGCCGCCGATCGCCAGACCGGCGACGATCAGGAGATTGCCGAGCGACTCACGGCCGAGACCGAGGAGGAAACCGAGGCTGGCCGCGACCGCGACGAGGAACTCGGAGGCGCTCACCGACCCGATCACCGTGCGCGGCGCCGTCTTTCCGCGCGACAGCAGCGTGCTCGTCGTGATCGGCCCCCAGCCGCCGCCCCCACTCGCATCGATGAATCCACCGAAGAAACCGAGCGGTGACAGGAACTTCGCGGTGTGCGGGGACGTGCGTGCGTGCGCCACCGCCGGCGGCCGCACCGAGAACCGGAACGCCACGTAGAGACCGATCGCCAGCAGGATCGACGCGGTCACCGGCGCGGCGGCCTCCGTGGACAGCCCCGACAGGACGGTGGCGCCGAGAAACGCGCCGATCGCGCCCGGCACACCGAGTCGCAACACGACCTTCCAGTCGATGTTGCGGAATCTCCAGTGCGACACACCGGACACCAGGGTCGTCCCCACCTCGGCGAGGTGCACGGCGGCGCTGGCGTGCGCCGCACCCACCCCACTGAAGACGAGCAGGGTCGTGGCTGTGACACCGAACGCCATACCGAGGGCGCCGTCGACCAGCTGGGCGCCGACACCGACGAGCGTGAACACGAGCAGATTGAGCATGCGACGAGCTCCGTACGACTGGAAGTGACCGAGAACGACACGCCGAACGGAACGAACCGCTCAGCAGTACACCCGGGTACAACACGCACAGTCGAAGCATGCACCACGACGGGTCGGCCAGAACGCCATCAGCGCAAGCCGAGCAGCCGGAGCCGCCTCGTAGCTTGTCGCGTGCACGTTTCCGCCCGTCCTCACGTCGCAGATGCCGCCGCGGATGCGACGACCGATCGAGCATAGCCCGTCGGCGCCGCCGGACGCACCTCGGAGCCGAGGTGTGTCGGACACCGCGGCCACGGCGCGGACGGCGGGGAGGCCCACGGTGCCGGGCCGGTTCAGGGCAGCCGTCGCACCTCGATGTCGAAACCGGCCTCGCGCAGCCGCCGGGTGAGCACGTCCCCGAACGCGACCGCCGGGGTGAGTACACCCCCGCCGGCGTGCAGGGCGCCGCCACCCGTGGCGAGGGACAGCGCCGACTCGGCGAGCATCACCGCCGTCGCCTTGTAGCCGGGATCGCCCTGGGCCGCGAAGCGAGCCGTGTAGCGGGCACCCGATTCCGTGGTCGTGAACACGTCCACCGCGAAGTGGCCGTGCTCGCGGGTCTTCTCCGAGGGCCCCTCGCCGGGTGCGGGCAGCACCTTGTCGAGGACGAACCGCGTCGGCGCGAACCCGAGCCCGGCGACCAGCGCGCCGAGGCCACCGGCGACGATCGCCGCGAACACCGGCGACGCGAACGACGACCCCACGCTCATCACCTCCCGGTACCGGAACCGCCGACCGTACGACCAGCCGGTCAGCGCATTGCTGCGTCGGACCACCCGAGTGTTGTACGAGGCCATCACGAACGGTGCCTTCCATCCCGTGAGTTCCGGAGCGATCGACCGGCCGTCCACCATGACCACGTCGCTCTGCGCACCGAGATCGGGCTCGCCGTCCCGGTCGGGGGAAAGTGAGTACGGGGAGGCGGCGAGTCGCCGCGCGGCACGGTCGCGGCGCACGACGTCGATCTGTGTGCGCAGCGAGTCGACGGTGCCGCCGCTGACACCGCCGCGCAGCGCCGACAGGACGAAGGTGGTCTCGGTGAGCGGGCCCGCGCCGTCCTCGTCGGCGGCGCGGTGCAGGGCATGCACCCCGAGATCCGACGGCACGGAATCGAAACCGCACGAGTGCACGATGCGTGCGCCGGTGCTGCGGGCCAGATCGTCGAACCGGTCGATGCTCTCGCGATGGAACAGCACCTCCCCGGTGAGATCGACGTAGTCGGTGCCGGCCTCCGCGCAGGCCTGCACCAGCGGCAACCCGAACTTCGCGTACGGCCCGACGGTCGAGATCACGACGCGTGCGCGGGCCGCCAGCGCAGCCAGCGAATCCGGATCGCCGGCATCGGCGACGAGCAAAGGCCAGGTCGTGGCCACCGGGCCGAGTTCGGCCCGCACGGCCTCCAACCGCGACCGCGAACGTCCGGCGAGGCCGACGGTCACGGTCGGGGGGAGGTGTTCGGCGAGGTACTTCGCGGTGAGGCGGCCGACGAAGCCGGTTGCACCGTAGACGACGACGTCGATCTCGTGGGGAGCGGTCATGCGCGCAACCCTACTGCCGGGTAAGTCCCGGTGCGAGCCTTCGCGCGGCGCGGCGCCGCCACCACAGGCCGGTCCACGACGCGAGCACGCAGACCGCGACTGCGATGCGCACCAGGCCGACCGCCGACTCCGGGTACACGACACCGGTGAGGTAGTGCGCGATGAACCCGTCCGGTGGCAGCGACGCCGCGCCCGCCGACCGTCGTGCCCAGTTCTCCAGCGAGGTCAACGGACACTCGAACCCGATCGCCACCGACCCCGCGCCCCACACGACCGCAGCAACGTGCAGGACCACGGTGCGCGGCCACCGCCAGGTCAAGAACCCGCCGAACGTGACGTAGAGCACGAACAGCAGGTGGACGGACGCGACGACGTCCGCCAGTAGCCGGTACGCCATGGCACCAGCGTAGGCGTATCGCGGCGGGCGCGGCTCAGCTCTCCTTGACGACCAGCACCGGTACGGGCGACTCGACGATCAAGCGTTGCAGTCCGCGCTCGAGCAGGAACTTGCCGGTCGCGGTGCGGCCGCGGCTCCCGGCGACCAGCCTCGAGGCGCCGCTGCGTTCGAGCAGCGCGACGAGCGACCCGACGGGATCACCGTCGTGGACGTCGGCGAGCACCTCCCAGTCGCCCTCGCCCAGGATGTCGCGGACCGCGGCCGTGACCACGCCGGCATCGGCGGGGTCGTCGAGCGGATGCAGCACGATCAGGGACGTGCGGAGGTCGGCTGCTTCGCGGGCCGCAGCCCGCAGGGCGACACGACCCTCCTCGGAGTCGGCGTGGACGACAGCGACAGACATGACTCTCCTCGGCGTGACACAGCGGAACGGGCGCGAGACCCGGTCCTCGACGCGGACCCGGACGGCCCCCGTGTCTCCAGTATCACTGCCCGGTCGCGCTGTCCGCGCATCGTCTACCTGTGGAACCGATCTCGACCAGCGCCGACGTGTTCGGAAAATCTCATCGGACCCCGCCCTGTCACCACGGAGCGGGCCGGTAGTCCTTGAGGAAACAGCCGTGCAGATCGATCCCCGCCTCGCCCTGCACGATCGGGTCGTACACCCGCGCGGCCCCGTCGACGAGGTCGAGCGGCGCGTGGAAACCCTCCTCGGCGAGCCGCATCTTGGTGTGGTGCGGGCGTTCGTCGGTGATCCAGCCGGTGTCCACGGCGGTCATGAGGATCCCGTCGTCGAGCATCTCCTCCGCGCTCGTGCGGGTGAGCATGTTCAACGCGGCCTTCGCCATGTTGGTGTGTGGGTGCCCGGCGCCCTTGTAGCGGCGCCCCGCGAACTGCCCTTCCATCGCCGAGACGTTCACGACGTACTTGCGGCGGGCCGGTGATGCAGCCAACGCCGGGCGCAAACGGTCGACGAGAATGAACGGCGCCACCGAGTTGCACAACTGCACCTCGAGCAGTTCGAGCGGCTCGACCTGACCGACCGTCTGCACCCAGCTGTTGGTGTGCACGAGATCGGGCAGTAGGCCGCCGGCGTCCACGGCGACCCCGGCCTCGATCCGTTCCGGCGTCGCCGACCCGGCGACCATCGCCAGCGCCGACACGGCGTCCGGGGACAGCGCCGAGGAGGTCAGGGACCCCGCGAGCGCTGCGGGATGCGCGTCCGACGGCTTGCCGAACGTGAGGACATCGGGCCGGGGGCCGGAGGGCAGCGGTGCGGTCTCCGCCTCCGCGAGTGCCGAGTAGGCACCGGGGGAGCGACGCACCGTCTGGGCGGCGTTGTTGATGAGGACGTCGAGCGGGCCCTGCGCGGCGACGTCGTCGGCGAGTGCGACGACCTGCGCGGGATCACGCAGATCGATTCCGACGATGCGGAGGCGATGCAGCCAGTCGGCGCTGTCCTCCATCGCGGAGAACCGGCGGATCGCGTCGTTGGGGAAACGTGTGGTGATCGTGGTGTGCGCGCCGTCGCGCAGCAGCATCAACGCGATGTACATGCCGATCTTCGCGCGACCACCGGTCAGCAGTGCGCGTCGGCCCGTCAGATCGGTGCGCGCGTCCCGCTTCGCGTGGTTCTCGGCGGCGCAGTCCGGGCACAGCTGGTGGTAGAACGCGTCCACACGCGTGTACTTGATCTTGCAGACGTAGCAGTGCCGCGGACGCAGCAGCGTGCCCGCGCTGGTACCGCGCGTCGACGTGGTGAGGGGTATCCCGGCGGTCTCGTCGTCGATCCGCTGCGGGGAGCCGGTAGCGGTCGCGGCGAGGACCTCCCGGTCGGCGGCGACCTTCCGGCTGCGGGCCTCGTTGCGGCGCAACCGCTTGAACTTCTTGAACATGTGCCCCACCGCCCGCTGCACCGCGATCGCGTCCGGGTGGTCGGCGTCGAGACCGGCGGCGAGATCGAGGACCCGCAGACAGGTCTCGAGGTCGGCGGGGTCGATCGAACTCGGCGGTGCGGCGGGATCAGCCGTGGTGTCGCAGTGGGTGCTCATGAGCCTTTTCCGATGTGGTGCGGTAGCACCCGATGGTATCGGGCGCTACCGGAGCGTCCGTCCGCGGATGCGCGCGCTGCCGGCCCCGTGGTCGTCGACACCGGCTTCGCGCGATGGATGGCCGAACTCGTTCTCGCCGCGGCGGGTCTCGCGCAGGACATCCTCTCGGGTGCCTTCACCGATGAGAATGTCGTCGTGTTCGTCGAGCGTCTTCTCGACCTCCCCGCCGGTGTGCGGTAGCAATGGGACGGTATGGGCGCGCGCGCCGTCACCGCTGCGAGGAGAACCGAATGAACCGAACGGACCGGACCTGCCGCACGACACGATTCGCGGATCTACCCACCCCGAAGAAGATCGTGATCGTCGTGCTGGCGAGCATCCAACTCGCCCTCGCCGTGACGGCCTGGGCGGACCTCGCGCGACGACCCGCCGACAAGGTGGACGGCAGCAAACTGAAATGGGCGTCGATCATCGCGATCAACTTCGTCGGCCCGATCGCCTACTTCCGGAAGGGGCGGCGCGACTGACCGTGACCCACGCTCACCAGGATCGCGCCGCCGCCTGCCGCTGCTGACGTCGACCGCCCTTGCCGTCGTGACGGCGCCGCGACGGAATGCGTCGCGCTCGACGACGCAATGCCAGTTCGTGCTGCAGGCGTTCGGCCGGCAACCTACCCGGCCCGTGGATGTGCGTGCCGTCGGCACGCTCGATCGTCGATCCCACAGTTCCTCTCCCTCCCGAACCGGACGTCACAGTAGAACGCGCCACCGACACAGCGGGCAAAGGAATCTCGGGCAAAGGAGTTTCGTGATCGCACGTCGGCGTGAGGGGAGCGGGGCGCATCCGCCCGGTCATGCGCGACAGGAGTGCGTGAGCCGAACGAAGACGAGGCCACGAACTCCGGGGAGTTCGCAACCTCGTTTGTCGCTTCGGCGGTTCGGGGAACCGCTGGTGTGTCCGAGGGGGGACTTGAACCCCCACGTCCGTTAATAGGACACTAGCACCTCAAGCTAGCGCGTCTGCCATTCCGCCACTCGGACCGACGCCCGTGCGGGGCGTGCGGTTGCGCTCCCGCTCTCGCGGGCGCTGACGAAACAGTAGCGTATGGATACCGCGATCCCCAATTCGCCTGGATGACGGCCGTCGGTCCGCCGCGTCGCCCCGCTCACCCGTCCTGGTTCGCGTCCGGTCGCGTCCGGTCGCCTCCGGCGACCCGAGCGAATGTACCCCTCGCTCGAATCAATCGATCGAGCGATACGTTCGCTCGAATGGAGGGGAGGGCGAGCGGAGGGGAGGGGAGGGCGATGACGACGAAGGCCCCGAACCTGTATCGGTTCGAGGCCTTCGTCGTCTGTCTCGACTCAGAGTGTCCGAGGGGGGACTTGAACCCCCACGTCCGTTAATAGGACACTAGCACCTCAAGCTAGCGCGTCTGCCATTCCGCCACTCGGACTCGTTCGTCTGC
>Ga0209613_1003402_pt1 | contig 10622 bp, 6 predicted proteins | sample BioC13SIPDNA_2_FD_185747 | JGI IMG/M metagenome (GOLD analysis project Ga0209613, IMG submission 185747) | Anaerobic biogas reactor microbial communites from Washington, USA - Biogas_R2_A C13 SIP DNA (SPAdes) (version 2) | ecosystem: Engineered > Bioreactor > Anaerobic > Unclassified | place... | reverse complement strand
GGTAGAGCGGGATCAACTCGGTGCGGTTTACCTCCTTAACCACATAATCATCCAAATCACAGTCTATCTGCATGTGCCGGACTATAGTGGCCAGGTCGCGGCTCATGAAAGCCTGATCCTTGTAGGTGGTCAGGTTCTCCACCACTTTCTTCCCCTTGACCTGATCGAGGTGCTCGTAGAGATTCTCCAGGCTGCCGAATTCTTTGATCAGTTTGATGGCGGTTTTGGGTCCCACTCCGGGAACCCCGGGTATGTTGTCAGACGTATCGCCCATCAAGGCTTTGATCTCGATCATCTGTTCCGGGTCAACTTCCCATTTTTCCTTGACCTTACCGGGGTCGTATATCTCCATCTCGGTAATGCCCTTTTTGGTCATGTAGACATGGGTGCACTCCGACACCAGCTGCAGGCTGTCATTGTCGCCGGTGACGATAATGCAGTCCATGCCCTCCTTCTCCGCCTTCAGGCTGAGGGTGCCGATGATGTCGTCGGCCTCGAAACCCTGGATCTCCAGGTAGGCGATATTCATGGCCTCCAGCACTTCCCGGATGAGGGCAAACTGGCCGCCCAATTCAGCCGGCGTCTCTTGGCGCGTGCCCTTGTAATCGGCGAAGGTCTCGTTGCGGAAGGTGACCCGGTCGCGGTCAAAGGCCACCAAGATGTGGGTAGGCTGCAGCTCCCGCACCACCCGGTTCAGCATGGTCAGAAAACCGTAGACGGCATTGGTGTAGACCCCGTCCTTGGTCTGCAGCAGCGGTAAGGCATAAAAGGCCCGGAACAGCAGGCTGTTCCCGTCCAGTAACATGATCCTCTTGTCAGGCATAGGTACATCTCCTCAAGCATGTACTTAAATAAGAAACGGGCGAATATCGTATTTAGTATAGGCCCGGTCCTGTTACATTATATCTTGTTTGGACCGCTTAATAAATGACAGCCATACCATGCCTTCCTGCCCTCCCGCGGCGGTCTTAACAAGAACAGCGCCTGGACTAATAAGTATGGTTTGCGTCAGAGGGGATTTGCATTATTATTGAAACAACTATCGAATAGGAGGTATCGGTCATGAAGATCCAGCTGCTGCGTCATGCCACCATGATTATCGAAATTGCAGGGAAACAAGTACTGGTCGACCCCATGCTGAGTGAACCGGGTCAGATGCCAGCCATACCTGGCGTGGCTAACAGTTCCGATAATCCCCTGGTCGCCCTTCCAGTCAATCCCTCCGGGTTGACGAATGCCGATGCGGTTATAGTGACTCACACCCATTCGGACCACTTCGATGAAGCTGCCATCAGGGTTCTCCCCCACGACCGCCTGCTGTTCTGCCAACCAGCCGATACCGCCAAAATAATTGAGGCAGGATTCACGAATGCGATCGGCGTAGATGCAGCCTATCAATGGGAGGGAATAACCATTACCAGGACCGCCGGCCAGCACGGTACCGGTAAAATCGGCCAGAAGATGGGCCCGGTATCTGGTTTTGTGCTTGAAAGCAGTCAGGAACCCTCTCTTTATATCGCCGGAGACACCATCTGGTGCACCGAGGTGCAGGAAGTACTGGACAAACATCAGCCCCAGGTAATAGTGTGCTTTGCCGGAGGTGCCCAATTTGCCAGCGGCGACCCTATCACCATGACCAAGGAAGATATCCTGGCGGTATGCCGCCACGCCCCCGCCGCCAAAGTCATCGCCGTCCACCTGGAGGCCTGGAACCATTGCTCGCTGACCCGGCAAGCTCTGAAAGACTATGCGGCGGAGAACATGATAGCTGACCAGCTCCTTATCCCTGACGATGGTGAATGGATCATCATCTGAGCCTCGGCCCTGGTTGGCCCGACGATGTGAGTGGTCAGGCGCTCAATACCCGCACCTATCTTGACAAGAACATCGGCGAAACTTATAATTAGTTTTGCGTCAGCAGTGGCGCCTATATTTTCACCAGCCAGAGTGTCGGAATTGGCAGACGAGCGCGACTCAAAATCGTGTGCCTTGTGCGTGTGGGTTCGAGTCCCACCTCTGGCACCATCAGAAAAAAAGAGGGTTTAGGCCCTCTTTAATTATTTTCTGATATTCATTTGTACCCGATTTACCTGTCATGCAACTATAGCATGGCCCTTTTTTTTTCTAACCTGATTAGGATTTACCTGTAGTTAAGATGGTACCTAAACATTTATTCTTAGCCTATTAAACTCCCAGTCATATTAAGCCATCGAGGCCAATACATACGATAATAATACACTTTGCACGAATAGAATACGTACCAAATAGCTGCGACAACCCATATGCAAGCATATAATTCTATTTTTACTAAGTTGTGATAAAGTGAATAGGCACAAATTCCACCCATAGCCAAAATACAGGCAATATACAATATTTCAAGAATTAGTATTACTCCTTTGTTTTGATATTTAATAATACTCCAGTCAATCGGTTGAAAACCTAAGGGAACCCCCTTTATTCTCGAATCTACTGACCAATTGCACTTATCACTGCCCTCATAAAGGATATGTATTAGAGCTCCATCCATGGATTCGAGGACCTCGTCCCCCTCTATATTGATTTCTACTTCCCTGTCCTTTATGTTTAGATTTAATGGCAAATCGTCTCTACTCTTTTTATCTATCGTCGCATGTATTATCTTTGCATTGTCTGCTTTTATTGTTATGCTCCTTAATATGTCATCCTTCTCGATATAATCCTTTCCACCATTCCACAACGCTATTTCAGTATAATACGTTGCCTTTTTAGTAATTCCGTCAGATAAAGGCTCAGCCTCTTCTACAACAATTCGGTTATTATTTACCGTATAGAGCGGCATTCTAAGTAGCCTACTTTTGTAATATAAAAAGATGGCCAAGACTATCCCTAGTGCCCAAAGGGCGAATCCTACATAATTGAGTAACGTCGAAAGATCTACTGAGTAATTACCTAAGTCAACTATCGTTAATTCCCCCATTCACAACCTCATAATTCTTTGACCATCATTTGTCCGCTTGATTTACAGTAATAGACCAATGTTATGTGACTTAGGTCATCTTCGCGCGTTTAAGAGTTTTTACTTTTCCCTTTTTTATAATGGTAACAAAAAATATGGTAAAATATGAGACTATAATAACTGTACACTTGGAGTACAATTATGAACCAGAATCCTGAGCAAACTGCCAGAGATAATATTGATAAACAACTCCTAGCTTGCGGCTGGTTGATTCAAGATATGAAGGGAATCAGCCTGCAGGCTGGTATTGGTGTGGCAGTGCGCGAGTACCCCACGGATCAGGGACCGGCTGACTACATCCTTTTCGTGGAGGGCAAACCGGTTGGAGTCATAGAGGCCAAACGGGAGGATTTAGGTTTTAAACTCACCACGGTGGAGGAACAGTCGGGCGGATATGCAGTCAGTAAACTAAAATACCTGAACAATGAGCCATTACCGTTCATTTATGAAAGTACCGGATTAATAACTCATTTTACGGATTGTCGTGATCCAAAGCCCAGAGCCCGCGAACTTTTTACCTTCCATCGTCCCGAAAGTCTCAGGGATTGGTCTAAGGCCAGTGAGTCTCTGCGCCAGGGTCTGCAAAAGCTCCCCCAGCTTGACAGTCAGGGCTTCCGCGATTGCCAGGTTAACGCCATCGCTAATCTCGATGTATCGTTCAAGAAAAATTGTCCTCGGGCCCTGATTCAAATGGCCACCGGGGCTGGGAAGACCTTCACCGCTATTACTGCCATTTACCGGCTGATTAAATTCGCCCATGTCAACCGGGTTCTTTTCCTGGTTGATACCAAAAATCTTGGGGAGCAGGCTGAACAGGAGTTTATGGCTTATCTCCCCAATGATGATAACCGTAAATTTACCGAACTCTACAACGTGCAGCGACTTAAATCCAGCTACGTGGCCACGGATAGCCAGGTGTGCATCAGCACGATTCAAAGGCTCTATTCCATCCTGAAGGGCGAGGAATTGGATGAATCGGCGGAGGAACTCAATCCCGCCGAGACCCGTTGGGATAAGCGGGAACCGCTCCCGGTCGTTTATAATCCCAGGCTTCCGATCGAATTTTTCGATGTCATAATCATTGATGAGTGCCACCGCAGCATCTACAATCTCTGGAAGCAGGTGCTGGATTATTTCGACGCCTTTTTAATAGGTTTAACGGCTACCCCCGATAAACGCACCTTCGGTTTCTTTAACCAGAATGTGGTCAGTGAATATACCCATGAAGAAGCCGTCGCCGATGGGGTCAACGTGGCTTACGATGTCTTCATTATTGAAACCGAGATCAGCAAGAAAGGCTCAGCTATCTGGCAGGGGGAATGGGTAGACCGGCGGGAGAGGCTTTCCCGCAAGAAACGCTGGGAGCAGTTGGACGAAAATCTGACCTATACCGGTAAGGACCTGGACAAAGTAGTGGTGAATCCCAGCCAGATCAGGGCCATAATCCGGACTTTCAAAGACAGACTGCCGCAGATCTTCCCGGAAAGAAAAGAGGTACCCAAGACCCTCATCTTTGCCAAGGATGACAGCCATGCCGACGACATTATCCAAATCGTCCGGGAGGAATTTGGCGAGGGCAATCAGTTCTGCAAGAAGGTAACTTACAAAGCCGATGAAGATCCCAAGTCAATCCTGGCCCAATTCCGCAATGACTATTATCCCCGCATCGCTGTAACTGTCGATATGATTGCCACCGGCACCGATGTGCGTCCCCTGGAATGCCTCATCTTTATGCGGGATGTTAAGAGCAAGAACTATTTTGAGCAGATGAAAGGCCGCGGAACCAGGACCATCACCCTGGACGACCTGCGCAAAGTGACACCGTCGGCTACCTATACCAAAGACCATTTTACAATAGTTGATGCCGTGGGAGTGACCAAGTCGACCAAAACCGATAGCCGTCCCCTGGAGAGGAAACCCAGTGTCCCCCTCAAAGATCTGTTGACCGCGGTGGCAGTCGGCGCCCGTGACGAGGATCTCTTCACCAGCCTGGCAGGTCGTCTAGCCCGTCTGGAACAAATCATGACCTCACAGGAAAAACAACAATTTTCGGAAAAAGCCCAGGGCAACAGCATCAGCCAAGTTGTCAAAAACCTGCTGGGAGCCTATGATCCAGATAATATAGAGAAACAAGCCCTGGCAGATCCGAATTTACCAGCCAACCATCAACCCGGAGAAGTAGAACTGGCAGCCGCACAGGTGACCCTGATGAAAATCGCTGCCGCTCCATTTACCGGCGATCTCAATGCCTTTATCGATAATGTGCGCAAAATTCACGAACAAGTCATAGACAATATCAACATCGATACGCTTGATTTTGCCGGATGGGATCAAGAAGCCAAGGACAAGGCCACCGAACTGGCCCAGGAATTTGCAGCTTATCTGGAAACCAATAAGGATGAGATAACCGCCTTGCAGATCTATTATAATCAGCCCTATCGCCGCCGGGAGATTACCGAGAGGATGATAAAAGATGTGCTGAACCTGATTAAAACTGACAAACCAGCCTTAGCTCCCCTGCGGGTCTGGAAAGCGTACGAGCAGCTTGATAAAATCGTCGGCAGTTCTCCCAAAACAGAGCTTACCGCTTTGGTGGCCCTGATCAGGCGAGTAACCGGACTGGATAGAATCCTGACTCCCTATGATAAGACCGTCGACCGCAATTTCCAGGACTGGATATTTAAAAAACATGCCGGGGCCGGGGAGAAATTCACCACAGAACAGATGGCTTGGCTGCACATGATGAAGGATCATATAGCCATCTCCTTCCACCTGGATAGAGAAGACTTTGATTATGATCCCTTCAACGCCCAGGGTGGTTTGGGCAAAGCCTGGCAGTTGTTTGGAGATAAGACAGAATCGATCATACAAGAATTAAACGAGGTATTGGTGGCTTAGATGAGCAACGAGGATAAAACAGAAGGTTGTCGAGAATGGGCAGTTGCTTCTATTAACAACTTGATCGCTAGTGATGGGCTATTTGTTGACGGAGATTGGATTGAAAGTAAAGATCAAGATCCTTATGGTGATATTCGTCTAATACAGTTGGCTGATATAGGGGATGGTGTTTTTAGAAATAAGTCTCAAAGGTTTTTAACAAAAACTACGGCAACGCGGCTGAACTGCACATTCTTAGAATATCATGACATTTTAGTTGCCCGAATGCCCGAGCCGTTAGGTCGGGCTTGTTTGTTCCCTTTTAATAAAAAGTATAGTTATGTTACCGCCGTTGATGTCGCAATTATAAGGCCTGGAAATGTATCAGTTGATGCAGCTTTTCTAATGCATGCCATCAACTATCAAGAAACGCGAAATAAGATTTCGAAACTACAGTCCGGTACAACTAGAAAACGAATATCCAGAAGCAATTTAGCTACAATTGATATTTCTTTTCCCCCTCTCCCCGAGCAGCGCCGCATCGTAGCAAAAATTGAAGAGCTTTTCAGCGAGTTGGACAAGAGTGTTGAACTCCTAAAAACCCTCCAGCAGCAGGTTAAGGTGTATCGACAGGCAGTTCTCAAAGCAGCCTTTGAAGGCAAGTTCACTAACGATAATTCACCGTGGCAAACAATTTCTCTTAAGGACATCGGCGTATGGACAGGTGGTGGAACACCGTCCAAGAATAATAATGATTACTGGGATAATGGTACTATATTGTGGGTTTCCCCCAAAGATATGAAATGTAAGGTTATAGACGATACCATGAACAAGATTACCACGGAAGGGCTAATTAATTCTTCTGCAAAGTTGATTAGTAAAGGATCAATTCTCTTTGTTGTACGAAGCGGAATACTTAGAAGAACCATCCCAATTGCAATTGCCGAGGAAGATCTTACTACAAACCAAGACATCCAATCAGTTACACCTAACGGCGGCATTCAATCTGAATACATATTTTGGTATTGCAAGGCTCATGAAGAAGATATTAGAGAAAAGTGTACGAAAGATGGGACAACTGTCGATAGCATAGAAACCAGTTTATTGAAGCGGTATCCAGTCAAAGTATGTTCATTCTCTAATCAAAAACAGATTGTACAGGAAATTGAATCCCGTCTTTCAGTTGCCGATAAATGTGAAGATACTATTAATCAAGCCATGCAGCAGGCTGAATCCTTGCGCCAGAGCATTCTGAAAAAGGCCTTTGAAGGGCGCCTGTTATCAGAATCAGAATTAGAAGAAATACGCCAGGAACCCGATTGGGAGCCGGCTAGTGTATTATTAGAGAGAATCAAAGCTCAAAAATCTGCCCCGGATGTATCAAAACCACCTGCCAAGCAATCTTCTCGGAAAGGTAAAAAGCACTCATGAGCGAACAAACTAACGGAATCATAGCCAAGGTATGGTCCTATTGCAATACATTAAGGGATGATGGGGTAAGTTACGGGGATTACCTGGAGCAGTTGACCTATCTGCTTTTTCTGAAAATGGCCGATGAATACTCCAAGCCCCCCTATAATCGCTCGTTACCAATACCTAAAAAGTATTCATGGGAGACCCTGACCGATAAAAAGGGAGCCGAATTGGAAAGCCACTATGTTGAATTGCTTCGGCAATTGGGACAGCAAAAAGGCATTCTAGGCCAGATCTTTACCAAGTCCCAAAACAAGATTCAAGATCCAGCCAAGCTATTCCGGCTCATTGATATGATAGACAAAGAACAGTGGAACATCATGGGGGCCGATGTCAAAGGCGCTATTTATGAAGGGCTGCTGGAGAAGAATGCGGAGGATACGAAAAGCGGGGCGGGGCAGTATTTTACCCCCCGGGCCTTGATCCGAACCATGGTTGAATGTATCAGACCGCAACCCATGAAGGTTATAGGGGATCCGGCCTGTGGAACAGGAGGTTTCTTCCTTGCTGCTTATGATTTCTTGATTAACAACTATCCTCTCGATAAGGAACAAAAACAGTTCCTCAAGTTCTCCACGTTCTTCGGCAACGAAATTGTAGCTAATACCAGGCGTCTTTGTTTGATGAACCTTTTTCTTCACAATATCGGTGATATTGATAGCGAGAACTACATATCCCCGGCTGATTCGCTGGTGGCGGATACCGGCCAGCGGGCTGATTATGTACTAACCAATCCACCCTTTGGCAAGAAAAGCAGCATGACCTTTACAAATGAAGAAGGGGAACAGGAAAGAGAGGACCTGACCTATAACCGCCAGGATTTCTGGGCAACCACCAGCAATAAACAGCTCAATTTTGTCCAGCATATCCGGACCATCCTAAAGACCGACGGACAAGCAGCGGTAGTAGTGCCCGATAATGTGCTCTTTGAAGGCGGTGCCGGTGAGACCGTTCGGAAAAAACTATTGGAAACAACCGACCTGCATACTATCTTACGTCTCCCGACCGGGATTTTTTACGCTCAAGGTGTGAAGGCCAACGTTATCTTCTTCGATAATAAACCGGCCAGCAAAGACCCCTGGACCAAAGATGTTTGGATTTACGACTTTCGCACCAATGTTCACTTTACTCTCAAAAAGAATCCTCTCAAATTTGAAGACCTGCAGGATTTTATATCCTGCTATAATCCAGAGAACCGGCATTTGAGAAAAGAAACCTGGCATCCGGAAAGTAATCCTGACGGTCGCTGGAGAAAATTCTCCTATAATGACATCATCAATCGGGATAAGACTAGCTTGGACATCACATGGATCAAGGATAAAAGCTTGGCTGATTTAGACAACCTCCCCGATCCAGATGAGCTGGCCAACGAGATTATCGAAAACCTGGAGGCATGCTTAGAGAGCTTTAGGGGGCTAATGGAGAGGATTTAGAGAAATTGTCATGTATTCAGATTGTTCCATAGAAATAAGAGGGTTTTCACCCTCTTATTTCTATGCCCATTTACTATTTATGATCTATCTCGATAACATACTCCCTCTTTATATTCCCCACTAGGAATTGCTGGCATCTACGACGTGGGGTCCGATTTCAAATTAATTTCGTCAAACCTCCCCGTGTAATTTAATTCTTGATTATTTTAGTAGGGATTGTGTACTATTTAAGAAGATCAATAAATATGGCTGAAAAGGAGAATAAGGCTATGTCTTCTCCGGAAATTTATAAACAAAGAGAAATTATTAGCTATGATCATGGGGTCTTCGCCACCAAAGAAGTACCGGTAGTTCAGGAAACCCCCTTGACCATATTTCTGAACCAGATTGAATTGGCAACGATGGTCTGTTCGCCGGGGGCCTACCAGGAGTTGGGAGTAGGCTTTCTGCTCACTGAAGGTTTGGTGCAAACCCCCTCGGACATTATTTCTATGTCCCTTCGCGAAGAAGAGGGATTATTACAGATCGAGACAAGTCGTCCGATTCCCCAGACCGGCACCTTTCTGCGCCGGCATATTGCCAGTTGCTGCGGCAAGAGTCGAGCGGGCCTTTATTTCATTAATGATGCCCGCCAACTTAAACCGATCGAAAGTGATAGCCAATTTTCAGCCGACCACCTGTTACAGATCATCAATGGGCTGGAAGACCGCTCCGGAACTTTCCGCTTGACCGGCGGTGTGCACAGCGCAGCCCTGGCTGACCAGGATAGAATTCTATGTATATTTGAGGATATCGGCCGGCATAACGCAGTGGACAAGGTTTTGGGCTACGCCTTTTTAAATGAGATCGGCACCGATGACAAATGTCTCCTGCTGAGCGGGCGGGTAGCCTCGGAGATACTCATCAAAGCAGCCCGGGCCAGTATTCCAGTGGTATTGAGCAGGTCAGCCCCCACCGGTTTAACCGTCGACCTGGCCGACGACCTTAATATCACCGTAGTGGGCTTTGCCCGTGGTGAACGGTTCAATATCTATAGTCACCCGGAACGAGTGGTTTAATAAAGGAGAATAAGATGAGCAAGTTGACTAAAGAACAGATGGCTGAGAAAATCCTGCAGCTAAAAAAAGAAAAGTCAGTCTACATTATCGCCCACTATTACCAGCGACCTGAAATACAGGATATCGCTGACTTTGTGGGAGATTCCTATGCCATGGCGGTAGCGGCCAAAAACTCACCCCTGGACACTATCCTGGTGGCCGGGGTCGATTTCATGGCTGAATCGGCGTCCATCCTGTGCCCGGACAAGACAGTACTGTCCCCCGAGCCGGCGGCTACCTGCCCCATGGCTAATAGCATCAAAGTGGAAGATGTGGAGGAATATAAGAGCACCCATCCCGACAGCCTGATTGTCAGCTATGTCAACACCCCCGCTGACATCAAGGCAGTGACGGACGTCTGCGTGACCTCTTCCAATGCCGCCAAGATAATTGAGAAGCTGCCTAAGGATGCACGGATATTTTTCATCCCCGATGAGAATCTAGGCAAATATGTAGGCAGTAAATTGGACCGGCCCATGGATCTTTACCCCTCCTGCTGCCCGATCCACTCGGCAGTGACTGAGGATGATATTTTGGAGAAGAAACGGGAATACCCCGAGGCTGCGGTACTGGTCCATCCTGAGTGCGCCCCGGAAGTTATCGCCCTGGCCGATTTCGTAGGCAGTACGGCGGGGATTATCGATTACGCGGCCAAAACAGATAAGAAACAATTGATCATAGTTACGGAATGCGGCATCATGCATAAGATCGATCAGGTCAGCCCTGGTAAAGAGCTGATCCTGGCTC
>Ga0209613_1003396_pt1 | contig 10635 bp, 9 predicted proteins | sample BioC13SIPDNA_2_FD_185747 | JGI IMG/M metagenome (GOLD analysis project Ga0209613, IMG submission 185747) | Anaerobic biogas reactor microbial communites from Washington, USA - Biogas_R2_A C13 SIP DNA (SPAdes) (version 2) | ecosystem: Engineered > Bioreactor > Anaerobic > Unclassified | place... | reverse complement strand
TGCACATTCCGGATGGAAGAACTCGGTCATCTGATAATATACCACACAATCGTCTTCCAGTGTCAGGAATCCATGTGCACATCCTTTCGGAATATACACCATCGTATAGTTGTTTTCGCTCAATTCCACACCAGACCATCGGCGATAGGTGGATGAACCCCTCCGGAGATCCAGTACCACATCATAGATCGATCCCCTGATACAGGACACAATCTTTGCCTCCTCAAATGGCGGAATCTGGTAGTGCATCCCGCGAAGTGTTCCCGACCTCTTGTTGCTGGATATATTGCACTGGACGATCCTGGACTCAAGCCCGTTTTTCAGGAACTCTTCTCTACAGAACGATCGTGCGAAAAACCCCCGTTCATCGGCGAGTGGTTCGGGTTCGATGATATACGCCCCCTCGATCCCCGTCCTGGTGAAGATCATGCATCGATCACCCTGACCTCCGGAATGGGAATGATAAACTTCCCTCCCCACTCGCTGGCGAACGAGAGTTGCTCCATGATCTCTTCTCCGATATTCCATGGCAGGATGAGGATGTAATCAGGTCTATCGACCCGTATCCGGTCAGGATGCCTTATTGGAATATGCGTACCCGGCAGGAATAGATTTTGCTTGTGAGGGTTTGCATCAACGGTATAATCGAGGAAATCGGTTCGGATTCCACAATAGTTCAGGAGCGTGTTCCCTTTGGCGGGTGCACCGTAACCCACGATGGTTTTACCCTCATCTTTGATGGCAATGAGCGTCGTAAGCAATGCTCTCTTCGTTGCCCTGACGCGCTTGCTGAACTCCTCGTAGGTGACGGGGTCGAGTAACCCCGCCCGTCTCTCTTTATCCAGCACTTCCGCAACGCGGGACGATCTCTCCTGTACCCGATCGGTTTTGTGCTTCGCATAAATCCGCAATGACCCGCCGTGCGTTGGAAGTTCGTCAACATCAAATATCTCGAGCTGGTGCGCGTTAAACAGGTATTGTACTGAATTCAGGGAGAGATAAGAGTAGTGCTCCTGGTAGATAGTATCGAACTGGTTGTTTGCCATAAGCTGGAGAAGGTGAGGGAACTCCATGGTGATGACCCCGTGAGGCTTTAAGGCGATGCGCAATCCCTCAACAAAATCGTTCAGGTTCGGGTTATGCGCAAGTACATTGTTTCCAATGATGAGATCTGCCCGATCGTCCCGGGCGGTCATAGCCTCTGCATAACCGGTGTTAAAGAAGGTGATATCGGTCGGGATGCCCTTTGCAATTGCGGCCTCTGCTGTGCCTGCTGCCGGTTCCACTCCCCTGACGGGGATATGCTGCTCCGTAAAGTACTGAAGCAGGTACCCGTCATTGCTTGCAATCTCAAGCACAAGGGAATCTCTATCGTAACCGAACCTCTTTACCATCATTGCGACGTATGCCTTGCAGTGGGCCAGCCAGCTTGAAGAGTATGAAGAGAAGTATGCATAATCGGATGAAAAGATCCGGTCGGGCGCCTCAAACTCATCAAGTTGAACCAGTGAGCAGTGCGGACAGTAATAACACTCGAGGGGGTAGTAAGGTTCCATCACATGAGTGTCTTCCTCTGAAAGATACCCGTTGGATAGAGGCGAGTTGCCCAGGTCCAGGAAGGGTCCGGGCAATGGTGAGCGGCAGGAGCGGCAGAACTTCATTCTTCACATCCTTTTTTGGAGGTTCATGTATTCAGCAATATGAGTGCATCGTTGGTCAACGATCGCTTCAGGAGTTAAGCCCTTGATGGCATATTCGTCCAGAGTAAGGCGAACCATAGTATCGACGTCCAGAACCGGATGCCAGTTAAGCTGATGGATTGCCTTGGATATGTCCAGGCTGAGGAGTCCGGCCTCGTGGAGGCCGTCCCGTTTTGATACCTCCACCGTCCCATCACCGCTATGCTCGATAAATTTCCGTATCAACACTTCGACCGTCAAAGTATTCCGGTGCAACGGTCCAAAGTTCCAGGCACCGCTGAATGAATGTCCCTTCTGGATCATTGCCGAACCTAACAGGAGGTACCCGTAAAGAGGCTCAAGGACATGCTGCCAGGGCCGGACGGCTCCCGGGTTTCTGAGAGTGATGGGTTTTTTGTCTTCAAGCGACCGCATGAAATCCGGGATGATGCGGTTCTCCGACCAGTCGCCTCCGCCCATAACGTTGCCGGCACGTACAGACGAGACCACCGGCGCACCGTCACCTGAGAAGAAAGACCGGATGTATGATGATATAATGATCTCTGCAGCGCCTTTTGAAGCGCTATACGGATCATGCCCGCCGACAGGATCGGTCTCCCGATACCCATGAACCCATTCCCGGTTTTCATAGCATTTATCGCTGGTAACCATCACGCCGACCTGAACGGATGGTGTCTGGCGAACCGCTTCAAGAATATTGGCAGTTCCCTGAGTGTTGATCTCAAACGTCCCACGAGGCGAGGCGTACGATTCGGGTACCAGCGGCTGGGCGGCAAGGTGGAACACCATATCGGGTTCTGCTGCAGAAAAGATTTCCAGGATTTTATCATACTGGCGAATATCGCAGGAATGATGGGTTATGGTGGAGTCCAATTCGCAGATAACATAATTGTCGCGTGGTGTCTTTGGAGCCAGCCCTATACCCGTGACCGTGGCTCCAAGGTTATGGAGCCAGAGTGCAAGCCACGATCCTTTAAACCCGGTATCTCCGGTGATGATAACCCGTTTGCCGTCATAGATTTTTGAGAGATCCATGTGTCTGTTCACCAGATCTTCCAGAACGCTTCACCGGCATCCCACAACCGGTTCAGGTATTCCATATCCCGGATGGTATCCATGCACGCCCATCGTCCGGGATGCTTGTATACCATCAACTCTCCTGCCGTTGCAAGGTCCTCAAGTGGTCCTACTTCCAGATCGCATGCCCCATCAGGAGTCAAAGAGTTGAAGAAAGCACGGTTGAACACGTAAAATCCTCCACTGATGTAATGATCAGATGTGGAGGGTTTTTCCCTGAAATGCTCAACCTGGTCGCCTGTGATGTGCAACTCACCAAACTGGGACGCAGGAGACACGCCGGTAACTGTCGCCATCTTCCCGTGTGAACGATGGAATGCAAGCAGTTTGTCGAGATCAATATCTGCAACCCCATCCCCGTACGTCACCAGGACCTCATCACCGGTGAGATATTTCTCAACGCGCTTCAATCGACCGCCTTTCAGGGTATCTTCGCCTGTATCAATAAGGGTGATGGACCAGTCTTCGGTTTCATGTGAGTCGCATGGCAGAAACGATACAGAATGATGATCTCCGAGCCTGATACAGACATCCTGGCTCATCAGATGGTAGTGAAAAAAATATTCCTTGATCATGTTTCCCTTGTATCCAAGAGGCAAAATGAACTCTGTATGTCCATATTGAGCAAAAATTTTCATGATATGCCAGAGGATCGGTTTACCTCCGACCGGGACCATGGGTTTGGGGCGATATTCGGTCTCTTCACGCAATCGAGTTCCAAGACCCCCACAAAGAATGATGACCTGCATTGTACGCCGTCCTTGTTTTCGATTGTTAATAATATCTTAAATCTTCTAATTCCTATCAAGGTTCTGATCGGGATATTCCAGGGATTATAGTGTTAAAGAGGAGCTTCTGTTCAAAGAACATAAATCCAAAACCGACACACATTTCCCACCACAAATCCAGAACAGGCAGGTTCCAGTCCAACATGGCCCCCGGGACCGCATACGCCGTTTTTATGCTCTTCTCGCTCTTTTAGCGATTATATTGCAGATCAGTATCTGAATCCATCGGCATAAATATATCGTAACTATTCAGGTTACCCGGCAAGCTGCCTTGCAGGGCGAAGAATTTCTCTCTCAACCGCCCTTCCAGTTCTGGTAACGCCGCACAGCCAATTGTCTGGCAGTTGATATGATTGTATCGAGGTTCATCTCTTTCCGTTTCACCACCCGTTGATCTTCTCGCCCGGCACTTCACCCTGTCGGGTATCCGATATCGGCAAATGCGGTCTCGTGTGGCGGAAGATCAGCATCAGGCTTTGTGTTTTTCACGTCAATCCCGTGAATCCGATGCACAGGCAGCGGTAGATCCTCACGTGGAAGAGGGTGATGGTTCGCTCTCCTGAGGGGGATCGTTTCGGGTATCTGTCCATGGAGTTACGGGGTTTGAGAGAACCTTCAGGAGGCTGAATTCGATCAGGATGCTCTTACAGGGGTCTTATGGTTGTGACCGAACGGTTACGGGTTTTCAGAATTGCTTGTAGTATTCAGGTGCTGCTACAGCGATACCGATTTCTTTAAGTGATTATTCACCCAACCACAACGCTGGAGATATACCTGCAGTTCATCATTGAACCTGAAGGGCATCCTGCAGGCCGAGAGATCGGGGGCGAGATGGTGAGGACGACAGTCGGATGCTCTGCCGGGTTTATGGGGTGGATCCCCCGGGTGCCGAGGGAGTTGTCGAACGTCTCAGCCAGCTTGTCTATTGTAAAAAGTGCATTCCTCTAAAATGGGGTAGATAGCAGAAAGATGAATCGATCAAGGATCATGAGGTTATTGTAACGGGATCAGGATGACGATGAGACGGAGAGGCCATACGAAGATTCTTATTTTTGGCGCTACCGGGATGCTCGGTCATAAACTGCTACAGTCTCTTTCAGAGCAGTTCCTGACGAGAAGCACTGTCCGGGGCGACGAAACGACCTTCCCCTATTATCAGGGAATGTCTTCCAGCAGCATAATCCCCCACATCAATGCAGGCGACATCGCCGGGGTAAAAGCAGCTATCGAGAAGTACGAACCCGATGTCGTCATCAACTGCATCGGCATCGTCAAACAGCTGCCGGCAGCTCACGACCCCCTGCAAAGCATTGCAATAAATGCTCTCTTTCCGCACCAACTCGCGCACATCTGCCAGCAAAGAGGAATCCGGCTGATCCATATCAGCACGGACTGTGTCTTTTCAGGCCGGAAAGGGAACTACAGTGAGGATGATTTCGCCGACGCTGACGACCTGTATGGCCGAACCAAGTACCTTGGTGAGGTGGACTACGAAAACGCTCTCACTCTAAGAACCTCCATCATCGGCCGCGAGCTTGGTACCAACCACGGTCTGATCGAGTGGTTCCTGGGCCAGGAGGGAAGAACAGTCAGCGGCTATACAAACGCAATCTTCAGTGGCCTGACGACGAATGCCCTTTCCGATGTTATCGCTACCATCATCACTGATTATCCGGAGATGCGCGGAGTCTGGCACGTCGCAGCTGAGCCGATCAGCAAATACGACTTGCTCACGCTGGTCAAAACAGTCTATAATCTTAGCATAGAGATCCAGCCGGATAATTCAGTCGTAATAGATCGAAGTTTGAATGGAAACAAGCTACGAAAGAATACGAATATTATAATCCCCTCCTGGCAAACAATGATCGAACAGATGCATCAAGATTCGACACCATATGCAGCAATGAGGGCGAAAAAATGCTAACCGACAAGACAATACTGGTCACCGGGGGAACGGGATCGCTCGGCAAGGTCCTGATAAAGCGGTTGCTTTCCGGCGAGATGGGTTGTCCAAAAAAGATCATCGTATTTTCGCGCGATGAAGCGAAACAGCATTTCATGCGAATGGAGTACCTGAACCGCACGACGGCCACCGACGAGGTCATCTACGACAACTTCAAGCGCATGCTCGAGTTCCGGATCGGCGATGTCAGGGACTTCCACAGCATAAGCAGGGCTCTTCGAGGCGTGGATGTCGTCTTTAACACCGCAGCATTAAAGCAGGTTCCTTCCTGTGAATACTTCCCATTTGAAGCCGTCTTAACAAACATCACCGGACCGGAGAATATTATCAGGGCAATACGGGAACAGAACCTCCCCATTGACACCGTTGTCGGCATCTCCACGGATAAAGCCTGCAAGCCCGTCAATGTCATGGGCATGACCAAAGCTATCCAGGAGCGCATATTCATTCAGGCAAACCTTGATTGTCAGAACACACGTTTCATCTGTGTTCGGTACGGCAATGTGCTCGCATCTCGCGGATCGGTGATCCCGCTCTTCCACGACCAGATCCTCAATGGCGGCCCTGTCACGATCACAACTACCGACATGACGCGGTTCCTGCTCAGCCTCGATCAGGCAGTCGACACGATCTTCGAGGCGGTACGATACGCACACCGGGGAGAGACCTATATCCCCCGCGTCCCCTCGGCAAAGGTGATCGATATTGCTGCCGTCCTTATCGGGGACCGTTCTATCGAGATGATCGTCACCGGCATCAGGCCCGGGGAGAAGATCCACGAGATTCTCGTCTCCGAAGAAGAGGCGCATCGTACTATACCCCGTGGCAGTTACTATGTTATCCAGCCGATTCTCCCCGAAATTCGTAGCGAGGGAGAATCGGGATCGACTATCGACAAGGAGTACGGTTCTGCCGACAATGTGATGACGCCAGAAGATCTGCACAGAGAGTTGCACCGACATGGGCTCCTCCTTGAGGATCTGGAGACGCACGAAGGTGAGTTACTCAGATGAAGATAATGACTATCTTGGGTACCAGGCCCGAGATCATCCGGCTGAGCCGGATTATCCCGAAGCTGGATCGGCTTTGTGAGCATGTACTGGTGCACACCGGGCAGAATTACGATCCAAATCTGAGCGAGATCTTCTTTGATGAACTCGGGATCAGGGCGCCGGATCACTTCCTGGGTGTCCAGGGGAGATCATTCGGCGACCAGATCGGCCAGATAATCCACACTTCCGAAGAGATCATGAGATCCGAGCAACCGGACCGACTACTTATTCTCGGCGACACAAACAGCAGCCTTTCGGCAATCGTCGCGAAACGAATGGGAATTCCCGTCTACCATATGGAAGCGGGGAACCGATGCTACGACGATCGGGTTCCTGAAGAAGTTAATCGGCGGATCATTGATCACTCCAGTGACGTTCTGTTGCCGTATACCGAACGGAGCCGGGCAAACCTTCTCCGTGAGGGTATTGCAGGTGAGCGTATCTACGTGACAGGAAACCCGATCAACGAAGTGTTAGAGCATTATCGAAGTTCTATTGAGAGTTCCAACGTTCTTGAGCGATTGAATTTAGAGTCCGGTCGATACTTCCTTGTCACCATGCACCGTGCCGAAAATGTCGATATCGAATCACGCCTTCGTGCATTGATGGCAGCGATGGAAAGTCTCAACCGGACCTATGGAGTACCCCTCATCTGTAGTCTTCACCCTCGTACACGGGACGCCATGAGACGGTTCGGGCTACTGGAGCGGATCTCTCCCGGCATACAGTTCCACGCTCCGTTTGGCCTCTTCGATTTCATCCAGCTCTAGCAGAACGCCCGTTGCGTCTTGAGCGATAGCGGCACCGTTCAAGAAGAGTGTTGCATCTTCCATGTTCCCAACGTAACCCTCCGTGACGTGACTGAACGACCGGAAACGATCGAGTGCGGCAGTAATGTCCTGAGCGGAGTCGACCATGACACAATTGTGTGTGCAGTCGAATGTGTGCTCTCCCGAGACCCGGACTGGAAGGTCCCGGATGAGTACATGGCAGGCAGGGTCAGCGACACGATAGTGAAGGTCATGGTGGGGTACAGCCCGGAACGAAAGAGATGAAATCACCCTCACATGGGATGTGCCGGTCCTCATGAAATTCGCTCTCGTCTCTCTTGGATTGCCCCCATCCCAGTCAGGACAGTCACTGGTGCTGTATCATCTATTGAAGGATCTCAAACCCGATCAATACAGTCTGATCACGCAGAAGAACTTCCATCTCTATGGGAGTCAGGGAAATGGGTCATCTCACCTGCCCGGCACGTACCACTACATCAATCCTGATTATCAGGTAATCCGTGGAATACTCAGGTTTGCGTCAACAGCACGCAGTACAGGTGTCCTCAGCGCGCTCTTGAAGGTACGGATCCATCAGTTGAGAAGGATAATCCGTCAGGAACGATCTGAGGCCGTCATTGCCTGTACCGGAGACCTCTTTGATCCCCCTGCAGCATACCAGGTAAGCAAGTCACTCGATATCCCTTATATCCTGTATGCATTCGACCATTACTCCCATCAATGGATGCCTCCTCTCCTGCATGCGTTTGCGCGAAAGCATGAAGAGCAGCTCATTCTGGGAGCGGCAGAAATTATCGTCCCAAATGAGTTTCTCCGTCGGGAGTACCGCCGGACATACGATGTTGAGGCGACGGTCCTGCACAACCCCTGTGAACTCTCACGGTATCAAGCGAATCCGGAGCACAATAGAGCCAACAACGAGAAAGAGATCACAATACTCTATACCGGGGCAATCTATGAAGCGCATTATGACGCCTTCCAGAATTTGATCCAGGCTTTACATACTCTGGACCGGCCGGAAGTTCGTCTTCATATCTATACACCGCAATCGGAATCCAGGTTGAGAGCAAATAACATCTCCGGAGAGTATGTTACGTACCATAAAAACCAACCGATCTTCATGATGCCTGAGATTCAACAAAGAGCGGATATTTTATTCCTTCCACTCGCGTTCAACTCACCGTATCCGGAGATCGTGAAAACCGCATCACCCGGGAAGATCGGTGAACTCCTTGCCGCAAAACGCCCCGTACTGGTGCATGCTCCTGCGGACTCTTTCGTCTCATGGTATTTCAATCAGCACTCCTGCGGCCTGGTGGTCTCTGAAAACGATCCCGTTGAGCTTGCAAAAGGAATCGAGAGGTTGGTCAGCGATCAAAACCTTCAGCAGAGTCTGGGCATGGCGGCATATGCCCGCGCAAAGGAAGATTTCGATGATAGAGTCATCAAAGAAAGATTTACCAACCTTTTAGGTGCACACTGCATCAGGTGACGGATGAATTACAGCGACATGTACCAGAACGGCGAATACCTTCGGAAGAACCCCACATGGGACGTTGAGGATTCACCCTGGAAAGCCGAACAGATCCTGAGAATGCTTCAGGAGCATAACATCCATCCATACACTATCGGTGAAGTTGGGTGTGGAGCGGGGGAGATCTTGGTCAGCCTGCAGAGGTCGATGGACGAAAGCTGCGCTTTCTCAGGCTACGAGATCTCGCCTCAGGCGATCGAGATCTGCAACCCGAAGTCGAATGCAAAATTGCATTTTTTCCAGGGCGATCTCCTCCAGGAACCCGACATCAATTGGGATCTCCTCCTTGCCATAGACGTGATAGAGCATGTTGAGGACTACCTCGGGTTCATGCGAGCAGTCAAAGATAAGGCAGCATATAAGGTATTCCATATCCCTCTGGAACTCTTCGTGCTTTCATTACTTGATTCTGGCTTTTTACGGAAACAACGACAGAATAGCGGGCATTTACATTACTTCACCAAAGATCTGCTCTTACAGGCATTCGATGAACTTGGCTATGACGTTCTTGATGCCCGTTACACACCCGGGTATCTGATTTCACGAGGACACGGATGGAAGGATGATCTTCTGCGTATACCGCGGCGAATCTGTTTTGCCCTTCATAAAGACCTGGCCGTGAGGATATTCGGTGGATACTCCCTGCTGGTTCTGGCACGGTAGGAGTGACCGCACCCCAAACTCCGAACGATAGCGTCGACACAAAGCAGGATGAAGACACCCTACCAATTGGCCGGGCTCACGCCGATTCAATTCAGATAGACGTCGCCCAGAAATGCGGGTCATGAACAGTTTTCAGAACGTTCACCAAACCAGACATAACAATGCGCGAAGTATTCGTCCAGCCGGAGGAGTATCTTCCTGATCAGGATAACGTTTGATAAGCATCGTTGATCCGGTAGGAAAAAGAAGCCATGTAAGCGTAATCAGGGGCCAAGACGGGTGGCAGGGCGCGTTGATAACGCAATACCTTAGTTACTCCTTCAAAGATCTGATCAAAAGATATTTTACAATAACTAAATAGATAACTCACGGAGATCAATGATCAGGTACTCGTATACGAAAGATCGGTGAGTTTTTGGCAACTATGGATAGAAGAGAATGAAGAGCAATCTGTTGATAATCACGCCAGATTTTCCAGATTCGACCGACACATATGTCGGTGGGATCTTCATAAAGAATTTCGTCGATACAGTGCGATCTCATTTCTCTGAGATTGTCGTTGTGGCGCCCGTCCTCTTTTCAGGAAAACTCATACCAAACGACAGATTATGTAAAGACTACCAGTATGATAATGTCTCGGTATACTACCCTCGTTGCCTCTTCCTCCCGAGATGCCTCCATCTCCCGGGTATCACGAACCGGGCAAAACTATCCTTCGACACGCGGCCATATGTCGTGGAGCGGCTGCTCAGGAAGCTCGGAAAGAAGTTCGATCTTATCCACGCCCATTTCACGTGGCCGTCGGCTTATATCGGTGTGATGCTGAAGGAAAAACTGAAGATCCCGGTCATCACGACGATCCACGAGGACCCGGCATGGCTGTCTGAAGAGGACAACATGAACCACCCCCTGGTTCAGAAGGCCTGGCTGAACGCAGATGCACTGCTGAGGGCAAACACCTACGACGTATCCACGTTGCAGAACTACAACGTGAATGTGTATCGAGTCCCAAACGGATTCTCTACAATCTTCCGTCCAATAGACCGGACGGCCTGTAGAAGAGCGCT
>Ga0209613_1003378_pt1 | contig 10683 bp, 15 predicted proteins | sample BioC13SIPDNA_2_FD_185747 | JGI IMG/M metagenome (GOLD analysis project Ga0209613, IMG submission 185747) | Anaerobic biogas reactor microbial communites from Washington, USA - Biogas_R2_A C13 SIP DNA (SPAdes) (version 2) | ecosystem: Engineered > Bioreactor > Anaerobic > Unclassified | place... | reverse complement strand
ACTTATATTCACCGCACACTTGGATGGATTCCGTAAATACTGAAAGGACTCTAACAATATCGCAAAACCAGTTAAGGTTAGATTAATTATTTGCATCCTGTTTTAAAAAGATCAGTGCCAAATGAGCGGAACTCTATAGTGGAGGTATTACGGTGATAAATAATTTGGCTTCTTCTTTTGAATGGATGGTCTCTTCTGCAGCCATGTGGCTGGGTCATCTTATAATTAACAACTGGGCGTCAATTATTGTTACTCTTCTGGGAACACTTGTAGGCACAATACTTGGGGGAGTGGTATCTATAGGTATTTCGCAGATTTATTCAAAAAAGGCATCTGCTGAACTACGAGAGCAAGTGGACAGACTTATGGAAGTAAATAAGTTTTGGGTCAACAATATTGATGGCATCATGGTAAATCGCGATATTAAGTCTTATTGGCACCCAGAACTTGACAAACCAATCAGGATAATCGATGAAACAGAAAAAACACAGATTATAGAAGTTGATATCGGTCAAATAGAAGAATGAAGAATGTCTTGCCAATGTGATGAGGAATCAGAGGAAAACATAATCTACACAAATTGATTTCTAGTAAATGCAAATAAATCTGTGTGTATTAGGGCAGGTCTTCGGGCCTGCTTTTTTTGTGCCCCCAAAGACCTATAAATCTAACACACGATGTGTGTCATTAGTGGTAATTTGATGGGGCCCAGTTATTCTCTATTGTTGGTACCCCCCTAATATAGGGATTTATATAGATGCTGCATGGGGATGTGTTGTCTATAAACGCTAAACTAAAAGTGAACCAGGGAATTGAAAAACGCTAGCGAAAAAGCGGACCACTCTGCCAACCAAATCCCCTATCATTAGGATTGTGAGATCTTAATGAATTAGGGGGAAATAGGAGTGATCAGAGTGGACCAATATCAGGATATCAGAGAAATGTACATAAAGGAAGGGATGTCTCAAAGAGCGATAGCAAGAGAGCTAGGAATCTCACGAAATACGGTGCGGCGTTACTGCCAGGGAGCGAATGTACCATGGGAGCGGAAACCTGTCGACCGGGCAGCAAATGTTGTTACACCCGCGGTAGTAGAGTTCATAAAATCATGTTTAAGGGAGGATGCCCAAAGCCCAAATCCAAAGCAAAAACATACGGCCGGGAGAATCCATGAGCGTTTATGCGAAGAGAAAGTATTTACCGGAGGCGCATCCACTATTCGCCGCGCCGTCCGGGAACTCCGGGAGAAGCAGCCCAAGGCCTTTGTCCCCCTGTCCTTTGACCCTGGCGAAGCCACACAAGTTGACTGGGGACAGGCCACAATCATCCTTAACGGAGTAAAAACCCCAGCCCATATCTTTTGTATGCGGCTATGCCATAGCATCGCTCCGTTTGTCATAGCATACCCCACTGAGCGGGAAGAGTCCTTTTTGGAGGCGCATATCAAAGGCTTTGAATTCTTCGGGGGAGTAAGCCGTGACCTGATCTATGACAACTTAAGAACAGCGGTTAAAGAAGGCTGGGGCAAAACTGCCCGGGAGCAAGACAAATTCGCCGCATTCAGAGCCCATTACGCCTACCGGCCACTGTTCTGCAATCCAGGCGAAGGCCACGAAAAGGGATTGGTTGAAAACCTGGTCGGCTATGCAAGAAGGAATTTTCTAGTTCCCCTTCCCGAAGTGGCTAGTTTCGAGGAACTCAACCAACTCCTGGAACAGCGATGCGCACGATACATAGAACACCACCATGTCAGAGGACGGGATATGAGTGTCAAAGCGGCCTTTGCGCTTGAGCAAAGCGCACTACTGGCACTGCCACTAAAACCCTACGATGCCAGTAAAACAGCGGAGGTCAGAGTAGACTACTTTTCCACCGCCCGCTTTGAAACCAACTGTTATTCTGTTCCGGTCAAATGGGCCGGTAGGCAAGTAACAGTAAAAGCCAGTGGTTTAGAGGTTAAGATCTACTACCGGGGAGAAGAGATTGGCTCCCATCCCCGCTGCTATCTGAAGCACAAGAGCATTTATCAATTAGAGCATTACCTGCCTTTGATTGAACAGCGTCCCCGGTCAGTATTTCATGCCCGACCGGTCAAGGAGGCTAATATACCGGAACAAATATATGCCTATGCCAACAGGCTGCCAAACCCCGATAAGGCCATGGTAAGGCTGCTGCGGTTAACGGTTGATTACGGAGTGGAAGCGGTACTGAATGCCGCACAGGATGCCCAAGCCAAACAGCATTACTCAATCGATGTCCTCCAGTTTAATCTAAAACGAGGCGATAAAGCTCCCCAGTTATCTGTTAACGGGCCAACCGTCAATCCAGTCGATATTAGTGTCTATGATCAACTCCTGAAAGGGGGCGCATACATGTGAACCCGGAACAGGAAGTGATCAAGCTTTATGCGAAACAGTTAAAGCTCGCAACCTTGGCTAATATCGATGATCTTGTCCGCCAGGCCGAAGAAAACGGTCAGGGATATGCCGCTTTTTTGAGTGAAGTATTGAAACGGGAAATCAATCAAAGAGAAGAAAATCGGCAGCGAAGAAACGTGCGTCAGGCCTGGTTCCCCTTGGAAAAGACCCTTGACACTTTGGAGCTTAACCGCTTTGAAAAAGTAGAAGCAGCTGTCATCTGGCAATTGGCCACCGGCGATTTTGTTAAACGCCGGGAGAACGTCATAATGATAGGCAACCCAGGCAACGGGAAAACCCATTTAGCAATAGGCCTTGGCCGCCGGATGTGCGGCCTGGGCTTTAAAGTCAGATTCTACAATGCCGGCAATCTGGTAGCTGAACTAACCGAAGCCCAACACGCCCGGTCTCTGCTTAAGCTTGAAAAGAGTCTGACCAAGCTGGATCTGCTGATACTGGACGAGCTTTCGTACCTAAGCTTTACCCGTGATCAGGCGGAACTCCTGTTTCATGTCCTGTCGGAGCGAAACGAACGAGGGAGCGTGATAATAACCACCAATTTAGAGTTCTCGCGTTGGACGGAAATCTTCCCCGATTCTATGTTAACAGCTGCCCTCATTGATCGACTAACTCACCGGGCTTACATCCTGGACATGAATGGCCCGTCTTATCGGTTAGAGCAGCGAATGAAGGAATGAAGTACAAGAAGTAAGAAGGAGGTGGGAATGAGAAGAAGGATAACACAGATTGACTATTTCCCTTCCAAGCAGTCGGTTCGATATGATATTGACTTAGGGGCCACCGTCTCGGCGATAGAGACTACGTTTACGTAAACGTTAAGTAAGGGGGCGAAAGTGTACGAAGGAAACCACCCAGTCTGCCAAACATAATATCTATGCCAGGGAACCCCGGCTTGATGACCTCAAGAAAAGATGGACAACATGGATCTCTCCCGAGTCGCTATCTCAATTAAACCAGATGGCTAAATTTACAGGCTGGCCCAAACATGAACTGGTGGAAGCAGTTGTGCAAAAACTCCATGAGATGATCTGTGTAAAAGGACGCCTCCCGTAGTCTGACTCCTCAATTAATGATGCGGGACATATTACCATAACTGGAATCTATGGTGAGCAGTGGCTCACTTTTAAATGAGCACTAGTGGCTCAGTTTCTAATGAGCAGGGTGGTTCACTTTTTAGTTGACATTCGCAGTTCTATGGGTTATTTCGAAAAAAACGAGTTAGCAGAAGCACTGCAGGTTGTTTCTTCAGTAATTAATAGCTGTGAAAAAATTCAGCCCAGATTTGCCGTGGGCACCTCTCAACACACGCTTCTTAAGAACCGGATAAAGGCATTACACATTTCGAAATCATTGATAAGCAATGAAAGTATAGACTACTATGCAAAAGAAGAATTGATCGAAGCACTGCGGCCAGTATCTTCTATTATCGCCAAATCTGAAAAAGCCCTGCTAAAATCTGCGGGGGGCACCTCTAATCACACCCGCTTACAGAGAATCATAAAAGCAATGTGTATTTCAAAATCGTTGATTACAGAGGAAATCAATAACAGAGATTAAAATTAGCGCCCTATCTGAAGAGGCGCTTTTCTTATGCCAAAAAGCGGGTTAGTATCTGAATAATAAGAACAATGTTTGAAGCGGTTTTTCTCTTGCCGGTTTTGGGAAAGCATTAAATAGGTGGCTAAATTATGGAGATTAAGAGATACAGTAAAGCTGATGAAACATTACTGTTTGACATGCTCGTCGATGAGGGAGATGATTGGAGCGCTTACCATGGGTCGACCGGCCGGGATAAATACATCAAAGCACTTGAATCGAGCATAAACTATATAGCTTGCGATAAAGATCTTATATGCGGGTTCGTCCGTTGCCGGGATGATGATGGTTTTGGCGTTTATGTTTATGATTTACTCGTAAGGAAATCATATCGGGGCAGGCAGATTGGTAAAAGACTTATCGAACGGGTGTGTCATGACTTACCAGATCAGCCCGTCTATGTTATGAGTGATGTAGATCCATATTACGAAAAAACCGGATACCGAAGAGTAGGATCAGTATTTGAGGTTAAAGCATAATTAAGTTGGGCATAAGGCTAACTAAGAGAGAGGCAACAGAGTATGTGTTCTGTTGCCTTCCTTTTATGGCCCTGATCCCATACTGTTGCATACACTGCGTGGCCAGTTTGGCCATGGTAAATGCAGGGAAAAGGTGATAGTTTCGAGAATTTATGAATAATAAAGTAAACGTTAGTATGCTGAGGTGGTTGTTATTCAAGACAGTATTGTGCACGAACTCCTTGAGATTATTGACAGTTCTTCGGAAGGGTCTTTTATACGAGACTTTGAAAAGAATGAAATCTATTATTCCAGTGAGTGGCGGAAGAGACTGGGTATTGAACACCTATCACCCCGAGAAGCCACGCTTGTTCCTATCACACTTGTGCACCCGGAAGATCGGAAAAGTGTACAAAGGGCATTTTTACAGGCATGCGAAAATAGGGCTGCCAGTTTGTTATAGTATCGCTCCCGTCACCACGCCAGGATAGAGTATGAAACCGGGCCATTCGGTACTACGTTTTATGTGCGGTTTCCGATTAGGGGTGAACAAGCATAGAGGAAGTGGGAAAACAGTTTGGGAGCAGCACACTACTCAATAAACATTTGAAAGCTGAGTAGCGATTGAAATACCGGGAAATCCAGAACCCGGTATTTTTGCTTCGCCAGACTATTATGGAGATCTATGAACCCTCCTGCCTGTGGGGAGTTAGAATAAATATAATTTACTACAAGTGCACTGTATGAGAGGATGTGAAAAGAACATGAAGTTGCACTATCACATTTTTGGTAATGAATGAGAAGGCGAAAATTTAATGAAAGACAATCTCATCGCTCCGTGTGGAATGAACTGTGCTTTATGCATTGCTTATCAATTCAAAGAAAAGGACTTGAATAAAAGAGGATTCCGCAAGGGATATTGCCCCGGTTGTCTTCCCAGGGGTAAAAACTGTACCCATATGGGGAGCAGATGCGAACTACTAGGAAATGGTGAAGTCCGATTCTGCTTTGAATGTGAAGTATATCCGTGTAAGATGCTAAAGGCTCTGGATAAGCGCTACCGTACGAAATATCATATGAGCATGATACAGAACCTGGATTACATTAAAGAGAATGGAGTAGACCGATTTCTGGAGGCGGAAGAAGAAAAGTGGCTCTGTCCGGACTGCGGCGGAACAATATGCTGTCACAATGGGCTGTGCTTGAATTGTAATCTTGATACATTACTCCAAAATAAAAAATATCGTTGGAACGAGGCATAAGTACAAGGAACATAAATCCGGGCTGGATGCTTGGTATCATCGGAGGTTTTATGAATGAACAAGATATTCAAGATTAGGAACGAAAGAGAAACAGATTATAAGAGGGTAGAGGAAATCACCAGGAAGGCCTTTTGGAATTTATATATTCCAGGGTGTCATGAACACTATTTGGTCCATGTTATGCGGTCCCACCCGGACTTTCTCCCGGAGTTGGATTTGGTGATCGAGGTTGATGATCAGGTCATCGGCAATATCATGTATACGAAAACAAAGCTAGTTGATGAGACTGGGGAAGAAAAAGACATCCTTACTTTCGGCCCAGTCTGCATTTCGCCGGAATACCAGAGAAAAGGGTATGGGAAAATACTAATGGAGTATTCCTTCGAACAGGCTGCCGCACTTGGTTATGATGTGATTGTAATATTCGGAAATCCAAACAACTACGTAGGCCGCGGTTTCAAGAGCTGCAAGAAGTACAATGTCTGTCTTGAAAGTGGGACATATCCGGCGGCTATGATAGTAAAAGAACTCAAACCTGACGTCTTGGACGGAAGAAAATGGATTTACTATCAAAGTCCCGTCTTTGAGATAGATGAACAAGAAGCCGAGCGCTTTGATGAGGGTTTAGCAAAGCTGGAGAAGAAATACCAGCCAAGTCAGGAAGAGTTCTATATTCACAGCCACTCAATAATACAGTGAGTTGCGAAAGGGAGTGACACTTAGTGAAAAACGAGCGTGTCTACAAGATGGCGTTTTCGAAAGTCTACCCGCTGCTAGTCCAAAAAGCGGAGCGCAAAGGGCGCACCAAATCCGAGGTTGATGCTGTGATCTGTTGGCTGACTGGGTATGACGATTCAGGCTTGCAGGTGCAAATTGCGAAGAATATAGATTATGAAACCTTCTTTAACGAAGCCCCGCAGATAAATCCGAATGCCGCCAAGATTTCAGGAGTGATTTGCGGGCATCGCGTAGAAGAAATAGAAGAACCGCTCATGCAGAAAATCCGTTGGCTAGACAAGCTGGTTGACGAATTGGCAAAGGGCAAGTCAATGGAGAAGGTTTTAAGGAGTTAGAGGCGAAAGGGAGGTAACGAAATGGCAGTTGATTTCAAGAGAACTGAAAGGCGGTTCTATCTGCCGAAAACCACCCCGGAAATCATCGATGTACCGGAGATGCTATTTCTTATGATAGATGGCCAAGGCGATCCCAACACCAGCGCCCAATATGCAGCCGCCTTGGAGATACTGTATGGGTTGTCCTACTCTATAAAGATGAGCAAAAAGGGTGGCAGCCAACCGAGTGGGTATTTCGACTATGTCGTACCGCCGCTCGAAGGGCTGTGGAGTCTTGACGATGGTGGAGTCTTCACGGGAGCGGGCGCCGCCATACAGGACAAGGGCAAGCTTGTCTGGACCTCGATGATACGGCAGCCTGAATTCGTTACTCCAGAAGTATTCGAAGCCGCCAAGCTTACACTAGCCCGGAAGAAGCCTGGAATCGACCTGTCAGTGGTTCGTTTGGAGAGATTTACCGAGGGGCTGTGCGCGCAGGTAATGCACCTGGGGCCTTACGACGATGAACCGCGCACGATTGCTGCCCTTTCCGAATTCATCCATGCCAGTGGCTATACAGAAGACATGGCAGGTTTACGCCGGCATCACGAAATCTATTTGACTGACCCTCGCAAGACTGCGCCGGAGAAGCAAAAGACTGTAATCCGGCATCCTATACGACCTTCCCGGCCTAATCAATAGTTGGGGATGGCAAACCAATCGCGGCGAGGAGAAAATAATTGATGAAAAAGATTCGGATAACTGTTATGAAAATGGCTCACTATCAGGATTTGATAGATGAATATGAAAATCCCATCAGCCACGCCTGTGATATGAAGGTTGGGCAAACCTTCATAGCCAACGGTTGGGAAAAGCCCGAAGCAATGTGCGACAGTGCCTGGGAGAGCATGTCCGCATTTGTAATGACCCTTGCCCACGGCGGCGAGAATTTTTACGACGGCTGGATGAAGAATAAGAAGTCCGCCATGATCTCCTGCAATGACGGTTTCCGCCCGGTCAGCTTTCTGATAGAGGCTTTGGACGAAGATGTGAATCAGGAGATGAAGGGAGAACTGCCATGAGGAAATCAGGGGAGGAGAAAATATACTACTCGGCACATTATAAATCTCCGATGGGGGATATTGTGCTTGTTGGTGACGAAGCTAGCATTATAGGGCTGTGGATTGGCAAGCAGAAATATATTGGCGACACAGAGTCAAAGGATATTATCGAAAGGGATGACATTCCAGCACTTCAAGCCGGTATAGCATGGCTGGATGATTATTTCACCGGTAAAAAACCGCAATTGTCCAGGTTATCACTGGCTCCGAGAGGTAGCGAGTTCAGGCAGCAGGTGTGGAAAATACTCGCCGAAATACCTTATGGTGAGCTGACCACATACGGCTGCATTGCCAAGGAAGTTGCCAGACGCCTGGGAAAAGACAGGATGTCTGCGCAAGCGGTTGGTGGTGCGGTCGGACACAATCCCATATCTATCATTATACCTTGCCATCGTGTGGTAGGCGCCAACGGGAATTTGACCGGTTATACAGGTGGGCTTGAAAAAAAAGTCCAGTTGTTACAGCACGAAGGAGTAGACATGAGCAGATTGTTTATGCCGAAGAAAGGGACTGCGTTATAACCTGTACGAGGGGCGAGTAACATGAAGGAGTTAGACCTTAAAATAGCCGCCATTAACGATGAACTCGTGTATATAAGAAAGGATCTGCATCGTTTTCCCGAAGTGGGTTTTCAGGAGCACAGAACCGCTGCAAAGGTAGCGGAGTATATGGAAAACCTGGGTTTAGAAGTGCGGACCGGTATCGGAGGAACAGGAGTAGTGGGACTCCTGAGAGGAGAGAACGAGGGTCCGACAATAGGAATAAGAGCCTGTCTGGATGCCTTGGCAATGGAAGAATGTTCGGGCGTTGATTATGCCTCCGAAAATGAGGGAGTCTTTCACGGCTGTGGTCATGACGGGAATATGGCTATCGCTTTGGGAGCAGCCAAAATCCTGTCTCAGTATAAGGGCGTGATTAAGGGCAATGTTAAGTTCATTTTTCAGCCTTCTGAAGAGGAGACTGGCGGAGCAGCGGCACTCATTCAAGCCGGGGTGCTCAGAGATCCTGCTGTTGATGCTATCCTCCACGTACATAATTGGCATGGTATCAGACAAGGGGTAATTGGAGTGAAGCCAGGACCGGTTCTGGCCTCTAGTGATGTATTCCATTTAGACATTATTGGCAGGTCTGGACATGGCGCCTGGCCCCATATGGCTGTAGATCCCATAGTGGTGGCGGCCGATGTGATATCTGCCATTCAGAATATCATTAGCCGGGAAATAGACCCGGTGAAACCTGCCCTTATCACCATTGGCATGATTCATGGCGGCACTGCTGTCAATATCATAGCGGAGAAAACCACCCTCGATGGTACGGTGAGAGCCTATCACCAGGAGGTCAGGGACTTTATTGCACGTCGCTTAGAGGAAGTCGTTAACGGAATTACGCAGTCAGCCAGGGCAACGTATCAGTTGACATATAACCGGATCACCCCGCCTGCCAACAATGACCCGCGACTGACAGCCAAAGTCAGCCGGATCTTAAAGGACTCATTTGAGCCTGATATGATCACAGATGAAATACCGTCTGAAATGGGGTGCGAGGAATTTGCCCTCTTCCAGCAGGAGATTCCCGGACTGTTTATATTTCTGGGTAAAGATAAAGCAGGCGAGCCGATTGTTCCAATCCATGATCCAAAATACATCTTTAATGATGAGACCCTGGCGATAGGGGTTAAGGCCCTATGTGAGATAGTCCTTAAATATTGTGACTACTAAGCAGGGAATGGAAGCTTTATTTCTTTACTGCTAAACAATAGTTTACGTTATCAAATGCCGACATAATATGCTGTGGATTGGCTTGGTTATACACAGAAAAGTATCGCTCGGTGATCTCTTGCGGCTCCAGGTGTTCATTAATCAAATAGCCGCAATTCAAAAGCAGGGTTTCCATATCAGAATACGAGTAACTGGCCAACATTGCCTCTCCAGCTTGGCCTGCCAGCATAACCTGTTTTTTTGCGCGTTCCCCAGCTTTGGCAGTATAAGTATCCTGGTCAGGGTAGTCGAACACAATGGTGCTTCCGCTGCAAACCAATTTGGAGATGCTTGCAATCAGGTCTATAAAACTCTCCTTTGAGAGATAATATGAGATTCCCAGCAGGCTGCAAAATGATAGCCGTGATCTATCAAATGCTGTGTTTGCAAACAGGGATTCATCAATGGTCGTAACGGCCAAGTCAACCGGCAGGTAGGTTATATTATCTGGCTTCTCTTTGAGAATACGGTTTATCCGACTTTGTTTTTCCTCGCTCATAAGAGGATGATCAAGCTCAAATATTTGGAGCTGGGAAGCCCATTCGGGCTGCCGGTAGGCGAAGCTATCGTATCCTGCGGCAAAGATAAGGTATTGTCTCGCCCCATGATTGACTGCATTTCGTAATGCTTGCTCAGTAAAAGCGGATCTTCCCAGCGGCGACGGGGACAATTGATTGTCAACAATCCACCGCAAGGCATCAGCATCGCTGCCAGTAAATCCAGGATAAAAAAACTGAATGCCCTGTGTCATGCTTTTGGCGATTTGATTGTACTCCTGTTCGGATAATAGCGATCTGGCCACGCTGTCATCGAATATTTTGATATCGTTGTTTTCAGAATGGTACGCCCTTGAAAAGGCACTAACAAGTGCCGTCATGCTTGCCTGCTGCATATTAATATCACCCCTTATACTTAATACACCCAAATAGTGACCACTTCAAGACTTGTAATTTGTGAAATGTACGAATACGATGGGCTATATCGCGTAATTGTGATTGG
>Ga0209613_1003374_pt1 | contig 10691 bp, 13 predicted proteins | sample BioC13SIPDNA_2_FD_185747 | JGI IMG/M metagenome (GOLD analysis project Ga0209613, IMG submission 185747) | Anaerobic biogas reactor microbial communites from Washington, USA - Biogas_R2_A C13 SIP DNA (SPAdes) (version 2) | ecosystem: Engineered > Bioreactor > Anaerobic > Unclassified | place... | reverse complement strand
TATGTTTTCTGCTGGATCAGCATATACTACCAAAGGAGGAATACTAGTGCCGCAAGTTAAAACCAAAGGAGAACACCCGATGTTAAAAAAACGTATCTCGGTATCTCAGAAACGCCAGATAACCATACCGATTGAGTTCTATAACAGCGTTGGCATCGACAAGGAAGTGGAATGCTATGTTCAGAACAACGCCATCGTCATCCGTCCCGTTCGAGAAAGCGGCGGGGAATTTGACGAACAAATCCTGGCTGACTTAATAGCCCAGGGTCTTTCAGGGCAAGAGCTCCTTGACAAATTCAAGGAGACCCGCCGCCAAATCCGTCCCGCTGTGGAACGCTTGCTTGATGAAGCACACCTGGCAGCTAAAGGCGAGGCTCCAAGCCATACTTATGAAGATGTTTTTGGCCCGGAGGCCGAATGATGGCCAAACTGATCATTTTGCCTCCCGCCGCTCGCTACCTTAAAAAGCTAAAAGAGAAACCGCTGAAAGACAAATTCCAAGTTGTCATTGACCAGCTTCTGCTCGATCCCTATTTGGGTGAACCTAAAACTGGTGATCTTAGCGGAGTATATTGCTGTGATATCTTCCACAATAAAACCAACTACGAGTTAGCCTATACCATTGTTGAAGAAGATGACGAAACCGTAGTCGTGATACTTGCGGGTACCCGCGAAAACTTCTATGAAGATTTGAAGCGGTACATGAAGTAATGATGCGAATCCTAACAGCGCACGTATCTCTTTAACCCCACCGGCCGCCTTCTTTTGCAGTTATTCTCGAATGGCAGCTAGTGCATAACGCCATGAGATTATCCGCTGCATGGGTTCCACCCCTTGAAAGCGGTACAACATGGTGCACCTCCTCAGCTGGTGTCAATTTATCTTCCTTCTGACATCTTTCGCAAAGGGGATGCTCATTTATATACCGGTCGCGAATGCGCTTCCAAGTCCTGTTGTAGCGTTTCTTCATGGCGGGGTCGCGCTGATACGTTTCATATTGCTTATCAGTTAGCTTTTGGTGCTCCTTGCAAAACCTGCCGTCTACTAACTTCGGACAGCCGGGGTGAGAACACGGCCGTTTGGGTTTAAAAGGCATTACGCTTCACCTCAATTAGGCATAAAGAAAGCCCCCGCAGATATGACCCTGCGAAGGCTCTTGATACAGCTTTCGATATTACAATTATACACGGTCCTGGATCAAACACTCCCTCAGAATTCCCTCATCTTTATCCGAACAGCATACTGCGCAGGTGGTTTAGCGCGTTGCTCCGCAGCCGCTCGATGTGGCTTTCGCTGTAGCTCAGTTCACTCATCAGGCGGTAGGTTGCGCCGGACTTCTGGTTGTCGCTCATGTAAAACTCGGAAAGGATGTGCTGCTCGGTATTGGTTAGGCTGGACCAGGCAGGCTCAAACCATGCCATGTACTCTATCGCCTGGCTGTAGCGTTCCCGCAGGATGTCCAGCTTGTCAATCTGCGCCGCCAGTTTGTCGGCTCCGGCCTGCGGATTCCTTGCGGACGGCATCCTGGATAGCTTGGGGGTTCTGGGCGCAATCATTTTTTCGTATACACTCTTTATTTCCTCCGGAGTGTTGTTGATGATAAACCGCATATTGTTGTAGTCGCGGATGGCGGCAATCGTCGCCGCGTTCTTATTGATGTATTTCAGCGCAATCATATGACCGCCTCCTTTAAATTTGCTTTGACCGCGTCAATCAAAGCGGTCTGGGTCTTGTCCTTTCTGTTCAAGGCACGCATCACATCTACATCAATGGTGCCTTTGGCGATGATGTGGTGGATAACCACCGTGTCCTTCTGGCCTTGCCGCCAGAGCCGGGCGTTGGTCTGCTGGTAGAGTTCCAAGGACCAGGTCAGCCCAAACCAGACCAGGGTGGAACCACCTGCCTGCAGGTTAAGTCCATGACCGGCGGATGCGGGATGAATTACCGCCAGTGGCATTTCTCCTTCATTCCAGCGCCTGATAGAAGCAGCGCTGTTCAGTTTCTCAGCAGGGAAGCGGTTTAAGATCCGCTCCAAGTCGTGCTTGAACCAGTAAGCCACCAGAACCGGCTTGCCGTTGGCGGCTTCGATAATATCCTCTAACGCATCCAGCTTGCGGTTGTGAATCCTAGCTACTGAGCCATCGTCGGCATAGACCGCACCGTTTGCCATCTGTAGCAGCTTGTTTGACAGGCTGGCGGCATTTAAGGCGTCTATTTCCTTTTCTTCCAGTGAAAGCACCAGATCCCGCTTCATGGTGTCATAGACTTTTTTCTCTTTGTCCGATAACCACACGGGGATCTCGTTTATTACACATTCCGGCAGCTTCAGGTAGTCTGTATTTTTCATGCTGATGGTTATATCCGATATGCGGCGGTAAATCTCATCCTCCGCTCCGGGCAGAGGCTTATATGAAAACACCATTTGCTGATTGCGCTTGTCCGGGACAAAGAAGCTGTTGCGGTAATGGGTGATAAAGCGACCAAGGCGCTGGCCCATATCGAGGATGCCGATTTCCGCCCATAAATCCATAAGGCCGTTACCGGAAGGGGTGCCTGTCAGGCCCACGATGCGTTTTACTTTCGGACGGACACGGCGCAGGGCCTTGAACCGCTTTGAACCGTATGCCTTGAAGGAGGAAAGCTCATCAACCACCACCATGTCGTAGTCGAAGGGGAGACCGCTCTTATTAACCAGCCAGTCCACGTTTTCCCGGTTGATAATGTACACATCGACATTTCGCATCAGTGCAAACCTGCGTTCCTGCTCCGTGCCGACAGCCACCGAGTAGGTCAGGCCTTTCAGGTGATCCCACTTTTCGATTTCAGTGGGCCATGTATCCCGTGCCACTCTGAGCGGGGCAATGACCAGAACCTTGCGAACAAGGAAACTATCCAGTGCAAGATCAAAGATGGCTGTAAGGGTAATGGCGCTTTTGCCAAGACCCATATCCAGAAATATCGCCGAGATGGGATGCTGCAGAATGAAATTGGTCGCATAGGTTTGATAGTCATGAGGACTGTATTTCATCGAGTATCCCTCCAATCTGCTCGGTGCCGTTAATGCAGAATACTAAAAAGCCTAATGCTTCCAGTTGTCTTTTTCTCTTTTCCTGCAAAGGGCGAAGTCGTTTCCCAGGCGCTTTGAGTTCAATGAAGGCAAGCTTACCATGGGGGAGAAGCACTAAGCGGTCAGGCACACCATCAAAACCCGGTGAAATAAGCTTCAGGGCGATGCCACCCATCGATTTGACTGTGTTTTTGAGTTTTAATTCTATGTCTTTTTCTCTCATGAGAATCCTTTCTGCCTTTCCTGGGTTCCAAGGTTCCAGGTTCCAAGAGGTTCCACAAATTCTATATACCCTATACGCGCGTATATGCGGGTACACACGATACCCTTTCTCTATATACAAAAAATATTTATTTATATTGGAACCATGGAACCCTTGGAAAAAGCGCTGATATTTCAAGGTTCCAAGAGGTTCCAAGATTGGATTTTTAGGTTCCAGCAATGGTGCGCACCCAAACATACTGAGAACCATAACCTTTGATTTTCTTTTTCTGGCCGGAATACACCCAGCCGCCGATCTTTTGCATAATCAGTTTGATTTTGTAACTGTCAGCCTGGCGCTCAAATTTGCCCCTGTCGTTGCCGAAGCACTCGCACCAGATTTCCATATTGCTGACATACTCGCGCTTAACCTTGCCTTCCGGCTGCAGTGGGTCGTCCGAGGAAAAGTAATGCTTCCGGCTGTACAAATCCATATCGTACCAGTCTTCCGGCAGGAGCATATCGAGGTACTCGCGCACCACGCCTTCACGCTCATCAGCTTCAAGGGCCGTAGTCTGTTCAGCTTTGGCCTGTTCTGCCGCACTGCCTTCCAGATAGAGCTTTTCCCCCTGCATCCAGTAGTGCTTTGCTTCCGCCCAGATCTGCGGCACCTCGGTTTCGGCCAGATCCCAACCTTTATTGCTGCCGCCCCAGACACGCACGACCCAGAAACGGCGGTTGCCGGTGGTGTCCCGCAGGAATCCTGCGTTTTCCGCATTCGTAGAGCCGACAATAATACATTGGCGCGGATGGCTTTCGACTGTCCGCCCATAGGAGGGGCGGTACTGATCGTCTTGACGGGAGAGGAAGCCCTTGATGTTGTTAACATCCATTTTCGACAGGCCCGCCAGCTCAGGGATTTCCACAATCCAGACACCTTGGATTTTCTCTGCGGCATCTTTGCCTTTGCCCATATCAGTAAAGTTTAAGCTGTCGGAAAACCACTCTCCAGCCAGCCGGGCAAAGAAGGTGGACTTGCCCAGGTCGGTTTTGCCGTTTAAGACCAGCATGGAGTCAAACTTGATGCCTGGCTGATAGATGCGGGCCACCGCTGCCGCTAAGGTTTTGCGGGTGACCATTCTGGTATACTCCGAATCCTCGGCCCCAAAATACTTAACCAGCAAGGCATCCACTCGTTTGACCCCGTCCCATTCAGGCAGATTGTCGAGGTAATCCCGGATCGGATGATAGGCGCGGTCGTCCGCCACCTTGGTGAGCGCAAGCTCAAAGTTGCGGGAAGAAAATGTGCCGTAGGTTTTATCTACATAAGCAACCAGCTGTGCCATATCCGCATCCCGCCATGCTTGATATGGACGTTCCCACGGCAGGGCGTCGTCCCCGTATATTTGATTGGCCAGACGGTTATACCGGATGCCTTGCAGCTTGGGGTCGTTTTTCAGGATGAGCAGCAGATTGCCAAGGGAGTTTTTAAGTATGGTGGAGCGCGGCTCATACTCCAGTTTTTTCTCCCAGTCCGCATCTTCCACTGCAAATTCGGCCGATGCCTGCGCCCGGCGTTCTTCTGCCAACAGCAGCTTTACTCGCTCGTCATTTACCGCAAGCTCCGTCATGGCCCTGAAGGAGGGCAGCTTGTTCACTGGGGTATCTTCTGCGGACTTATCGTCAAGGCTTCGGAATTTATGGAGCCGCACCAGGTCAAAAGCATTCAGCAGTTTTCCGCAAACGGGGTCGGTGGCATGGTGGCTGTAGGCGAAAACACCGTCATAGATAACCAAGCCTGCGCTGCTGTCAGCGGGGATATAGTCGTATCTGCCGTTCATGGTAGATGGCTCATATATATCAGAGAGGAAGGTATCGATTGCATCTTCAACAGTATAGGCACGGTTGAACGCACCGATGATACCCGGCTTGGTAAGCGGATTACCGGCTTCGGCGACACCGTTTCGTGCTACTTCGGATTGGCGGCTGGAGCGCGGCCAGGTGGACTCGTCCTGCCAATCGTCATAGCGGGCAAGGTATATATCCGGGTCAAGATTGCTGCCATCCTTTTTTTGAAACCAGAATTCACCGTTCATCGAGGTGGAAGGCCAATACATGAGCCGGTGAGCTTCATAGGTGGTATCATCGAACAGGTCAATTCCGATGTCCTTAGCTACCATTCTGGCTACCGCGGGGTATTCAGCTTCGCTGACATCGCGGGAAAGCGGGATGGCAAGGCGGATGCGGGGCTTTTCAGGAGTGTGCTTGTGGGTGGAGTAGGCACAGCACTTGAAGCCGCACTGCATAATGACTTTATCCCAAACGCCCGGAGTGCCATAGTCCATATCCAGAACAATCATGGAGCGGCAGAGGACAAATCCCTTTTTGCGGCGGCCTTCCTTTAAATGGCCGGCCACAAAGCCGCCGACATCCTTGATAGCATCCTGCTGACCTTTTTTCAGTTTGCGGTATTCCTCCACGGTTTCCGTGGTGCGGAGGGTGGAACTAACCCGTGTGCAAAAATCGTCCCAGGATATATCGCTGTTCTTCCATTTTTTATCCATGCGGCTGTTGCCGTAAGAAATCTTCATCCTGAAACCTCCTTGCAGTCATCAGAAAAATATCTGATTGTATATTTCTTTCGCTTGGCTCTCTCAATTTCAGCATCCATTCCAGGGGAGATATAGCTGCCAAACACCCATACTTCGGCACATTTTGACATAAGTACATTGCCAAAGAGTAAACCCAGGCTGCGTTCTGCCGGGTTACTGTCATCTAAAAACTGTGGATAAAGCAGGTGCGGTGTGATAGGGATATATCCCATATCAACCGCAAACCGGCTGTACCGCCTGGCCGACTTAATGTTGTTTTCGATATCCCCGGAGTAGGGGGAGCAGATATACACAAGGGGCCGGAATGCTTTAGCGGCTTTTTCCTCTTGCTCTACAGCTGTCAAGGCTTCATAGGCGGTGGGGTCGTAGTAGCCTTCTGCGTTGTATTTGTCGGTGTTCATAATGTCACCTCACACTTCTTGGGAAGGAACAGAGTCTCCAACACCTCATAGGCATAACTGTTGGTAAACTCAAAACGGTCATCATTCGTATGGCACTTTTGAATTTCATAACCGTGCTGGCGTGAGTAAGCTGATGCCGCCCGACCGTTGTGCTGGCAAGTCTTCATGTTCCATCCCATATTGAAGTGCTGGTTGAATTTCATAATTGTCCAAAATTTCTCGGATTCATTGAGCCTTATGGCTAATTCCTCATTTTGGGCAGCGAGTTTGGCATTCTTCGCCTGTTCCTCTTTTAGCTGTGTTAAAAGCCGAATGCCGAAGTCAGGATCGGCAAGTATTTTATCAATGGTCGCCTCCGTCATATATGCACCATGCTTGCGGATAGAGGGAAGAACCTCGTCAAACACCCAGTGTTCAAAACGGATGGCACCGGGAAGATTAGAACGGATAATGAGACGGTAAAGGTCGCCCTCGGGGATGAAAGTTTTTTCAATTGTTTTATTTGGATTTTGTGGATGGGGTACTCCCTGTTTTAGGGAGTACCTGCAATGCATCGCTATCGCATTGTGTGGTTTGGCATAGCCAAGAATGGCGGCGCATTCCGTTGCTGGGAAATAGGCCTTGTCATTAATCATCAGCACACTTAATGTGCCGAATTCGCTGTTATTGAAAACCTGGATTTGGTTATTCATGGCGAGCCTCCAATCTTGACTTGCTGCAGGCCGGGCAATATACCGAAGTACTATAGAGATCACCCTCACCGTCGTTGAATAGCTCCGCCAGGTCAACCCTGACATCACTCCCACAGCCGGGGCAGGTACAGAACACATTATCATCGTGGATTTCCACGGTGATCTCCGCTGTATCGCTGATTTTTTCTCTTACATAAAACATGTTTTTCAACCTCCCATCTTGAAGGCATCATTGCCCTCTATAACCCACAGGACAGGAGAGAAGTAATTGAGTACCACTTATCAGTCTTTTTTATAAAAATATGTTTCATATCCGTCCGCCCGCAGTAAAAGGCCTTTTGCCCAAGGCGGGGTCTCGCTCATGACGGCGCATATATCATCAACCGATGCATCTTGCGGAGCTTCAATGACAACCTCGTCGTGGACATGCATTACTATGTTGTAACCAAGGGCATCCAAGCTGCGCATGGCATGGCAGAGGATGTCCCGGCTTGTAGCCTGAACTATGTTCTCAACGAGTTTTGGCCCATAACTTTCAATGCGCTCCCATTTCTTTGTGCCGCCGACGCCTTCGTAGGTTATGCAGTCTGAACCAAACCGGTTTTCACCGATACGCGGCTTCACATAGGCAAGACGCCTGCCGGAAGGGAGGGTTATAAAGAGCATGCCGCTCTGATAGGAAAAGCGGATGCCGTGTGTTTCCGTGGTGGTGCGCTCTTTGACCGCCTTCATGGCAGCCCGGTCAACGTCCCACCAGAACCGTACGATATTGGGATTAGCCTTTCGCCAGGCGGTCACCAGCGGTTGGAGTTCATCCTCAGTAAGCCCCATATCAAGAGCGCCCATAGCGGTTAAAGCACCAACCGATCCGCCGTAGCCAAGCGCGAGTTCGGCTATTTTCCCTTTCTGGCGCAGTGGGCTGCCTTTGGTGACCTCTTCAATGGGAACATGGAACATCTGCGCCGCCGATGCTTCATAAATTTTGCCGTGAGTGGCAAATACCTCATTCCGCCAAGTTTCACCCGCCAGCCAGGCGATGACCCTCGCTTCGATCGCTGCGAAGTCCGCCACTATGAATCTACATCTGTTTTTAGGTACAAAGGCGGTACGGATAAGTTCCGACAGCACCTCCGGCACGGAGTCATAGAGCATTTCTAAAGCTGCGAAGTTGCCGGAACGCACAAGGTTTCGTGCCTGCTTAAGGTCGGGTATGTGGTTCTGGGGCAGGTTTTGTAATTGTATTAATCTGCCGGCCCATCTGCCGGTTCGGTTAGCGCCATAAAATTGAAACATTCCACGAGCACGTCCATCGGTACAGACAGCGTTCTCCATCGCCTGATATTTCTTTACCGAGGATTTCGCCAGTTGCTGGCGGAGCGACAACACTTTGCCGAGTGATTCCGGCACTGCTTTCAGCAGTTCCGCCACCGCCTTCTTGCCAAGCGAATCGGTTTCAAGGCCCTGTTCAGCAAGCCACTGCTTCATCTGAACCACAGAATTTGGATTGTCGAGTTCGGTCAGTTCCCGCATCAGGCGGGTCATTTCGGAGCGCGTGTGTTTATCCATGTCAATGGCCTGGTGCACGAGTTCCATATCCAATGCCACGCCACGGTCGTTTATCTCCTGGTCAAGGTGGTATTCATCCCAAACATCCTTCGGTACGGGAAACTTTGCCAGCTTCGCTTGAATGGCCATTTCAGCTTCCACATCACGTCGGTTATATGCCTTGAATGCCGCCCACTTATCCGGGGCATCGGTTGGCAGATTACGAGTGCGGCCACCGTTTACTGTAGTAGGTTTACATGGTTGGCAAAAGTAGCGGATAAGGTCTTTACCTTCCGTCAGCTTCTGCTTTTCCAATCCCAGAACGGCACCGGCTCCTTCCAAGGAGAGGGGCAGCCCCATGTATGCTGACCAGACCATGGTGCATCGCCATGACCTTGGATCGAGATATTGACCCGTGGGTATACCCAGCCATTTTGACAAACAGATGCGTTCAAACTGGGCGTTAAAGGCCCACTTCGTAACAGTTGGGTCAATAAGGGCTGAGTGTATTTCTTCCGGCAGCTTTTCACCACCGGCAAGGTCAACCACTTGAACACTGCCACCGTCAACGGAATAGCCAAAGAGCAGAATTTCAAAGTCCGTTGACTCCGTATAGCGATAGACCCCGCTTTTGGCGAGGTCCACACTGCTGTACGTTTCTATGTCGATACTGAGCACCCTCACGACAGGAAGTCCTCGTCGATGTCGGTGGCAAAATCATCCTCCGCTCTGGATTTTCCGCCGAGGGGTTCGCCGTCGCGGATTTTTTGCAGATTGTTCAGCCCGCAGGCGATTCCCCGGTTTCCGTTGCTGTTGAAGGCATAGAAGTTGATACTTGCTCTGCCGTAAACGCCGCTATAAACCTCGGAACGCTCAAGAATGGGCTGGAGGTTGGCGTCAACGATGCCAGGCGCGGTCGCAGAGTTGGCGTTAATAAAGTAGGCATTGGCATAGGCGGGATCATCCGGGCGTTCGGTATCTCCGTCACGCAAGGGTGTCTTTATAGCGGAAAGGGGAGGTACAGTTTTACCGTTGCCTTTCAGCTTGGCTTCACCCTCACGGTAAGCTGCTTCAATTGCAGCTTTAATTTTTGCTATGGTGCGAGTGTCGGACTTGGGGATGATGAGCGATACTGAGAACTTCGGGGTGCCACCGTTAATGGACTTAGCCTCCCAGACGTTGGCATAAGACCAGCGGGTGTCGGGACCGGTAATGACTTTCATAGGGTTATTGTTGACTTTATTTGCATTATTGGACATGTGATTTTCCTCCTAAAGTTGATTTAGTTTGGAATATTCGCCGTAAAATTTGATTGCCGCTTGATTGTAGGCGAGAGCGGCTTCTTGCTCAGATTCAAAAACACCTAAGTGGAACTCTCGACCGCCTAGAGTAATTCGATTTCGCCATTTGTTGCGGTCTGTCATCCATGTAACACCCTTGTACTTGGATGAATTACCTCCAGAAATAATTAATTGCCGTTTTTGACTGTTGAAAATGTTCTGCTGATTGGTTACAAATCTTAGGTTGGACTTACGATTATCCAGCCTATTGCCATTGATATGGTCAACCAGAAAGCCCGGCCTTGGATTGCCTATGATCATATGGTGTAATCTTACTATGCGGACTTTCCCATTTTCGCGATAACCTCTAGCTGCATATCCATCGCCGTAATAGCACCAACGGAATATGCAAACTCTTTCAAAGTCATCGTCATCTACAATTGTGAAATGCCCTTTAGTTATTGGAAGTTTCCTCATACAGTAACCTCTGAGAAATCATCATCAGCAGTTTGAATTCTAGGACGCTTGTCTGTATTAGGAACAAGTGTTGGTTTGCCTGGCGGTTTTTCAATATAACTTCCTAGTACTTCTTCAAAACGTTTTTTACCTAGAAGAGAGGTCATGGCGGTGATACCCAGGACTTTGCGTTCGTAGGGGTCAAATCCAGCCGCGCTGACTGCATCAGCCACTGCAGCCTCATCAGTGTATCTGCGGTTGGAGCGGCCTTCGACCAGCTTCCACCCGTTCCATTGCTTACCACCTAGGGCAGAGCGCAGAGCATAGTCCTTGATGTCGTTGGCCCATGAAATTAGGCTGTCGATTTTTCCAAGGATATCTTCAACCTCATCGTCCTCCAGCAGAGGGGGAAGCTTGAAGTCATATCGTGCGAGTTC
>Ga0209613_1003367_pt1 | contig 10717 bp, 10 predicted proteins | sample BioC13SIPDNA_2_FD_185747 | JGI IMG/M metagenome (GOLD analysis project Ga0209613, IMG submission 185747) | Anaerobic biogas reactor microbial communites from Washington, USA - Biogas_R2_A C13 SIP DNA (SPAdes) (version 2) | ecosystem: Engineered > Bioreactor > Anaerobic > Unclassified | place... | reverse complement strand
GACCGGGCTGTGGCGGGAGCTGCATCGTGGAGACTTTGCCCATGAGTACTACTCCTCATAAATGAAATATTTCTTGCATCCTCCTGCATATGCATTTCCTCGGAGGCGGCATCCATGACAACAGGTCTCGGCCCACGCTCGATCAGCCCTAACAGAGGCGCCGTAAAACTCTCTAGTTTAGCCTTAGATTGAAGGCAACGAACCCCGGGAACAGGGTCAGGATGGGCGGATAATGGTTCATCACGCCCGGCGGCGCGGCAGACTAGATGAAGAGCGCGATCATTTTCCCCTGCATAATGTGCATTAGTAGTGATGACTGTGGGGAGATCGCACGCTATGGCCAGATGAGCGAGGCGTTCGCAATAGGTGAGGCAGGATAGTCGCCAAGGCCGGCCGTCGCGATGAAAACCGATGTCGTAGTCGGCCGGATTGAGTCTTTGAGGAGTACCGCGGGGGAGGTCGGGGCGGGTCTGACAAGGGACCGGTGAGGGAACGGACATCGTATTTTGGGGAAACAGGGGAGGTAAACGATGCTCCCATGTTGCAATAGACGTTGCGGAAAAATGTGAATGCAATACAGAAGGGGAGGCAGTGAGCGGGGGGGGTTGACCGGCGGTCTCGTGGCGAAGCCGGTTGCCTTCCGTGGGGATCTTGCGGGAGATAGTCACACCGTGTTGCCCCGGGTGGGCTTCTTGGTGAGGCTCGTAGCCGAAATACTGAAGTTCGAGGTAGAGATGGTCCGGCCCGAAGATGTCGCGGAGTTGGAGGAGGGCATTGCGGGCGTCGTGGTCGCGGCCGGCGTCCACCAAGGAACCGATTTCGCCGTGGCGACAGGCGGTGAGACAAATGAGGCCCTGAGAGTGAGTACGCAGGGAGTCGAGGGTGACAACAGGGGGCCGGGTCCGGGTGGGGTCGGCGAGGTGCGCAGCCGAGAGGAGACGGCAGAGATTGGCATAGCCTTCCCGGTCCTCGGCGAGAAGCACCAAATGGTGAGGGTTGCGGGGTGTAAGGTCATCCCGACCGGGAGGGGGCGCCTTCCTCTCGCCCACAAGCAGAGATTCCGTCCCGACCTCGGCTCCGAAGATAGGCTTGATGCCGTACTTGGCGCAGGCTTTGGCAAAGCGGACCGCCCCGTAAAGGCCGTCGTGGTCGGTGAGAGCCAGGGCCGGCTGTTCCAGCTCAGCCGCCCGGGCGGCCAACTCCTCGATCCGGCTACCGCCATCTAAAAAGGAGAAGTTCGAGTGTACGTGCAGGTGCACGAAGGGATAGGGATCGGTGCCTGTCATTGCAATGGAAATTTCATATTATAGAATACGCAACATAGGTTGGGTAAGACCTTATATGGGTTTATGAACATATGTTCGCTAAGGAGCGGAGTATAACGAACAAATGTTCGTGGTGCAAGATGAGAAAAGGGCCGCGAAAGGGCCCCGATCAACGCCGGTCAAGAGACCGGAGCGCGCCCGTCCCTATGGACGGGCGCGCTCCGCTGTCGCAGTCTCGTTGTCGTCGCAGTCTACTTGCTTACTTGCCACTCCGCGGATACGCCTATGCCGCTCTCGCTGATATCCAGGATGCCGGTCATAGCCAAGTTCTGACCCTGCCTGCTCACCACACCCGACATGGTCATCGGCGTTCCATCGGTGGCCTCGAAGGTGACCGTGTCGCCCTGAACAGTGAAGTCGAGCATCAGCGGTTCGCTGCTCACTTCATCGCTGGGGCCGAGGGCCGAGGCATCGATGAGCATCACCGCCGAGCCACTGGTGCCGCTCGAATCGACGGTCATCTCCAGAGTCACGGGCAGGGGCTGGTTCACCAGGCCCTCGAGCATGGCCAAATCGCAGCCTTCGGCTTCGGCCATGCCCGACATCTCCTGAGGGATGTTGAACTCAGTGAAAGTAAGGGTGCCGGTCCACGTGCCCTGGAGCTCGGTTCCGGATACCGGTGCGCCTGCTGCGGTCGTGCTGGTAGATGAACTGGTGGTGGTTGGAAGGGCCGCGTCCTGGCCGCCGCTGGTGCCGGCCGGGCGGGTGAAAGACTCGCCGGTGTGGATGTCGACGACCACGAAGATATCGATGATCACGGTCGTTTCCTCTATGACTATGACCGTGGCGGGGTCGAAGCCGGGCCAGCGCGGGCCCGTGTAAGAGGGAGTCCCGCGGACGGGTTTGGGAGGTATGAGTGGGTTGCCACACTCGCACCGCACTCGGGGCACTCCGTAACGATCGACGAGGACCAGTTGACCCGCCTGCAGCACGGATTGCCGTGGGGTGGGCTTACCGTCACGGAACCCGTGGTTGGTGACGCGGATGTCGCGGGTGAGTCGCATGGGAGTGAGGTCGGCGAAGTAGGCAGGGAGTTGGTCCGGCGCTACCTGGGTGCCTCCGCTCCAGCGCAGAGTGGGGTCGGCGTTGAGAGCTGCGCAGAAAGCCGCCGCTTTGTCGGGGTTGGCGGACAGGAAGGCGAGTTGCCCCTCCCTGTCTGCTATCTGCTTGCTCTTGGACCCGCCGTACAGCGCGGGAGTGTCCCCCTTCAGAGAGACGAGGGTTACGGATTGGGCCCCGCCGGGGGCAGTACCCGCCGGCAGCGTCGTGGAGGTCGCAAGAGTGGTGGTGGGGATGGAGAGAGTGGTGGTCGGACCGGCAGGCACGAATTGCTCTCCGGCGAAGGAGTCAGGACCGGCTATACCCGACGGCTCCAGGAAGATCTCGCCCTCTGCCTGTACGTAGCCGGTGTCGGTGGAGGGGACGGTGTCATCAGAGGAACTCACCGCGGCTTCTGTCGAGACGGTCGTCTCGTCGCCATCACGCCATAGACCGAAGTAGAGGCCCAGGAAGATCCCCGCTAAGACCACGACAGCGAGGGGAATAGCCCAGACCAGAGGGGAGATGCGCCGCCGGGGCGCGGGAGGCCCTCCGTATACTTGGGCGGCTGTGTGCTCGGGACGGGGCGCGTACTGGGGGGTGGGAGGGACGGTGGGGAAGAGGCCCTGTACCTGGGACGCCGGTAGCCAGTTGCCTAGTCTTTCGTGCCAGACCACGTCGTTCTGACTGAATACCCCGCCCCGGGCGTAGGAGACGAGCTGTTCCCAGGTGAAGGGGCCGAGAGGCTGTTGGGCTCCTGTGCTCGTCTTCTGATAGTACCAGCCGGTACTCATCGGCTCAGTGCTCATCGTGCACCTCCAGGTAGGCCCCCGAGATCGTCCCCAACGTGTCTGAAGCAAGGTACACAAGAGCGAGGGGTCAGGTCAACAGGCGGGCGGGTCGGTGCTTGTCTCCTGGTCGGCATGCTCCCTTCCTGAGGTCGTATACACTACGAGTGGGTAGTCGGTACTCGAAGGGACACGGTGGTCCAAGACGACGGCAGCGGAGACACGAAGGCCCAATGAGCGGTCGCACCGTTCGAGCCCGGGTGGGTGGCCCGCCTACCTTGCCCTGCATGCGTCGGGAGAGCTGGCCGTCCGAGCCAGGCAGGCACGAGCGCGCCTGCGTCGTTGCGTTCTGTGTCCTCGAGAATGCCGGGTCGACCGACTGGCCGGAGAGTTGGGTGAGTGCCGCACCGCCGCGTGTGCCCGCGTGTCCGGCTTCGGTCCCCACTTCGGGGAGGAGGGTCCCCTGGTAGGCCGGGGAGGCTCGGGCACCATCTTCTTCACCGGCTGCAATCTAGCCTGCATCTACTGTCAGAATCACGATATCAGCCGGCCCGCCGGCGATCCTCCCGCGGGCGTCGCAGCAGTGTCGCCTGGACGAACCCTTCGTTGGGAAGTGCCACCCGAACATCTGGCCGGGATGATGCTGGAGCTCCAGGTCTCGGGCTGTGAGAACATCAACCTGGTTTCGCCCAGCCACGTGGTCCCGCAGATTCTGGCCGCGTTGGTACTAGCCGTCGAGGCGGGTCTCCGTCTTCCCCTCGTTTACAACACCGGAGGATACGACTCCGTCGCGACTCTGAGTCTGCTCGACGGGGTGGTCGACATCTACATGCCCGATATGAAGTATGCGGACCGGCTGGTGGGGGAGCGCCTGTCTAGAGTGCCCGACTACCCGGCCCGCAACCGTGAAGCCGTGCTGGAGATGCACCGGCAGGTGGGCGATCTGGTACTTGAGGAGGGTGCCCCGGCTCCTGGGGAGACCGAACCGGCCGCGGCGGGCATCGCCCGCCGCGGCCTCCTGGTGCGGCATCTGGTGCTGCCGGGCGACCTCGCCGGAACAGCCGAGGTCGCCCACTTCCTGGCCGCTGAGATCTCGACCGAGACCTACATCAACGTGATGGACCAGTATCATCCTGCCCACGAGGCCGCGCGGTATCCGGACATAGCTCGTCGACCTACTCCGGTCGAATACCGGGTGGCCGTCCAGGAGATGCTCACCGCCGGTCTGCGGCGGCTGGACGGCTGAGGGTAGGCACCGTCCGTCCGCTTCTCTGCGTCGGCACCGCCCGCCTACTCCTGCGAGTCCTAATCCTCTCGCTTGTACTCGTTGTAGGCTTCCATAAAGGTCGGGAACCCACACGTGGGTATGACGAGGAGCAGGGCGTGGATTATCTCCTCCTCAGTGGCCCCCGCCTCCTTGGCCCGCTTGGCATGGGTGGCTACGCCGGTCTGGTGGCGCCCGGCTGCTGAGATGCCCAGCTTGATCAACCACCGCGTCTTCTCGTCCAGCGGTCCGCCGTACTCGTGGATGAAGGTGCCCAATTCCTCGTTCCGTTCGAGGATCTGGGGAAACCTGGCTTTGAATTGTGCATACGGCTTGGGGATATCCTGCATGACTGCTCCTCTCGTCGGTTCACGTCTTCCCTGTGCCGCTGTTCTGAAGCCGGCGTGTTGGAGTACTACCCAGGGTGGCGAACATCCACTCGCCGCCGTCGTTCCGGGCTGGATGATAAGGTGGGAGCATGTCAGAAGGTTGAGTAAGAGCATGGTTGCGGGGGCCTGAAGGAGAGTGGACCATGGTAGGGCGGATCACACACAGACACGTGGTCTTTGAGGTGCTCGGCCTACTGCTGGCCGTGGTGATGACGCTGTTCCTTGTAGGATGTGAAGAAGCAGCCGTAGTCACGCAGGAACTCGTGATCGATGAACCTCTGGGCAGCGCGGCCGTCACCGATGTGGAGATCGACATGGGAGCGGGGAGGCTGCGGGTCGAGCCGGGTGCCGTGGGCCTGCTCTCGGGCACCATCTGCTACAACAGGGAGTCGTGGGAACCCACGATCTCGCGGGGCGACAGCCGCCTCACCATCAAGCAGGGCACCCCTAAGGATTTCTCCGGCCTCACGGGTCAGACGGTGAACGAGTGGGACGTGGCTCTAGGCCGGGCACCGATGCGCTTGAAAGTGGTGGCCGGGGTCTACGAAGGCACGTATGAGTTGGGTGGTCTTACCTTGCAGAAGTTGACCATTAAGGACGGGGCCTCGAGGACGCAGGTATCCTTCGGTGCTGTCAATCCAGGCCAGATGCAGAGCCTGGAATACGAGACGGGAGCTTCGTCGGTGACCATGGTAGGCCTGGCCAACGCCAACTTCAGAAGCATGAAGTTCAAGGGTGGGGTGGGAGATTATGCCTTCGACTTCTCCGGAGAACTGCGGACCGACGGGACGGTCAAGATAGAGACGGGAGCGGGGAGTGTCAAAGTCGTCGTGCCGGCTGCCGCGGCCGCGAAGGTGACTGTCAGCGGCTCTCTCAACAACATCTCCACCGAGGGGGTGTGGACCAGCGTGGGCAAGACCTACAGCACGACGGCGGTAGGCTCGGTGGGCCAGGGCAGGCTACTGACCATCGACGTCAAGGCCGACGTCGGTTCTGTCCGCCTGATCGCCGAATGAAGGGTGTGCGTTGAATAAATGCGGTGTTTGGCTCCAAGCGGTGGAGCTCAGAGGAGACGAGTTCGCCGATACGAGTGCGTACCCGTTTGCGATATCCACTCTACAGCATCGTCAGAAGCTGACGTTTGAGCAGGAAGTGAGCTTCTTCGTGGGCGAGAACGGTTCGGGTAAGTCGACGCTCATCGCGGCCCTGGCGCGGCGCTGTGGGCTCCATCTCTGGGCAGAGGGCAAGCGCAGGCGTACGACGCCTCACCTTCACGGCAGCTTGGCAGACTACGTAGATGTGACTCTGCCCCGTGGCCCGGTACGGGGTGGGGTATTCAGCGCCGAGCATTTTCACCAGTGGGCCGAGTTTCTTGACGACGTCAGTACTATCGATCCCGGGCAGGCCAAGTATCACGGGGGAACCGACCTGACCCTACGATCACGCGGTGAGGGGTTGCTCGCATACTTCCGGGGGCGCTATGAGGTCCCGGGTCTCTACTTTCTGGACGAGCCGGAAGCGGCGCTGTCACCGGCCAGTCAAATCGAAATGCTGCGTCTTCTGGCGCAGTACCGACGGCGGGGCCACGCGCAATTCATCCTGGCCACCCACTCGCCCATCCTGATGGCGCTGCCGGGGGCACAGGTGTTCAGCTTCGACGCTTCGGGCATCACGGAGACCCGCTACGAGCAGACGACTCACTACCGGCTCTATCGGGACTTCATGGCCGAGCCGGGTCGATTCCTGGAAGGTACTTGACGGGCAAAGACAGTCCCCCCATCCAGGCGAATCCGGTTTGTCACACAACGGGTGACCGGCTTGCGGCCTGTTGCGGGGGGAACGTCCACCGCCCCGCGCATCTCATCGCTTCTACTCGACGACTATCGTCACCTCGTAGGTGTCCAGCGGCCCCACCGACTCCCAAGGCCGGGTGTAGACGAGCTTGAGTGTAGCCTCACCCTCAGCCGCAGCTCTGAAGGTGAAAGTATAGGTTCCGCCCGTTCCGACCATATCGGTGTCTGCGGAATCCTGGACGTAAACGGGTTCGCCTTGTTGCTCGAGGAGGACGGCATCCTCATCGCTGAGCGCTGCCATCCATGCATAGCCGGTAGTGAGGTTGCCCGCTACCCGCACCTCGACTGTCTCCCCCGCCTTCACGGTGAACGTCTTGCCGTTGTCGGCATCTACCAACCAGAGCGGCCCGGTCGCCGCTCGAGCTCCGTCTCCGCCTGCCGCCAACGTGATCGACACCGCTGCCACTACGGCCACAAGAACCAAGACCCCGATCCCAGTCATGTACCACTTCTGCCTGCTCATGGTCTCTTGCCCCCTGTCTTGCAGCGCTCCTGCTGGGCGCTTCCCGCTTGAGGTCTACTCGACCTGTCAGCGCTCAGACGTTCGGGCCGGGGTCGGGGTTTCGGGCCTCGCGGGATCGTGTCGGCCGTCGGCCGGCAGGTCGCAGGAGGGCTTCAGGATTGGCCACCGGTCTTGGCCCCGGCCTCCGGAGTCTCCACATCTGCTCTACGTCCCCGTCGAAGAGCCCGGAGGCGCAGAAGGGCGATCACAGCGAGTAGGACGACGATGCCGATGCCGGTGGTGATCACTACCGTTGCCGACATTCCCTGGACCACCAGAGCCACCAGATTGGTCAGCAGAGTCACACCCCACAGGATCAGAGTCGTTCGGGTCTGGGAGAGGCCTCGGGCAAGAAGACGATGATGAACGTGGTCCCTGCCCGGGCTCGAAAGAGGGTTCTTGCGCTGGAAGAGCCTGTGGAGGACCACCTGCACGGTATCGAGTACGGGTACCAAGAAGAACAGCAGGAGCAAAAGTACCGTAGGCACGAGCCCGAAAAGGGTGGTTATCTTGAGATTGCCCAGAATGCTGGAGGCGGCCAGCACGAAACCGAAGAAGTACGCCCCGCTGTCTCCCATGATGATCCGGGATGGGGGAAAGTTGTGTCTGAGGAAGCCCAACGCCGCCCCGCCCAAAGCCGCCAGCAACAGGGTGGCTGCGGCCTTGGCTTGATCCTGCGCCGAGACGGCCAAGAGACTCATGGCCGTGATGAAACTGACTCCGCCCGCCAGTCCGTCAACACCGTCCAGGAGATTGATGGCGTTGGTGATGGCGACGATCCATAGAACGGTGAGGATCACAGAGATCGCAGTGGCGAAAGAGCCTCCGAAGCTGATCTCCATGCGGATACCGACTCCAACGAGCAGTAGAGCCGAGAGCAGCTGCACCAGCAGCCGGAAGACGGGAGGCAATCCGAACTGGTCGTCGATGAAGCCGGCCATGATTAAGAAGGAACCGCCCAGCAGGATGGCGAGTACCTGCACCTGGACATCCTGGATCTCGATCCGGCGGAGCAAAGTTGCGATCACCAGGGCAAGGACCACCGACGCGAAAATGGCGAGACCGCCCGCGTTAGGCAGAGGCTCCTCGTTGAGGCGGCGGGCGTTGGGCTTGTCGGCCCATCCGACCCTCATCGAAAACAGGCGTACCCGGGGGATGAACCACCAGGCGGCCAATGCTGCGATGACGAAGGTCAGGATGACCGCTACCCAGCCCCAGCGGCCGGGGGCGGCAATACCGAGGGCGTTCAGAAAATCCATTATCCAGTCGAGCATTGCAGGAGCATCGTATCACCGCCGGGCGGATGAGCACCGCGTCGTGCGCCCATTTGACTGGTGCGGTAAAGTTCGATGAGGAGCGAGAAGGCCCGCCGGGCCCTGTCAGGATGGGAACAGCGATAGCATGAAGAGTAGTGAAGCGATCAAGATCGGTGCGCAGTCTCTCTGGAACCGGACCATCGGCCGTCCGATCTGCGTCTCGTTCGAGGTGACGCACTCCTGCGTGGCTCACTGCCGCCACTGCGATAAGGGGGGCATCAAGCCCGACCCGGTTCTTATGAGCTTGGACGACTACCGGCGCTTCTCAGAAGAACTCAAGCCGGGTCTTTGCCAGTTATCCGGCGGCGAGCCTCTCCTACGCGAAGACCTGGAAGACATCACTCGTGCCATCAAGCGGCGCAGCGGATTGCCTATGGTCGTATGCGTCAGCAACTCGTGGCTTATGACCGAGGAACGCTACCTTTCTCTTAACGGGGCGGGAGTTTCTCTCTTCTCCTTCTCCCTGGACTTCCCCGACGATCGTCACGACGACTTCCGTGGTATTCCGGGGCTGTTTGCGAAGATGAGCGAGCTGATCCCGTATCTGGTCAAGAAGTACGACCGCAAGGACATCGTGCTCAACTCCGCCCTGACTCACGATAACTTCACAGAGATACCGGGATTGGTGAGCAAGGCCGAGGAGTGGGGGACCCAGATATCCTTCAGCGCCTACAGCCGCCTGCGTACGGGGGACGAGAGCCTGTGCATCAGTGCCCCGGATGATCTGGCCCTCCTGCGGCGCCATCTTGACTGGGCCAAGCAGCACAAGCGCAGCTCGAAGAGCATCCTCAATTCCGACTACATTCTCGACCAGACCTACCGTTTCTTCGCAGAGGGCGGGATGAATGGATGCAAGGCCGGTCTGCGTTTTCTGGTGGTCCGGCCCGACGGTCTTATCAACGGCTGTTCGATGTTTCCCGAACTCCAGTACAAGTCGCACAGGGAGACCGTCAAAGGGTTCAAAGCCACGCGCGACAGTTGCGACCAATGCTACGTCTCCATTCGGGCGGGCACTGAGCGGTCGCTGTTCAGGCTGTTCCAAGACAACGTGGGTCTGGCCGTCAGCACGCCGAGCTACTCGCACACGGAGGAGTGAGCACGGAAGCGTGAGTCTCGCCACGCAACAGACGTGGCGACAGGCGTGAGATGTCGTTGCCGGGGCTTGGCCGGCGTTTGCCTAGTGCTTGCGGTGCACCAGTTTCAGAGCCGACCAATCGCGGTCCAGAGCCGCGACCTTCACATCCACCATCCCCTGGGTAAGAGCGATGCGGCGGATGATGTTCTCGTTGAGGTCGCTGAGCGTCTCTCCTCTCCGGCGGCCGGGCACCTGTCGCATCCAAGAGACCCATAGGCTGCCGCTGAGAGCCAGTTTCTCGCGCAACACCGGGAATGCACCGGTCAGTTCTCCCTTCTCCCGAGCGAACATATGGATGTAATCGTACGGGCCGGCAAGTCGCGACAACTCTTCGGTCGCAGAGAGGACGGTGACGCCCTCGGGCAGTGGCGAGAGAGGATTGTCGTTGTTGTCGGGAGGAGTGATCACCACTCCGGTGATCCCTTCACGCAGTCCCAGCTTCTTGTGCAAAGGATTGATGCCGGCAGATTCGGGATCGGCTGGTGCTGCCGCCGCGGGCGCTGCGGTGGCGGCCTCCGAGCCCGCCGGCAGGGGCTGAGTCTCGGCCATCTCCTTGGCCGTCATCTCCTTGGCCGGGGTCTTCTTGGCCGTCGCCCCCTTCGCGGGAGTCTTCTTTGCGGCGGCCTTCTTTGCTGGGGCCTTCTTGGCGGACGTCGCGGTGCCCCCGGCCTTCTCAGAGGCGGTCTTCTTGGGCGTACCTTTCTTCAGATCGGCGGTCTGCTCCCCGCGGGCCGAAGTCTTGCCGGTAGCGAGTTTCTCCTCAGGGGACTTCTTCACCGCTCTATTCTTGGGCTTGGCGTCTTGCGCTTCGGGCATCTCGTCTCCGCCGATCGTCGAAACCATAGATTCATTCCCGGCCACGTTTTCGGCCATGTTAGCACCGTAGGAGCCTGTGGACTATGTGGGCACTCTGGACTATCTGAGCGCCCTGCTCTACGCTTGCAGCGCCCGAAAGAAGAAAGTGAGGCGGTGCACCGGGGTTCCGGACAACTGGGGAGGAGTAGATGTACTGTTCTAATTGCGGCCGGTTCGTCGAGGAGGGCAAAGCCTTCTGCAAGAACTGCGGAGCTCCAGTGCCGAAACCTCCGGATGCTCCTGCTGAACAGG
>Ga0209613_1003344_pt1 | contig 10773 bp, 5 predicted proteins | sample BioC13SIPDNA_2_FD_185747 | JGI IMG/M metagenome (GOLD analysis project Ga0209613, IMG submission 185747) | Anaerobic biogas reactor microbial communites from Washington, USA - Biogas_R2_A C13 SIP DNA (SPAdes) (version 2) | ecosystem: Engineered > Bioreactor > Anaerobic > Unclassified | place... | reverse complement strand
AGAGGCCCACCGCCAGCCGGTCTCTGCCACTAGAGTCAGGTGCGGGCGCCGCCGGCGTGTCGAACACGAAGGGATGGGGCGTGTGGGGGTACCGCCGCAGCACGCGGTCGGCGTCCGTGACGGCGCTGTCGAACAAGTAGCCATAGGCGCACTCGCGGGCCTGGAGACACTGCGGGCAGACTGGGTCGGTGAACGGGCAACAGCCGTCCTTGAGGGCCTTACCGAAGCCGCCGCGAAGGGGCGGCCCCACCAGATTCGGCAGGCGCCCCGGTCCCGTCGCGTGCAGCAGGAGCCTGTACTGGTTGACCTTCAGCCGCGTCCCACTCACCCCCGGCGGCGCGATGACTATTATACTTCCCCCTCGACGCCCGCATACCTCTCCTATGCCACACATTCCGGAACCAGGCCCCGTCCTCGTGTGCGCGACGCCCCCCGGGGCTTGACGGGATGCGCACAGAGGGCGGTGATGTGGCCGATCTGGGCGAAGAATGGAGTGGGCGGGATGAACCCCCAAGAGCGTTCCATATCGATAGTGTGGCGTGTGCTCGGCCGGGCTCTGCGTCTCGCGTGGCGCGGCGTGGTCATGCTCTTCTGCGGGGCCTGGGCTTGCCTCGGCACGGTGCTCGATCTCTCTCGGAACTCCCGCCGAAGACGCACAAGGACACCCTCGACGCGACCCCGGCGGGCGGGAGGAACCGGTTCGTCGTCATGCTCACCGATGGGCTGATGGACACCGGCTCGCCCACCGAGGACGGCGCGAAGACAGAGGAGCTGCGGCGCACGGCGGCGTCGCTGAAGAGCAAGGGGTGGCCCGTCTACACCATCGCGCTCTCGGATCAGGCGGATGGTGCGCTGATGCACGAGATCGCCGAAGCGACAAGCCGGACGCTCGAGGGGCGGCGCGTGGGGCGGTACTACCTGGCCTCCACTCACGATGAGCTCCTGCCCACGTTCAAGGCCATCTACCTTCAGATGAACCCCGGCCAGCAGGCCCTCGTCGAGGGTGGCTCCTTCCTCATCGACCCTACGGTCAGCGAAGCGATCTTCGTGGTCACTAAGTCCATACGGGGCGCCAAGGTCCAGGTGACCCAGCCCGATGGCTCGGTGTTCGATAGGGCGTCCGCCCCTGGCAACTACCGATGGCTCGGGGGCGGCTCCTACGACATCATCCTGATCGAGGAGCCCAAGCCCGGTCGGTGGAAGGTCGTCGCCGAGGACCTCAGTGATCTCGACATCTCCGTTCAGTTGGTCACCGACCTCACCCTTGAGATGGCGCCCATCGCCTCCACCTGGCCTGTCGGCAGCGGCTTGCCGGTGTTCGCATACCTGGCCGAAACGGAATCGCGGGTCACGTCCCTGGAGTCGCCCCTGTACGCCGGCCTCGAGATGCTCGTTGACGCCGCTCCCCCGGGGGCGAGCCCCGTGACCGTCGCCCTGCAGGACTCCGGCGCGGCCCCGGATGAGACAGCTGGCCCAGCTACGCTCCGCCTGCGGCCGCCGAGGGCGAGTACGCCCTGAGGGTTCTGGCGCGCGCGGAGGCCTTCACCAGGGTGCGATCCGCGTTCACGGTGGCCGAGGCCGCGCCGGTAACCTTCGAGATAACCTCGCCCGAGCCGGGCGCTTCCTTGGATCGGTTCGCCAACCATCACATCGTCGAGTGCGTCGTTCGCGTCTTGGATGCCTCTCGCCCTGGTGGCATCATCGCGCGTATCCGAAAGCCCGATGGGGAGATCGAGCGCGTAGTACTCGACGAGAGCGGGGGCATCTACCGCGGCGACCTGGGCTTGCTGGACCCTGGGGACTACCGGATCGAGGAACTCAGCGCGGACCTGGGCGCTCGCGCGCCGTACGCATGCCCGCTGGAGCATTCCTTCACGGTTGTCGACTCCGTGCCCTTCAGTGCCGCACTGCAGGACTCCACGGTGACCGCGGACGAGGTGACGGTCCGGCTCGCCATCACCTCCAACGCCGTGACGCTGGGCCAGACCATCGCGGTCACCAGCTCCGTCCAGGGGGCGATCGTCGATGCCCCGAGCGTCCCCCTGGCGCCCGGCGAGTCGGTCAGTGTCACGATTCGTTATCCCTTGGCCGGAGCCGACGCCGTTGAGATCCCCGTGAGGACATCGATCCTGCTGGTTCGCCGGCTCCGTCTCGAGGACTCCATACATGCGCAGAGTGATCTGGGCGCCAGCGTCACCGTGGCCGTGGAGACCGCGGTGCGCGCGAGCTACGCCCTCACGGCTGTGGCCGCGGCGGCGCTTTTGGGTCTCGCAGTCCTGGTGGCCTGGTCGCGCAGTAGGCCGCCGCTGCTCAAGGGGCATCTCTACCTGAGGATCGGCGGACGGACGGAGGACGTGAACCTGCGCAAGATGCGCAAGCGCAAGGGGCGATTCCAGTTTCCGAACTCCGTTGCTCCCGACGGTACGCTCTCCCCCGACGTCGAGTGGGTGGTCGAATCCGTGGGAACGGCCAAGAAGCCCAAGGTGCGGCTGAGCGTAGGCAAGGACAGCGTGACATGCGGAAAGGGCCAGGACACGCAACTCGGCGCCGTGGAGATCGTTTACCAAGTGGTGTAGTGGACAGACACTCCTAGCTTCCTAGGATCAAGGATGAGAGGTGGGCCGTGATGCCCGGCATTCTGGAAGCGTACATCCCTCAGCAGGTAGCGATGCCCAAGGTTCAGTGGGGTACCCCAGACGGAGAGGAGATGCAGGCTCCCCCTGCCATGTTCATCGGAGTAGGGGGGAGTGGCGGGCAGATGGTTCGCATGATCCGCAGCCGCCTGCTCTCTCAGCTGGGCGTGATACCCGATGGCGTTGAGATGCTCGTTCTCGACACGGATGCCGCCGGTGTCGCCGGGCTCGCGAATTCGGGCATCATACCGATCCAGCAACCTATCAATGGTACGAAGCGGCTCGCGGCGATGAGAGAGGCCGGGCAGCCACTGCTTGACGACTGGCCGGAACCCTTCGACCCAGGAGACCTCGGGCTTGGGGCCAAGCAAGCGCGAGCCGCGGGGAGGCTGGCGCTGATCTCGCTCCTGGTTGATCAATACTCAGCATTCTACAATGCGTTCCAGCGTCTGGGACAGGCGATCAGCGCCGACCGACCGGCTCCCGTGGTGACGATCCTGGGATCGTTGTCCGGGGGCACCGGAGCGGGCATGGCCCTCGACCTAGCGATCTTCGCGAAGTGCATGATGCCCCAGGTCACGATTGTGGGAGCGTTCCTGTCTCCCGACAATTTCGGCGACGTCACTCTGGGCCTGGGTCCCACAATGATCCCGGCGAACTGCTATGCTGCACTCAAGGAGATGGAGTACTTCTTCCAGGACCTGGGGAAGTACCGCCTCGACCATATCGCTGAGGCCTCCGACGTCCTGGGCACGGCTCTTGCGGCCCCCCAGCTGGATCCGACAAACCGCGGCGTGTTCGACGTGTTGTACCTCGTCGACAGTAGAGACGGGCGGGGTCATGTCGTACGGGGGGCTTCGCCCGCAGTCCGCCGTGAGGTCGTTCACGGCATCGTGGCCGACCACCTTACCAGTGAGTACGTGGTGTACGCGAAGCGGTGGCAGGCCGAAGACCCAACAATGAGAACGACCATGAACTGGATGAGCGCCATCGTCAACCACGTCCCGAACCGACTGCCGAACGATGGATCCGCGGAACTCGTGAGCGGCCTGGGGCTGTCATGCTGTGTGTACCCACGGGAGCGCCTGGTGCACTACGGAGTGCTGCGCTGGGCGGCCCGCACCCTCGATGGGTCCCTGGTGGCAGGTCGTCCCGGCTTCGATGCCGAGGCGGTGGCCGAGCGTTTCATCACCGAGGAGGGCCTGAAAGAGGACGAGGGCCTCGACCAGCTTCTGAACCAGTTGCGCATAGATGCCCACGACCTCGATCCTGCGAGCAGCGCCGTGTGCAACGCGGAGGCGAGCGAGTACGTCATCAGACCGATAGAGGAGGTGCCCGGGCGACTCGAGGACTACCTGCATCAGGTGGCTCGGGCAACGACGGCCACCGAGAAGAGGCTTGACGAGAAGGCTAAGGAGATCGACGCCAGGGTTCGGAAGGCCCTATGGGCACGTTGTGAGAGGACCTGTGATCCGGCGGAGGGAGGGATCTCCGGGGTGGTGGGGCTCCTGAGCGCTTTCGCTCGCAGGGCTCGCAGCTACCGTGGCCTCATGCAGGCAGAGAACTCGGATCCAGGCCAGGGTTGGGCGGCGCGACTGGCGCAGTTCGGAAGCCCCAGCCGGGGCGGTGGGGGCAGCATCGCCCAAGCCCTAGCGAGGGCGGAGCAAGCCTCACGGACGAGGACCTTCTGGCTCTTCCCGGACTACGATGGGACCGAGGAGGCCGTGGAGGGTTTGATGCGTCTCTGCGGCCGGAACGCCGGCGGCTATCTCCACGCCCACATGGAGCGCTATGCGCGCAACAAAGCCGACCAGCTCTATCTTGGTTGGAGCGAATACGCGGAAAGCCTCAGGACTGCGGCCATCTCGGTCCGTACCTCGCTGGAGGCGTGGGCGGGCCAACTCGAGGCGGGCGCGAACCAGGTGGCACGGGGCATCAGCCAAGCGGAAGCCGCAACGGAGTACCGCCACATCCAGTACGCCCTAACGGGCGACGACCTCGCAACGATATACCGGCATGAGACGGCTGACAACGGCGCCTCCGTGGCGGAGCTTCCCGACGCCTGCAGAGATGGACTCCTCGGCACCGCTGCGACTGCGTTGGCAGCGGCCGACATGGACCGAGGGCTGTGGGGATGGGTGCAGGAGGCACAAGGCAAGGTCACGGTTACCCCTATGCAAGCCGATCTCTTGACGGGCCTCGAACGGGCAGTCCGTGAGCGGTTACATGGGCTGAACGACTACGATCTGAGCAAGCTCGGACCCACGCCAGAAGCCACCGAGGCGGCCCTTCGGGCATGGGCCACGAAACTAGCCCAGGAGGCTCGCGAGCTCTGGTCCTACTCCCCAGATCTGATGGCGGGAGCCGGGAACTACCCGTCCCGAGGGTTCCTTCTCGTCCCGGAGACTGGCCCTCCGTGGGATGCCGCGGTCCAGGCGGTGACGGCTGCCTATCCGGCTGGAGCCCTCACTGTTATTCCGACCGGGGATCGCACGACTATCTCGCTGATCGTCGCCACGCACAACGTTCCCGTCCGCGCGCTGACGAACCTCGAGAAGTGGAGGGCGTCCTACGACAGATTGATAGGCCTCATCGCCGAGGCCAGGCAGGAAGGGAAAGAGAAGAAAATCAAGATGCTCAAGCCACCTCACCTGTGCGCCGGGTGGGAGGAGCTTGAGGTGAGCTGGGAGGCGCGTGGAGATGACGCTGAGCGTCTCGCCTTCGCCCTCGGACTCGTGACGCCGCTACCCGAGGGCCTCGGCTCGAACGCGCCAGCGGGATTGAGCCGCACGATCATCGCTCACGGGCTGACTAACCACGGCGGGCACTACTACCTGAACCCCTACCCTGACGAGGCGCTGGGCGGCGCCATCGAGTCCAAGTACCTCGGACAGGGCCTCACCAACACGTGGACGGGCTTCAGTCAGTTGGCGGACGCTGAGCAGCTCGTCATGCGCTGGTTCAAAACCGAGGAGCCGCACTGCGTGCGCCACGACATGGCAGTGCTCACCGATGGCATGCAAGAGAACCTCAGGATGATCCACACATGGGCCCAGAGCGCGAACGCTGACTCAAAGAAGCTTCTTCAAGACGTGATCCGCCTAGTGATCGGGTATGCCGACCGCACTCTGAACGCCACGCTCACCCTGCAGTAGGGCGCGGACAGCCCGCAGCCGAGGATCTCGCGGACGTAGGTAGATGAAGGAGGTGCGCGATGGGCGGCAGGGTGGCGGCGGCCACGGTTGTCGGAGTGGGCAACTGGGGGGCTCGGTGCGCGCTTGCGTATGCGCGCCGGCGGGACGGGATGCCGGTACCTGACGCCGCCAAAGGGACACAGCGCACAGGCATCCTTCATCGGTGCCCCCCGCAGGAAGGCGCCGATGGCCCGTCACTCCAGTGGGTCGAGCTGGACGGTGAGAGCCAGGAGTCCAGCCTGCAGGCGGGGTTCGAGAGCGATGCCGAAGCGGCGGCGATGCTGAGCGCATCCGAGGACGCGATCGTGGCGGCGGTCGCGTCGATCCACGATGCCGTGCTGGGAACCGGCACGGAGAACAGCCTCACGGACGCAGGTTGGGGTCTCGCCCAGGGCCAAGGTCCCCAACGCGTGTGTTACACCGTGATCCTCGCGGACTGGACGGAGCGAGGAGCGGGGATCGCCGTCCTGCGGCTCGCCGAGGCTCTGCGCCACAGACCGGCAGGGGTGGAGCACCGCCGGATCGTGATAGGTACAGCGGACGACCCCACCGGCGGCATTGACCAGGTTGGCCGCGCTCGCGCCGCGCTGCGGCTGCTGGAGTGCGATGCTCTGTCCCATCCCGAGGTGGAGGGCGGTGCCCTGTTCGATGTCTCCTTCCTGCTCTCGCGCAGGCCCGGGGGTATCTCCCTCGAGCCATGGCAGGAGGAGCATGCGGCGGCTACCCTCATCGAGCTGTGCGCCTTCGGCCACGCGATCTTGATGCGGCAGACGGGTAACCCCTTGTACCCGCCTTCGCAGCCAGGATGTCCCACGCCCCCCATACACTCCAGCCTGGGGGTGGTCGAGGTGGTGCTGCCTCGGGCCGAGCTCGCCCGCTTCGCCACAGCCCGCGCCCTTCTGGAGTCCATGCGGTTCGGGCCATTGGGTCCTATCTCAGTGCCGGACACGGAACTCGCCAGGTGGGCGAGAGGGGCAGTAGAGGGACTGTTGTCCGGCGAGGGACTGAGCCTGCAGCCTAAGCTGTTCGCCGACGGCGTCCGCGATGTCGTCTGCCGCGACGAGTTGGGGAACCCTCTCGACGAGGCGGACCCGTGGGAGGTCGCGACGGATAGCGATCCGCCGGACACCTGGGCCCGGGCGCTGATGGACTACGAGGTCCTTCTCACCGGCGCTCAACACCGGTACATCGACGTGATGAGGGCGAACGGCACTGCGTTGAGTAAGCGAGTCAGGGGCGGCCTGCTCGAGTTGGTGGACCAAGCGCTTGTAGGAGAGGGGGGGATCCACCGAGCGAAGGCCCTTCTGAGTCGCTGTTCCGATGACGTCCACAAGCTGTGCGACGAGGTGAAGAGAGCCTTGGAGGAGATCCGCGCTCCCGATACGCGCGGCGCCATCGAGAAGCTCAGGAAGGCGATAGCGCGGGTCCCAAGGCCAGGAGCGCTGGTGCCCCGGATGGGCCTGATGGCGCTGCCTCTGGCGTTGGGCGCCAGAGAGGCCATACAAGAGAGCCGGTGGCCGCAGCTGTCCTGGGCCGGACCCGCCGCGGCAGCGGCTCTGGCCCTCGTGTCGTACTGCTCACTGTGGGCAGGCCGGAGGCGCGCCGTCCGTCTTGCGCGCAATGAGGCTCGGGCCGTGATCGAGGAGAAGGTACGACGAGGGGCTCGGCGCCTCGCGCTCAAGCAGGCCGTGCGGGTGGTTGAGGAACTCATCGCGGAGATTGCGGCGGAGACCGTTCATGTGGAGTCCCTGGAGCGCGGGCTCATCGGGCTCGAGTACCGGCTGTGGCGGCAGGACGTCGTGGACATCGTGGGTGAGAAGACGGCCCGCGGGATAGCCGAGCAACTGCCCGAGCAGCGATGGGAGCGAAGCGCGATCCTCACCGAAGATGTCGCCCGTTGGCAGGCGGGGCAGATCGACGAGGGGCTGCCCGCGTGGATGGTGCGCTTCCCCGGCATCTGCGTCCTCGAACAGGGCGATTTCGAGAGGTGCTTCCGGAAGTACGCCCAGGAACAGCCGCGAGACTGGTGGGGCCACATCGTCGACGGTGGACGTCTGCTCGCCGGATGGCGGGAGTGGCCCGAGTACGTTGGAGGGCAAGCGTACGATCCCCTCGAGACTAGGCTGGCGGAAGGCGCCCGGAAGTTCAGCTGGATGGAGACCCTCGCCGAGGTGAGGCTCGACACCGTGCTCGCGGACCTGTCGATCGACTGCGACGCTCTGTGGCGCGATCGGGTTAGCGAGCGGCTCCAGTTGCCTGTCAGGGTCGGCCTCGATGCCTACGCGGGATCGGGGCAGTTGGTCGGAGTAGTCCCCATCCGGGCGGTGCTCTCGCCGGGCGTCGAGGCGACTCGCGCGACCGGGGACGATGCGCCCGGGCCGCTGGGAGTGGAGGGTGCGTCGACGCGCCCCCTCGGTAAGCAGGGCTTGGCGGAGGAGGACTCGCCAGGGCTGCCGGGGGCGGCCCACAGGCAAGGGAGCGGGAAGGCGCAGCCGTGGCAGGCGCTCCCGTGCTGGAGCGGGGCCTGCGCATACGTCTGCGAGGGCTACCCGGGGCTGCCGAGAGGCGCCTTCATCGAGCTTTGGCCCGCGCTGCGCCAGGGACTGTGCACGGTGTATCCCGAGGGGATTGCGGACGCCGACCCGAACGGCCTCCTGGCCGACGCGGATCTGGCCCAGATACAGGCCGAATGGGAGCTAGAGGGGGGGCAGGGCTGACATGCTTCAATGGTACTCCCTGATCTATGCCGTCGTGTCCGTCGTGGTGCTATGGGTGAAGGCGGCTGACGACCGTCCCCTCCTCCCCGTCTTTGGATACCTGCTGGGGGCGTACATCGCGCTTGCCTTGCTCTGGCTTGCTCTGGCGCGGTACATCGACGCCTTCACGGATGGCATGGCTAGCCAGTTCGCGCGGAACGTGAACGACTCGGTGCGCGCGAGGGGGCTTCGGGAGGCCGATCTCACGGCCGCCTCCCTGGCTGGGGTGGGGGTAGCCCTCGGCTTCGTCGGCGGGCTCCCGGAGTATGCGACGGTTCTCTGCGCGGCCTTGTGCGCCAGTGCCCTCGTCTGCACCGCCGTGATGACCCGCCAGGAGGAGGACGAATCCGAAGTCGAGCCGCTGCCGACCATCCCGCAGCCGGATTTCAACGACCCGGAGCGGACGGAGATGAGGCAGTACGACTGGGTCTTCACCACGAACCCGGTGTGGGACGAGCGGGAGCGTGTCTTCTGCGAAGCCGCCCTGGACCTCGTGGAGTACGAGGAACGACGCGCCCTACCCCGCTTGACTGTCGCGGACATCGAGAGGTGGGGCATCGAGTACGTCCGGAAGGGACGGGGGCCGTCCCCTGCCGACCTAGCCTACCGGCTCAGGGAGATGAGCCGGTCACGCAACCTCTCCCGACTCCAGGAGGCCGTCCTGGCTCTGAGCTTCGCTCAGGGGGCCATCGAGTACGCCTACGACAAGGACACGACGGCCTTGAGTGACTACCCCCGCTACCCCGTCGAGAGCCTGGGGGACACCGTGGGAGACTGCGAGGACAAGGCCATCCTCGCGGCTTGCCTGCTCATGTACCTGGAACGTGACGTAGTGCTCCTAGACCTGCCAGGGCATGTCGCCTTGGGGATCGCTCTCGATGACATGCCGCTACCGCACGGCCAGGCTACCTCCGTGCAGCATCAAGGGCGCACGTACTACTTCTGCGAGGCGACGGCCGAGGGAGCGTGGATCGGCTGGGCCCCTTCCAGCCTCTCGGCCACGCCACGGCCGCTGCCTGTGTAGTAGTCGTTATCGCGGTCTTCGCATACATAAGCCGGGGGAGAGGGTGACGGCAGGGCCCTTCGCCGCGGCCGCCTCGGGCGTGGGCTACTGGCATTCCTGGATCCCCCGCGCGCGCCAACAGATGTGGCGCCCCCCGCCTCAACCACGCTCGCCGCGTTCGAGGTCATCCGACGAGCCGCCCGGCCGATCGCCTGAGTCGGTACGGTCAACGCCGCCTCAATCCCTTGTTCATCAGGGCGGCGTGCTAGGGGTGGACGCATGAAGAAGTACGTTGATCACGAGTGGATCGTCTCAATCCCTTGTTCATCAGGGCGGCGTGCTAGGGTTACCGTCGGGCCTACCTGGGGGACATTGCTGTAGTAGAGTCTCAATCCCTTGTTCATCAGGGCGGCGTGCTAGGGCCATTGCACACAGAATCATGGACGAATATCAAGTCCAAAGTCTCAATCCCTTGTTCATCAGGGCGGCGTGCTAGGGGCTCCAAGTATTGACGAGGCAAGGCTGGCTTGTTAGTACGTCTCAATCCCTTGTTCATCAGGGCGGCGTGCTAGGGGCCTGGATGGCCGCCGGAACTGAGAGAAATATGCAGGTCTCAATCCCTTGTTCATCAGGGCGGCGTGCTAGGGAAAACCTGGGAGCTAGCAATGCTCCTGGGTGTCTCCAAAGAGTCTCAATCCCTTGTTCATCAGGGCGGCGTGCTAGGGCGCGGCGGCGCGGGAGCGGGCAGCAAAGGCAAAGGCTGAAGCCGTCTCAATCCCTTGTTCATCAGGGCGGCGTGCTAGGGTCGAGATCAGGAGGGCCTGAGATGCCGCGTAGCCGAGCGTTGTCTCAATCCCTTGTTCATCAGGGCGGCGTGCTAGGGAGTCTCGTGGTAGCCATCAGCTACCACACCCAACACGTCTCAATCCCTTGTTCATCAGGGCGGCGTGCTAGGGACCCTTACTGATATCGCTAAGGGCGTTCGGAGGATGGTCTCAATCCCTTGTTCATCAGGGCGGCGTGCTAGGGGGACCCTCCCGGGAACCCTTGTGCCCCAATGGTTCGCGGGGCCCTGTACGGAAACCTCCTCGCAAGCACCTTTTTTTGCCCTCCATTACCCATCGCCACCGGCCTCCCGATCTGCCTCCAAGCCATGGGCCCCATGGCCTGGAGCCTCAGTACGGAAA